>Ga0210391_10002910_pt1 | contig 14659 bp, 12 predicted proteins | sample IncBWC12OmetaG_FD_160573 | JGI IMG/M metagenome (GOLD analysis project Ga0210391, IMG submission 160573) | Forest soil microbial communities from Barre Woods Harvard Forest LTER site, Petersham, Massachusetts, United States - Inc-BW-C-12-O ... | reverse complement strand
CTTAAGAAAATTACTGGCCGAGCGGATCAACCTGTATCACGGCGTAGACCGCTCCCGTGAAGTTGATCTGCGTTGCCTGCAGCTGGTCTGTATCGGTGTCGTAAATATGCAGGACACCACCCTCGATGGCATACATGACGTTGCGATTCGAAATCGACATTAGGCTAGTGATAACGCCTCGCGGAGGCAGCGGCGCGTCGGCGGTATTCGTGCCGACATCGACGACCGAGAGGCATCCCGTCGTGGTGTTGCTGCACGAATTGGCGCCGATGTAGAGCTTGTTGTTCGGAGCCAGTGCCATCGTGGTGTGGAAGCCGTCGCCTATGGCCACCGAATTGGTGGTGATGCGCGTCATGTTGCTGATGTTGACTGCGTCGTAGGTCGAGCTGGTTCCCGGGGGCACGGGGCTACCGGCAACGTAGAGCGTGGTTGAATTCAAGAAGCCGACGCTGGCGCCGCCAACCGGAACCGTGTTGGTAATAGTCTGCGAAGGAATGTTGAAGGCCACTACCGAGGCTGGGTTCGACGAACCGCACTCAGGTCCGCAATTCAGCACATAAGCGGTATTGCCGTCACTGCTGAAGAAGGCGTTGATCGGGCGCGCAAAGCCGGAAACCTGGGTCGTTGTAACCGGGCTGGCCGACAGATTGATGATCCAGAGCGAATCGGAATTGGCGGCGAAGACCAGCAGGTATTGTCCGTTCGGACTCAGCGCGATGTATTGCGCCGACGGGACTGCATAGGTCGCGCTGATCGCAAACGTAGACGTGTTCACCAGTTCCACGCCGCCCAGCGCATTTTGCGAGACCGACAGGTTCGGCTCCGGAGCATAGATGGTGCTGCCGTCCGACGAATACAACATCATTCCCGTGGAACTGGTGAGGGCCCCAGTACCGGACACAGTCTCCGAGGAATTAGTGACAAAATTGATGGTAAAGGTACTGGGGTCGTAGACTGCGGTCGTGGTGTGGGCCGGGTTCTCGGCCTCCAGCGTAACCGTGGTAGATATGGCAATCGTCACCGGCTGTCCGGGTACGAGCTGGCCGGCGCTGTTAGTGGTTTCCTGGGTCATCGGCGTCGTATCGTTTTGCGAATCGACGATCTGCACATTGCCGGAAAAGGCGTTGGTGATGAAGGCACGGTTCTTGGCGCCGCTGGTGGTCGTGGTAGGCGAGCCGCCTCCGCAAGCTGCCAACATCACGACTGCTGCCAGGGCCGGAATGAGAGCGGCGACCCGCGTTCGACGGTCGCCAAATGAGACTGTGTTATTCGACATGAGGGCTGTAGACCGTTGAATTATAACAGAGTAGTAACTAGTTGCCTGACTTCCTCGAATGCCTGCGCACCCACATGGCAAGGGTGCCGCGGCTGGTTAATGGTGCTTTGCGCCGTCTGGGTGTAAAGTTTCAAAAAGCCGTATTTTCACTGCATTATTTGCGAAAAACCATGTCAACAGGATTTCTCTCCCGGTTGCAGAAGGGCGCTATCTTATGTGACGGCGCCATGGGTACCCTGCTGTACTCCAAAGGGATTTTCATCAATCGCTGCTACGACGAGCTGAACCTCTCGGCGCCCGACCTCATCCGCAGCATTCACCAGGATTACCTGAAGGCCGGCGCGGAGGTCATTGAGACAAACACCTTCGGCGCGAATTCGTTTCGCCTGTCGAGGCATGGGTGCGTCGACAAATTGATCGAGATCAATCGTCATGGTGCTCGCGTGGCTCGCGAAGCGGCGAAGAGCTTCGACGCCCTGGTGGCTGGAGCCGTGGGGCCACTAGGCGTCCGGATTGAGCCGCTAGGCAAGATCGCGCTAGGAGAGGCCCGCGAGGCCTTCCGTCAGCAGATTGCTGCGCTGAACGAAGAAGGTGTAGACCTCCTGATTCTGGAGACTTTCGGTTACCTTGAGGAGTTGCATCAGGCGATTCTGGCGGCGCGTGATGTGAATCCTGAGCTGCCGGTTGTCGCGCAGGTGACGATCGACGAAGACGGCAACTGTCTCGACGGCTCCAGCCCGGAGCACTACGGCCCGCAGCTGGAAACCTGGGGCGCCGACGTAATCGGCTGTAACTGTAGCGTCGGTCCGGTAGCCATGCTGGATGCCTTGGAACGCGTGCGCGCCGTGACTACTGCCCCGATGTCAGCACAACCGAACGCCGGCATTCCGCGCTCGGTCGAAGGCCGCAATATCTATCTCTGCTCGCCGGAGTACATGGCGAACTTCATGGAAAGCTTCGTCAACGTAGGAGTGCGCCTGATCGGCGGCTGCTGTGGCACCACGCCCGAGCACACGCACATGATGAAGCACTTCCTGAAGGTCGGGAATGCGCGGGTGTCGGCCTACAAGGTTACGAAGACAACGGAGGCCAAGCCGGTCGATCCGCCGCCGCTGGCTGAGCGCTCAGAGCTGGGCCGCAAGATCGCCGCGGGTGAATTCGTGACTATGGTGGAGATCGTGCCACCGCGCGGCATCGACGCCAAGCGCGAGCTGGAAGGCGCTAAGTTCCTGAAGTCGGTCGGAGTGGATGCCGTTAACATTCCCGACAGCCCGCGCGCTTCGGCCCGCATGAGCAATCAGGCGCTCTGTCTGCTGGTGAAACAGTCCATCGGCATCGAGCCGATCCTGCACTATACCTGCCGCGATCGCAACGTGCTGGGCATTCAGTCGGACCTGCTGGGCGCGAGCGCCATCGGCATCCGCAACCTGATCTGCATTACCGGAGATCCGCCGAAGATGGGCGACTATCCGGACGCGACCGCGGTCTTCGATGTCGACTCGATTGGCCTGGTGAACATTGTCCGCAATCTCAATCGCGGGCTCGATATCGGCGGCAATCCTACAGGCAATTCGACGTCGTTTGTGATCGCCGTGGGTGCCAATCCCGGCAGCCCAAATATCGATGAGGAGATTCGCCGCTTTGAGTACAAAGTCGAGGCCGGAGCCGAGTTAGCGGTCACCCAGCCGGTGTTCGACATCCGACTGCTGGAGGAGTTCATGAAAAGGATCGAGCACTGTAAGGTGCCGGTCGTGGCCGGCATCTGGCCACTGACTTCGACCCGCAATGCTGAGTTCATGAAGAACGAGCTGCGCGTCTCGATCCCGGATGACATTTTCGAGCGCATGGCCAGAGCGACAACCGCCGACGCCGCACGCGCCGAAGGCGTGGCCATCGCTCGCGACATGCTGGCAGCAGTGAAGCACATGGTACAGGGTGCGCAGATTAGCGCGCCCTTCGGCCGCTACTCCTGCGCCGTGGACGTGCTGGAAGCGCTAGGCACCAGCAAGGGCGCCGTCGTATAGAGCCCTGGCATCTCTGTCCACGCTATTAGGAAACTCGCCTTTCGAGGCCTTTGCGGCATAGTTTGACGCATCGAATTTTCACGTTCGTTCGACTCGATTTGCACTACAATCTAGCGCAAGGAGTCGAGCTTGCCGAAATTTGAAGAGTGCCTGGATCGTCTGGAGAAGATTGTTGGTGAACTGGAAAAGGGCGACGTCTCTCTCGATCGGGCGCTAGAGCTTTTTGACGAGGGCATGAAACTCTCAGGTTCCTGCCGCAAAGAGCTGGAAGAGGCCGAAGGCAAGGTCGAGATTCTGCTGAAGCGCAATGGCAAGCTTCAGCCTGAAGCTTTTGAGCCGGCGACGCAAGCCGGCGATGTAAAGTAGCCAATCACGCGCCTTCGTCTGCCAGGAAGATTCTGACCGCATCGTTTGGTGCGGAGACCGTCAGTCCAACAAGTAGCTGGATGGCAGACGTCATCCTCCCTCAATCTCCGAGGAGCATGCCATGCGTCCGATTAATGCAGTACTCGCTCATCACGACGCCCCCGCGGCGCAGCGTCTCGGCGACTCGCTACGGAAAGAATTCCGCAATCTGGTGATCACGCAGTCGGCCGGCGAATTGAAGTCAGCCGTGGCGCGCTATCGCGCTCCGTTCGCAGTGATCGATCTGGAGTTAGTGGGTCCGGGCGAATTAAAAGAGTTGTGCCACGACTTTCCGGCAACGGCATTTGTGTGCATTCACCGCTTGGCAGACGATCGTATGTGGTCCGAGGCGCTCGCCATGGGCGCTGTGGATTGTTGTCACTGCGAAGACCTGCGCGGCATCCTGATGGCATCAGAACGCTATGTCGTGCTGAGCCGCAGTCGCGCCGTAGCGGCGTGAACGATCACAACACGTTCGATCAGCGTTTGGTGCCCCAGGTTCGCGTCCCCTCGTTAGACGCCAACCTGGGTCTTCCACAACCTCACCTTACTGGCCCACGTTAGCCCAACAGAAGGTCGAACGTGGGCGCGGGCATCGGGCCTCAACGCAGAACAAACACATAATCTCCATCGAGATGGCCGTCCGACGCGGCGATTGGTTTGAGACACGGATCTAGCGCGGCCGGGTCTTTCGCCCTTGCGGCCATGTAGAAGCCGACATCGTAGACATTCTCCAGCCGGAAACAATCGAAACCTGATTTAGCGAACTCCGCAATCAAGTCTGCATTGTTCGGCGAAATCTCCGCCACCACGTTTAAGGGCCGCTTGAAGCGTGAAACATTGGCCAGGATGTCCTCCAGCACGGGCCGTTCCGCGCCTTCTACGTCAACCTTGATGAACGATATATCCTCGATGTATGGCGACAAAATGTTCACGAGCCGGTCGCATCGAATAGTGCCCACCGGCGCCCCAGAGCTCTGGGCTAACAACGTCGTCCTGCCCTGGTTTCGCGGGTGTTCCAGGTACATGGTTATTTCGCCGGGTCTCTCCCATACGGCAAGGTTCAGCATTTGAACGTTACTACAGCCATTCTCCTGCACGTTAGCTGTCAACTGACTGAAAATGCCAGGGGAAGCTTCAATTGCCAGGACCTGCCCCGTCTCCCCTACAAGGTTGGACATGAGACAGGAGAAATAGCCTATGTTTGCGCCGACATCCACGACGGTGTCCCCGGCCTTGATCCGCTGTTGCATGAAGCTGGTCAACCTGGGTTCCCAGATATGAAAGAAGTAAATTCTCACCTGGATGAAGTCACGAATGTCGCACCGAAAGCGATGCCCAAAGAATGTCCTCCCCACTCGCCGTGGCGCGACGGTCGAATTGAGCTTGATATTGATACGGCAGGCCAGGGTTTTACAGCGCTGTAAAAAACCTGATTGAACCTGCATGGCGCTCGTGGACTCAGTCGGAGTGGGGAGACGCATTCGGCAGTATAGCGCCCGACCAATACCAGGGAAGGCTAGTACAAAAATGACGTAATGTAACTCATCCCAGACGAGTGGCTCTAAAGTTCGGCGTTGACCGTTTCTGCCATTATCCATGTAATGGCCGTCCGTCGTGTGGGATTTCCCCCTGACTGGAGTCGGTCGATTTCAGCTTCCCGCTCGTTCATGCTCCCGCTCATTCGAAACGAGAACGAGTTGAGCACCCGAGTATCATCCTTGGCTTAAGCGGAGCTCAGTTCCGCCACACCGATGACCTGCCACTAAAACAATTTTCACACAGGGGCCCGCAGACAAATCGTTGTAGAATCCAAGCGCAGCGTGCGCTCTTCCTCGATTCCTGACCCGAGCAAGGCGCCGCTTTTCCCCTGGAGTCTCATCCTGATGCCCACAGCCAAGCTAGTCGCCGCTCTCATTACGATCCTGTTGTCGATCGTGCGTGTCGTTCCGGCCCAGACGTACAGTGTCCTCCACAGTTTTACCGGCGAACACGACGGATCGCATCCGTTGTCAGGCTTGGTCATGGATCGTGCCGGCAATCTCTACGGCACAACGTCGACCGGCGGGAACATGCAAGGCGTTTGCGGGGAGGTTGGCGGCTGCGGCACAGTGTTCCGTCTCAGCCTGAAAAATGGCGGTTGGATCTTCACCACCCTGTATGCGTTTCAGGGGGATTATGACGGCCAGACACCGCAGGCGCCGCTGACGATCGGCCCGGACGGCGCCCTGTATGGCACGACCGTCTACGGCGGTGCGGACAGCTGCACCATTGGCTATGGTTGCGGCACAGTCTTCAAGGTCACACCTCCGGCAAGCTTCTGCGGCACGGCTATGTGTGGATGGAAAGAGACTGTCCTCTTTCGCTTTCCAGAAGGTATCGACGGCATCAGCACTCCTTACGGAGGGGTTGTCTTCGATGAAGCCGGCAATCTCTACGGAGCTTCGTTCGGCGGCGGTATCGGAATCTGCTCCTACGCCTGTGGAACGATCTACGAACTGATCCCGTCAGGCAACGGCCACTGGGGACTGACTCCGCTCTACGAGTTTACCGGAGGCGCGGACGGCGCCTCGCCGATGTCTACCCTGCTTCGCGATAGCCGTGGAAATCTCTACGGCACTGCCTATGCCGGCGGCTTCAATCAGTATGGAACCGTCTTCGAACTCAGTCCTTCCGGCCAGAATTGGACCTTCAAACTGCTTCACGAGTTTCAGGGCGAGAGCGACGGTCAATTCCCGATGACTGCGCTGGTGATGGATGCGGCCGGCAATCTCTACGGCGACAACACTGATGGTGGACCAAACGGTGGCGGCGTGGTCTTCCAGTTGAGTCCTTTCGGGAATGGCTGGAGCTTCCAGGTGGTCGATAGCCCAACCGGCGGGGTCACTGGACCGGTAAACCTCGACAACGTGGGCAACGTATACGGCACTACCGGCGGCGGCGGTTCGAGCAACGAAGGACAGGTATTCAAACTCGCCAAGAACGGTAACAGTTGGCTCGAGCAAAACCTCCATAGCTTCAATGGAGCGGACGGCGCTACCCCTTACAGCGGCGTGATCTTCGACAGCGCCGGCCGGCTCTACGGGACGACCGATTGGGGCGGCGGTAATCAGGTTGGCGTGGTATGGGAGATTGCGCCGTAGATCCTCTGGCAATGTTCTAGCTCGTCGTCGAGAGCTCTTCGCTCACGGCTGCCTTCCTAACCTGTTCGTACGTACAGCTTCGCGGCTTCTTCTCTGGACGCCAATGCAGAAACTTCGTTCCATGACGAAACCTTCCGCCTGAGAAGTGATCGTAGCGGACTTCACAGACCAACTTCGGATCGAGTGGCTCCCACTCGCCGCTGCGCTCGGTGCTCCATCGGCTAGGACCGCCGGGAGCGTGTCCGGAGAAGCCCGATCCTCCCATGTAAGGCTTCAAGAGCGTCTTCAGTTTCTTTCGCTCGGGCGCGGCGAAACTTGAACTGAAGCCGACATGGTTCAGCTTGCCGTCATCGTCATAGAGGCCCAACAACAGCGAGCCTACTTCCCCACCCTTGCTGGCATAGCGGAAGCCACCGACGACGCAGTCACATGTGCGGATAGCTTTAATCTTGCGCATCGCCTTGCGCTCGCCGGACGCATACGCGCGCTCCAGTTCCTTCGCCACAACGCCGTCGAAACCCGTTGCGGCCAATTCGGTTAACCATTTCTTTGCGGTGTCGTACTCGCGAGTCGCCGGCGACAAGCGAACCAATTTCTGCTTGCCCAGGCTCCTTACAAAGCGCTCTAACCTCTCGCGGCGATCGCTCAAGGGCTCTTCGACAATCGATTTCCCTTTTTCGGCGACCAGCAGATCGAAAACTAAATACGTTGCAGGCGTCGCCTCCGAGAGTTTCTTGACGCGGCTGGCCGCAGGATGAATTCGCATCAGCAACTCGTCGAACGACAATACTCCGTCGTGAAGGATCACCAACTCGCCGTCTAACACAAACTGCTCCGGCTTCAACTTCTGCAGGGCGGCAACCACTTCGGGGAAGTATCTTCCCAACGGCTGGCCGGCCTTCGACTGCAACAGCACCTGTTTGCCCTTGCGGAATGCCAGACAGCGAAAGCCATCCCACTTGTGCTCGTAAAGCCAGCTGTCGCCGTGTGGAATGTCGTCAACGAGTTTGGCCTCCATCGGCGGGTAAGGCGGCTTGATAGGAAGCGCTATACGTGGAAATTCCTGTTTGAGTTTGTCGGCCGGGACGGCGCCTTCGCCAATGTCATGGCGCGCTCTCTTCATGTGACTGAGCTGCTTTTTCATAGCCATACAAACCGATTAGATGCATTTCATTGAAGTGCTCTCAGGCAGGATTTCTCGCCGCGCGCTTAGACAGACTTCCTTCGATGCCAACCTAAAGGGTGCATTGTTACATGGAGGTAATGGATTCCGCTCTCATTGATATCCATCGCTTACCGAGAGGATTTTGAAGTATACTTTCCCGCCGCACCAAGGGAGGGTTGATGATGTCCCCCAATCTTCGTTCCGCCACCCGTTTTCTGCTGACTCCATCACGCACATCAACCGCTCTTACGCTTCTGTTCCTCGCCCTGGCAACAGCAGTTGCCTCCGCACAGGTAACGGGCTGGCCTGACTTTCAGTTTGGCAATGACCGACTCGGGTTCAATCCCTATGAGAGGGCATTGAGTGCATCGAACGTCAATCAGCTTGGAATCGTCTGGCAGGCGCATCCGGTCAGCGATGTGATTTATGCATCGCCGGTATTAGCGAACGGTCTGCTGTACGACATCACTTTCGATACAGGTCAGCTTTTCGCGCTCAACGCCGGCACAGGCGCTGTAGTTTGGCAGCAGACACTGCAGGGGCAATTTTTCGTGGCCGCTCCAGCGGTGGTCGGGAATGTACTCTACGTGGGAGTTGGTTTCTACACCCCGTACTACACCGGCGCGGTTTACGCAGTGAATGCTCTGAACGGCCAGATCCTTTGGAGTAACGGCAACGTCCACGCAGTTCAAACCGCACCCACCGTCGGGAATGGCCTGGTTTACGTTGCCGACGATTTCGGGGTGATTTCCGCGCTCGACGCGTCTACGGGACAGATCCAGTGGAGCTATAACACGAATACCAGCCAGGGGACTGGTTCGGCGGGAGCGCTTGTCAATGGCGTCCTCTACATGGGCGTGAGTCAATTTCTGTTTGCGCTGAATGCTTCTGACGGGACGCTAGTGTGGCGGCAGGAAATGAGTGCATTTACTGCTTCCTCGCCGGCAGTACAAAACGGAGTTGTCTATATGAACTCGGCTGACGGCGGCGTGTATGCCTTCGATGCCGCCACAGGTGCGGCAATCTGGCATCATGCCATCCGCGTCGGATATGGCAACTCATTGTCGATTGCTAACGGGAGCGTCTACCTGTGCGGATATGAGGGTGCGCCGGGACTAGTAGCCTTGAACGCACAGACGGGGGCAACAGTATGGTCTCGCGCCATAGTCCAATGTAACTTCGCGTCGCCGACGGTAGCTAACGGAGTCGTCTACGTTGGCTGGGAATCGGAGGAATCGATAAACTCCCACATTATGGCATTCGACGCCGGTACTGGAACTCAATTGTGGCAGCAACTTGTCGGGAGCCCGATTTATGGCGAACCCATCGTCGTGAACGGAAAACTCTACATCACGACCTATAGCGGCGAAGTCACGGCCTTTGGTCTCAATCAAGACTGAGTGATTAGGCGACGAAACACTTCGCGCTGGGATGATGCACGATGATTGCCGAGGTGCTCTGCTCCGGGTCCAGCAGGAACCGGTCGTCGGCTTCACTCCGATGGTCTCATCTGGATGCAGCGGCGCGAATAGGCCGGTGCCCGCGTCTAAGTAAGCTGCGTGAATTTCCTTCGCCACGTCAGGACGGCTGAGGACAAGGACGTCGTTGTAACCGTCCTTGCCCCAGAATTCGTCGAGCGGAAGGTTGTAGCCCTTGAATACAAGTGCCCATGGCGCCGTCAAAGATGACGACGCGTTCCTGCACGGCTTTTAAGTAGTCGCTCATGAAATTTGCCAGCGCGAGCCAGCGCTTGCGACTCAACCCAGTGTCATCCTGAGCGCAGCCTCCGCCTGCCTCTTTTTCGTCGCTTCCTTCGTCGGTCGGACGCTGCTCCCTCGCCCGCCATATCGCGGCCTTGCTCATTCAAGAATGCTTTGGCGTAAAAGAAGGGAGACGGCTCGCAGCTTAATAACCCAGTATCGCAGCTTAAGCGGGATGGGAGCTGACGCCAGCTAACGGCAATGGATGCAGGCGCTTGGAGAGATATTGCATCGAAGGGGTAGCTTTCCCGGAGTAGCGAACCGCAAGCACCTGCCCGGACTAACGTCGTTAATCGGGATGACAATTCGTAACAAGAAAAGCGGTAGACGGCATTTCGCACTCAGTAACTGTGTTGGCTGAATGCTGATTGCTGACGACTGGTTCACTGAATCTTGATCAGCTCGATATCGAACACCAGCATGCCAAACGGAGGAGATTCGCCTTTGTACGCGAGCCGTTCAGGAATCCAGAGACGCATCTTCTCGCCTTCGACCATCAGCTTCAGGCCTTCCGTCCAACCAGGGATGACCTTATCCATCGGCATTGTCGTTGGTGTGCCGCGGCTGAGAGAACTGTCGAACATCTTGCCGTCGGAGGTCCAACCTGTGTAGTGCACCGTTACCATGTCCGCCACGGTGGGGTGATGCGTCCCCTCTCCGGGCCGCAGCACCTGATACGCCAGGCCACTCGGCGTCTTCTCGGCATCCGCAGGAGGAGCCTTTACATCATCAGGCGCGTGCGTGGGCATCGAAAGCAGCGTCACATCGAAGACGACCGTGCCCTTCGGCTTCCCTTCCCGGCCCTTGAAAGCCTGCGACTGCGGGATCCAAAGCCGGCGGCTCTCGCCGACGGTCATCAATTCCAACCCTTCGGCCAGGCCGGGTAGCATGTTCTTCAGCGCCATCTCGGATGGGTGACCACGCACGACGGAGCTGTCGAACAGTTTACCCTCTGATGTCCAAGCGCTGTAGTCGATGGTGACGATGTCGTCTTTGCTGGGATGGCCGGTGCTGGTGCCTGGTTTCAGGACCTTCGATTCGAGGCCGTTTTTCGACTTGATGGCGTCGCCCGGAGGCACTGCGACGTCAGGTGGCGTCGGAACTTGCGATGGGTTGACCTGGGCGAAGACAGCGATGGAAGCGATGATCAGGAAAAAGAGGCCGCCGAGAATGCGCATGGGGACATTGTAGCTGTGGGCAGCCAGTCAGCCGTCGCCACTCTGCATTCAGCCCTTACGAGAGGTGGCGAGAAGAAGAGTTGATATACCTACAGACGGCCTTAGCCCGAGTGGAGGACCTGCGGGTCGTCGCGGACAACCATGCTGTTCCATCCCGCACCAACCGCAGATCCCTCGGCTTGGCTGGGGATGACAATTCCGTTTCAAGTCCCCCACATACAAAAAGCACCCAGCCGGGACGTGCCCAGCCAGATGCTTCTTGAGGATAAATCGTCCGTTACTGCTGTGGCGGAGGTGCTGCCGCGCCATTCGGAGCCGCCGACGCTCCCGGCGGAGGCATGTGCCGTTGCTGCATTTGCTGCCACTTCTGCTGTTGTTCGGAAGTCAAGATCGGCGTGATCTGGCTCATCGTGCCCTCACGCAACGAGCGCATCTTCGTCATTTTGTCTTCGCGCGACATTGAAGTGTCGCCGCGCAGAGTCTGCATCTGCTGGGATTCGTTTTCCAGAATCGGCCGGATCTTGGCCTGCTGATCACTGCTAAGGTTAAGCATCTGGGTCAGGTGTTGCAGGCGCTCGTCGGTGGACATGGGGCCCATCCGTTGCATGCCCTGCTGCATGCCCTGCCCTTGGGCGGGCGGCTGCCCCTGATCCTGCATCTGGGCATAAAGCGCAGTCCCACTACAGGCCAGAGCCAGCGTGAGCAGCGCGCCTATCATTGCTTTCTTCATGCGGTAAAACTCCTTGGAGACTCTCTGCCACGTACCGGCAGCCACGAATATGGCTGCTGTCGAGAACGGGGCGTTCGAGGTGGTCATCAGCACTACCACGGCATTCAGTCTTCGCAAAAGGCCCGAGGAATTCATCTTCCGATAACCTGGGTTCGTTGAGTTATGACTGCTCAAACCCAGTGCCGGACGAGAAGTTTCCGGATTTTCCTGCGAAAGAACTTTTGGAACTGATGCCCTAGATTGCCGGAACAGTTTGCTCGCAAACGAAAAGGGGCGCAGTTTCGCCCCCCTTGTCGGAATCCGGAGTCGCGAAATGGTTAATTGCTGCGACTGGCTGGGGGCACGATGCCGTTCATGCGTAGGTACTCGACCATCTGGCCATAGTGGTCAAATGGGTGGCTGATGGCGATCAGCGAGAGTCCCATCCGGCTCACTTTATTGGAACCGAAAGGGCTCTGTACCTGGCCAAGAAGGTTGCTCTCATCAAGTGAATTGAGCGCTTTGTGCAGATAGGTGAAGGAGTCCTTCAGGAACTTAACAGCGTCGGCCTTGGAAGTGATGTTGTCAGGTCCGTTCTCCCCACCGAGATCAACCGGCGGCTTTTCGGATAGAATGGCTGCGCCAAGCATGTAATTGACGGCCGCAATGTGCTTGATCTGCTGAGCGAAAGTCCGTACACCTTTGAACTCGCCCTGAGTTGGCGCGAAGTTGAACTTGTCGTCTGGCATTGCTTCGGCACCCGAGACCACTTCGCGCTCCACGCCGCTTAGCGTGCGGTCGTAGACCATCGCAATGGTGGGTTTCTGGTCGGTCTTGGCTTGCGGCGATGCAGCAGCGTTCGCACAAATTGAGCTACCGAGTGCCAACAGCAGGATTGCCATCATTACTTCTTTTTTCACAGAGGCCTCCACAGGAAATGTTGGTTGCAAGAAACTGGATCGGGATTCCGTAATTCTAATCCATTCCCGCGGCGCTCGGCTGGAGATCGGCCGAAGGCAGCCGGAACCAGGTGGCAGCGGGGATTCCTGCCAGTAGTGCAACCGCCGCGTAGGTCAACGAGCGCTGGGTACCCGCCAGCTCGGCGATCTCACCCCAAAGCGCGGCACCGCCAGCGAGGCCACCCTGGAGAACCAGCAGATACATGGCAATGGCGCGGGCGCGCATGTGTCCTGGACACATGGTTTGCGCAGCAACGTTAAGGCTGGCCAGGATCTGGATCCAGGCCAGTCCAGCAAGGAACATCGTGAGCGACAGTAGCGCGAAGGTGCACCATTCTGGCGCGGCGTAGGTGGTGAACGCAAAGATCGCGGTGGAGATCGACACCAGCGCATCCGACTGAATGTGCTTTCGAACCAGCGGCATGAAGGCCGCGCCGGTCAGTGCACCTACACCGAAGAAGCCTAGCAGCAAACCATAGCCCTGCGATCCGAAAGGATGCGCCAGCAGCGGCAGCAACGCCGGCAACGCGCTGGCCGAAATGCTGAAAGCGGCGCTGCGCACCAGCACGGCTTTCACGGACCGAGAGCCCCGCATGTGGCGAACGCCGTCGAACATGGTACTCATCATGCGGCGCGTGCTGAGCAGTGTCTTGGCGGGCCGGTGCTGCCAGCGGTAAAGAAAATAAATGACGCCGAAAAACGATACGGCGTTGAGCAGAAATGCGATGCCCGATCCGGCGGCGGCGATGATAAGACCGCCGAAGGCTGGGCCAATGGCACGAGCAACGTTGAAGCCGGCGGAATTCCAGGCGACTCCGGCAGCAAAGTTTTCGCGTGAAACGATCTCGGGCGTGATTGCCTGCCAGGCCGGGTCATTCAGCACCGCACCAAATCCCATAAAGAAGGTCAGCAGCAGGAGTAGCCCCGGCGTAATCTTTCCGGCCAGCGTGAGTCCGGCCAGAGCTGCAGCGGCCAACACCATCCAGGACTGGGTGAAGAGCAGGAGCTTACGGCGGTCGACCATGTCGGCAAGCGCACCCGCGGGTAGCACGACCAGAAAAACGGCAATGCTGCCCGCGGCCTGCACCAGGCCCACCATCAGGGGAGACATGGTGAGCGAAGTCATGAGCCAGGCTGCGCCGACATTCTGCATCCAGGTTCCCGTGTAGCTGATCACGGCGGCGATCCAGAGCGATCGAAACAGCGGCTCGTGCAACGGACCCATCGCACCACGCGCGGGAGCGATCAGCTTGGGTTGGGTAGAGGACGGATCGGACGGCTGAGGTTGTAGCGAGCCGGAGATGCTGGAGAGCAGTGGCTGCTTACTTGGCTGAAACGAAGACGTCCCATCGTGCCATGCTCCACTCGTGGCCATCGCTGATCAGACTACGGTTGCAGGGGAAGGTGAGCCTTGGTGGGTTGCAATTAGAAGGCGGCGTTCCGAGTAGCTTGCGCGGAGTGACCAGTCGCTGATCGTCCTCAGGTTAATAAATCGTCTTCGGCATTAGTGGTGGAGCACGCCTTCAGGCGTGCATCGGCAGATTTCATCACCATGACGGCTTTACCCGCTGAGGTGACACTTTATGGGCCTCAGTGGCTAAGGTCGCCACCAACGCTCTTGCTCAAAATGCACGCCTGAAAGAGCGCTCCACCCATGTTGGTGTCAGACACTGTCAAAAATGAAAATCTCTAAGCGCCGTGCTCAATTTGTACGAAGGGCCATTCCTTCCTGCGCCAGGAACGAATCAGATAGATGACCAGTCCCGCAAACAGGATCGCGAAAGCATATTGAATTTCGCGGAAGAAATTCTTGCGCGAAATCAAAATGAATACGAATCCGGCAATTGCGAGCAGAGCTGGAACCGGATACAGCCACATACGAAACGGTCGTGGCATGTCGGGACGGCGTTTACGCAGGACCATTACGCCGACAGCCTGCACGATGAATTGCAACAGAATGCGAATGACGACCAGTGCCGCGATAACATCCGCCAATCGCAGAAAGCAGAACAACATTGCCACGCCGCCAAGCGCAAGCAG
>Ga0210391_10002907_pt1 | contig 14668 bp, 13 predicted proteins | sample IncBWC12OmetaG_FD_160573 | JGI IMG/M metagenome (GOLD analysis project Ga0210391, IMG submission 160573) | Forest soil microbial communities from Barre Woods Harvard Forest LTER site, Petersham, Massachusetts, United States - Inc-BW-C-12-O ... | reverse complement strand
GCGTGGCCGGATGTGGAGAGTGTCACTCGCGATCAGCAGCGTTTGCAAATCAGCACGAGCAATTCCGAAGATGTGGTGCGCCGCCTGCTGGCTGCCGACTCGAATCTGCAGGAGCTGGAAGTCCGCCGTGCCGGGCTCGCAGAAGCTTTCACGGAACTTACACAGGAGGCCGCATGATGGATGCCACGCTGATCGAAAGCCCAAGACCGTTCGAGAGTTTTGACGGCTCGTCTTTAGCCGCGGTGATGTCTACTGGCCGTCTGCTGCGCGCCTATCTCGTGGAAGCTCGATTCGAATGCCTGCGCATGTTTCGCGTGCTTGGCTTCTCGATACCCTTCTTGGTTCTTCCCGCGGCCTTGTATCTGCTCTTCGGAGTTGTGCTTTTTGGCGATGCTGTTCGAAACGACCCAACTGCGGGGAAATTTCTCTACGCGGCATTCGCGGTCTTCGGTGTGATGGGACCAGGCATGTTCGGCTTTGGCGCTACCATCGCCACGGAACGCGAGCAAGGTCTTCTCACGCTGAAGCGCGCACTGCCTGTGCCACCTGGGTCTTACTTGCTGGCAAAATTGCTCATGACCATGCTTTTCGCGTTCATCGTGATGGCCATGTTAATCCCGGCAGCTCTGCTGCTCGGACATTTGCCGCTGACCTTTGCGCAATGTGCCAAAGTCACGGCAATCAATATCCTGGGTTCGCTTCCCTTTTGCGCTATCGGTTTGTTTATTGGAACGCGCGTCTCTGGGAAGGCGGCCATCGCGCTCGTAAATCTTATCTACGTGCCGATGATGCACGTCTCCGGGCTGTTCTACCCGCTGCCGAAATTTCTTCGGGCCATCTCGCCGATCTGGCCGAGCTATCACTTGCAACAGCTGGTCTTCAGCGCCCTCGCCATGCCGTTTTATGGCAGAGCCTTGACGCATGCCGCAGTCTTGGTTGGCGTGACGGTGCTCTTCACCGCGTTTTCGATTCGCAGACTCGCTCGTGTAGGCTGAACTCGAACCCAACCGCGGCAAATTGAATGTAGGCATCCCGCACTGGTTACTCGGCAACAAAGCCCTTGTACAATAGAAGGACTCGATTTCAAGCGATGTTCGGAAGGGCCAGCCGTCATTTATGAAAACAATGGCAAAGTCAAAATTCCTGAGAAATGTACTTTGCCTCTCGATCATCGAATTTACTGTGGCGTTTTTCTTTCTAATTCCCACTCAAGCGCAGGAGCAGCCGCAGGGTATCATTCGCGTTGGCGTGAATCTGGTATTGGTTGACGCGACCGTGAAGAACAAGTCCGGCCAAATCATGGCTGACTTGAAGAAGGAGGATTTCGAGCTTCGAGAAGATGGCGTGGCCCAAAAACTGGATGTATTCAGTAAGGACGAATTGCCTCTCGAGGTCGCGCTAGTTTTGGATCTGAGCGATTCGATTGGACCATTTCTCGAACCCTTGCGAGACGCCGCGAACACCGCTCTCGCCGCACTCAAGCCCGACGACGAGGTCGCGCTCTTTACCTTTTCCACGCTGGCTCAAATGCGCGTTCCCTTCACAAAGGACAAAAGTAAAATCGCCGAGGAGATCAATACTTTTAAGGCCGGTGGGGCCACTAACATCAATGATGGAATCTTCCTGGCCTCAGAGAGTCTGCTTAAATTGCCGCCCAAGGGCCGCCGAGTGATTATTCTGATCAGCGATGACGTCGGCACCGATGCGGGCGGACAAGGCACGCACGATATCGTCACGGAAGCCATCGCCGCAGATGTCGTCCTTTATAACCTCAAAATCCCCGGCTACAATCCGCCGCAAACTCTGCTCTACGCCGCCATGGTTCCCGGGCTGGTGAACATTCGTAAGGTGATGGACGAGACGGGCGGCGAACTCTTCAATGTCCAAGACATCGCGCACCTCGATCCTGTTTTTCGGGCGCTCATCCAGCGCATCAAAACGCGCTACACGCTGGGCTACTACACCAATGCCAGCGCGGCGCTCGGCAAACCCCACAAACTTGATGTTCGTCTGGCTTCCTCGTTCGGAAAAAAAGGTAAGGACTACGTCATTCTCTCCAAAAATGGCTTTTACGTTCACTGAAGGTAGGCGAAGGAAGATATTGGGCGTTTCGGAACACGTCGTTTACGCAAATCTCAATCGTGAAGGCCGAATCGAATCCGCATTTCGCGTCGCCCAATGCGAGTGACGGTTAACGCGCGACTGTCGAGCTCTTGAAGCACCCATTTTCGTTTCATTGCGACATTCAGCAGCGCCGCTCCGACCGCGCCGCCGAGATGTGGCCTCCGCTCGCTCCAGTCCACGCACGCGAACGCGAAACGACGGCGCAACGCACGAATCCCTGCGACATCGATGCCAAGATCTTCGAACGCTCTCGCTCCGCCTTTTGTCAATTCGTAGGCATTATCTGGGCCCGATCCGCCAGACAGCCAGCCCATGGCCTTGATGCGGTCATGCAGGGCGACGCCCAGCGTGCCCGCGATGTGATCGTAACAAGTACGCGCGGCGCGCAGCTGGTTCGGGGTGTTTGGCACGAACGCGTCCCGCGGTCCGCCGGCCAGCACGCTCAGAGCTTCCAAGGCGGCCGCGACATTGTTGCCTGCCAAGTTGTAGTAGCGATGTTTCCCTTGCGCCAACACTTTTACCAGCCGCTGCGTCATCAGCCGCTGAAGATGCACGCTCGCGGTCGACGGGGCTACGTCAGCAACGATGGCAAGCTCCGTGCTGGTTCGTGCGCGCCCATCGAGCAAGCAGCACAGCATGCGCGCACGTGCAGGCTCGCCGATGGCGGCGGCAATCTTCGAGACTGCGGCGTCCGCGTGGCACTCAACATTCATAGTTTGATGTTAGACGAAGTGTTCATGCACAGCAACCACCATACTGGCCGAAATGCGGCCACCGACGCCTCTCCCCCGACCACATAAACCGCCGCGAAGCCATTGGCGGCATGGTCGCCACGGTGGCCGCTCTCATCTTTGGTGAAAATGCGTCCGCAGGTCAGCAGGCGAGAGGATTGCCAGTGACAATCATGTGCGTCATCCGCTACCAGATCGATCCGTTTCAGCGAGATGCCTTCAAAAAGTATGCCGAGAATTGGGGCCGGATCATTCCGCGATGCGGAGGCCACCTCGTCGGCTATTTTCTGCCTCATGAGGGAACGAACGATATAGCTTGGGGGCTAATAGCATTCGATGGCCTAGCTTCCTATGAAGCCTACCGTGCGCGTCTGAAAGGGGATCCAGAGGGCCACGAAAACTTTGCGACAGCACAAACAAAACGACTCATCTTGCGCGAAGAACGGAACTTCGTGGAACTGGTCGATGGGACTTTCGGCATACCCGCTACATTATCCACAGCACCCTAATGGGTATCGCGCTGATGTACATAGAAACGGGCAGGGCTCCAACAAGAGAAGCGAGAGCGGCTCTGATTACGGCACATCGTGCCAGGCGATGAGGTTGTGTTAACCCCTAGGGGAAGCCGCAGTTACTGATATTGCGTTACGACTTCTCCGTTCTCAATTTTCAGATTCGAGATGTCTGACGGTAGTTTCAGCTTTTCCCGGTTTTCCGGCGATTCCATCATCTTCCGCACGGCCGCTTCTAGCACGGCTTGTGGTATAGGCAACGAACCGATTTGGCCACTCACCGGTTCAAAACGCAGAAAGCCATTGTCGGCGCCCAACTTGCCAACGAGTTGCAACGTCATGTCCTTGCCGTGGACATCGAACACCACGTAGGCCCGGACATGGTCATCCACTAACTGCACCTTTACATCTTTGACGTTCGAGCGCATTTGCTCGATATCGTCCATGGTCGGCTGTTCGGCGTTCAGAGCCCCATCCGCGCCACCGCTGGGAGCCGCATTCGGCGTGGCGTTTGGCATATTCGCGCTCGCCGCTGGAAGAACCAGATGCGACGCCAAGTACGAGTTCAACTCGGTTTCGCTCATGTGCAGAGTGGCAGGCTGGCCTTGTGCGACAGCCTGCTGGACATCCTGGAACTTCTGCTCCGCCCGGGCGGCGGCCTCCGGGGTGGTGGAGACGACAGGCGGCGCAGACTTATGGAGCAACAAAATCAGTAGAACGAGGGCGCAGGCATAGACCGTCCAGCGCACGATTCGGAAGATCAGTACTAGCGTGCTGACTTTTGCGGAGTGGGGTTCGCTCACCGGGTTGCTCCCGGGAGGGTTGGCGATACTTTGCATGACTTGCTCCTTGTTCTTCTGCCCCAAAGGTTGGATGTACACCACCGCCGCTAAGTTTCGTATTTTCAGGGCCCAACAACAGGCGCGAACTATGCACCGCTGCCCAAGGGGTGCGTCATCCGGTCTTCCCCTAACCCTAGACTCCACTTATGGTTGCGGCAAGAGAACCGAGGTACCCCCAGCTCAAACTCGCCACCTGTCCGCTTGTCCCGCTCCGGCTTACCGTTCGATGCACTGCGGATACGCTCGATGGTATTAGCGGCAATCGGGCCAAATAGCTCACAACTGTGCAAAATGGGGCGGCATAAATCCCACCTCGGTATCAGAATGAGCCCATGCGGCCTAAGAGATCAAAGAAAGAGCTTCTCGACGCAACACGCGCCAGCGTAAAAAGAGAAATGGCGAAGCCGCGTATGTCCAAATCCGCAAGAATTATGGAGCGGGATCTGGCTACAGTCCGAATACCAAAACAGGCAAATGCCAGCTTTGGAAGAACCGTCGCCAAAATCATCCCGTCTCGAAGCCGGAAACAGCCGGAAAAGACATCGATAGGATAATCGCGATAAAGCGACCTCGGCTGAAGAGGTGCGATAATGCCCGACCAAGAATGGGTGAAGACACTCGCGGACAACCGAAAAGTGAAATTCATCTACCAGGAACTGCCGGAAGATACCGCGTTCATCACGGCACAGATTGCAGGCAACGAAGTGGTCTATTCGATCGTATTGACCAAGGCAAGAAATCCGCTCAGTCGTGAGGATGTTGAAAGTCGTTTCCGTGCTGAGCTTTCTAAGAAATAGCGACAATTCCTTGATTACAGTCTTGTCGAAAATCGCCTCAAGCACCTACGGTAGCAATTAAGTACCAACAACTTGACTGGAATCGAGTGATTGGGCTATACCTAGGCTGGTGGTGTCTATATGCGGGCATCCACAGCCTCCCGGAAGAGCAAAACCAAAACAAAACCAAGGGCGAAGCACGCTTTCGATGCCCAGGCTTTTCTCGATTCTGCCGGTGTGGCAAGAAAAGTTAAGGAATTTAAGCAAGCAGAGGTTATCTACGCTCAGGGTCACACCGCCGAAAGCGTAATCTATTTGCAAGGCGGCGGCGTGAAACTAACGGTCATCAATGAAGCCGGCAAGGAAGCGGTCATCGCTATTCTGGGACCGGGTGAATTTTTTGGGGAAGGCTGCCTGGCAGGCCAGCCCGTTCGCATTGGAACGGCTACCGCGATTACGCCCACCACGGTGCTCGTCATTGAGAAGAGCGAAATGTTCAAGGTGCTTCACGAGGAGCATGACCTCTCTGACCGATTCATCCGGTTCATGCTGGCACGGAACATTCGAATCGAGGAAGACCTGGTCGATCAGCTGTTCAACTCGAGCGAGAAGCGGCTTGCCCGCACGCTTCTATTGCTTGCGCGTTACGGCAAAGAAGACCAGCCCCACGGCTTGCTCCCGAAAGTGTCGCAGGAAGTGCTGGCGGAAATGATTGGCACGACGCGGTCGCGGGTCAATTTCTTCATGAACAAGTTCCGAAGGCTGGGCTTCATCAAGTACAACGGCGGCTTGCAGATCAACACTTCTCTCCTAAGCGTCGTGTTGCACGAGTAAGCCAACTTCCGGGCGTAGGTTGGTTTGCGGATACGCAACTTATTCATTCCAAAATATCGAGAATAGAGTTGACGGATTGGCGTCTGACCGTTGCTTACATGCCAAGCCGGCAAGATACTGACTAAGTTCAAAGAGCACAGACGGGGCGGCGGTGTAGCCGGCGCATTGTTGTTGTCACAAGTCGGTGCAAGCAAGCCCGGCATCGATTGATTCTTCGCAGAGCACAATATCCTGTTGAACATCACTGCCTTTGAGCAGGCTATTCTCTTGAATTTCAGCAGGCTAGGCTAGAAACGTCACAAATATGGAGGCAAGCAACTTGAGAAAAGCGCTACGCACGCTGACGGTTCTGTCCGCCATATTCGTTCTTGTCCTTTGCGCACAACTTACGCAGGCGCAAGACGCGAAGAAGTTAAAAATAGGTTTCTCCATTGAGGCGATGAAGGGAGAACGTTGGCAGACGGACCTGAATGCTTTTGAGTCGCGGGCTAAGGAGCTAGGGGCAGAGGTGATCTCCGGCGACGCAGGCGGAGACGATGATCTCCAGTTCAAGCAAGTGCAGGACATGATCAAGGCAGGCATCAAGGTTCTAGTTTTACTGCCGCACGACAACGCCAAGGCCAGCCGGATGGTGGACGCGGCGAAGGCCGCCAACGTTAAGGTTATCAGCTACGATCGTCTGGTCCTGAACAGCGATGTCGATCTATACGTGAGCTTTGACCGCCATGAGATTGGCTGGATGCAAGCGGAATTTCTCGTCAAACGTGCGCCCAAAGGGAATTATGTGCTGATCGCGGGTTCTCCGACTGACGAAGGCGCCAAAGTTCTGCATGATGCGCAGATGAAGGTTTTGCAGCCATATATTGATCGCGGCGAAATCAAGGTGATTGCCGATGGATATACCAAAGACTGGCTGCCTTCCGACGCGTACCTTTTTATGCTGAAGGCTATCGATTCCGCTCAAGGCAACATCGCTGCTGTTGTCGCTTCCAATGACGGTTTGGCGGGAGGCGCGATTCAGGCGCTCCGCGAACATAAGCTGGACGGCAAAGTATTGGTTTCCGGACAAGATGCGGATTTGGCTGCGGTTATCTGCATTGCCCAAGGCGTGCAAAGCATGACCGTCTACAAGCCAATCGCAAATGAAGCTGGCGTTACTGCAGAGGAAGCCGTTCGCCTGGCGAAGGGTGAAAAGACACGCGCAAACAAGACCGTCAGCAATGGCAAGGACGAAGTGCCCGCCATCCTGCTTAAACCTATTATCGTGACAAGGGACAATATTAGGAGCACGGTCGTCCAAGATGGATTTCAGACACTTAAGAGCATCAACCAGGCGTTGTCTCCAGACCAGCAAATCAAATAAGACAGTATCCTCGGATAAACGCAGTCACCGAAAATCCATCCCGCTTGCTTCGCCCTTCCTTGTAGCAAGCGCGGGAATTCTCTTACAATTAGTGTGCGTGGGCTGCCGGTACGGATGCGCGCCATGCCATCACGCCGGAGAAGGTTATGCTCAAATACATGACTGCTTTTATTGCCTTTGGCGCCGTGGCGCTAGGCGCCGTTTACACGCTGGCTACGGCCGCTGACGAGAAATTTGGGCCGTCGAACCCGTTTTATGCGCCGAGTACGCTGCCTTTCCACGCTCCGCCCTTCGATAAAATAAAAGATGAAGATTATCAGCCGGCTATTGAAGCGGGCATGGACCAGGAACTCGTCGAGATTCAGGCGATTGCAGACAATCCTGCGCCGCCGACTTTCGAGAATACGATCGTAGCCATGGAGAAGACCGGGCAGCTCTTGCAACGAGCGCTGGCTGCGTTCAGCGGGGTCACCGGTGCGAATACGAATCCAGTACTGCAAAAAGTGCAAGCCGATGAAGCGCCAAAACTGGCGGCGCACCAGGACGCTATCAGTCTGAACGCAAAGCTTTTTGCGCGCGTGGCTGCCGTCTACAAGCAGCGCGAGTCGCTCAAGCTCGATGCAGAGTCGCAGCGGCTGCTGCAATTCGACTATGATAATTTCGTCCGCGCTGGCGCAAACCTTTCGGACGCCAACAAAACCGAGCTAAAGAAACTGAATGAGCAGATCGCGACGCTTGCGAACGACTTCTCGACAAAGCTCCTGGCAGCTACGAAAAGCGGAGCATTCGCGACGACGGACAAGAGCGCGCTCGCGGGCGTAAGCGACTCGCAAGTTGCCGCTGCCGCGGAGGCCGCCCAAGGCCGCAAGCAAGAAGGATATGTGCTTCCGCTCCAGAACACGACGCAGCAGCCGGTGCTTGGCTCGCTGAGCGTCCGAGCGACACGCGAAGCCATTTTCGAAAAATCCTGGAACCGTGCCGAGCGCGGCGACGCCAACGACACGCGCGACCTCATTTCGCATCTGGCGCAGCTGCGGGCGCGACGGGCGCAACTGCTCGGCTTTCCCAATCACGCTGCCTGGAAGCTCGGCGACCAAATGTCCAAAACGCCAGAAGCCGCCTTGAAGTTCATGGATGCGCTGGTGCCTGGTGCAACGGCTAGGGCCGCGCGCGAGGGCAAGGATATTCAGGACGTGATCGACGCACAGAAGGGCGGCTTCAAACTCCAGCCGTGGGACTGGGACTTCTACGCGGAGCAGGTGCGCAAGGCGAAATACGATTTGAACGACGCGGAGGTCAAACCTTATTTCGAGCTGAACAATGTGCTCGAAAATGGCGTTTTCTACGCTGCTCACCAGCTTTACGGAATCACTTTTAAAGAGCGCAAGGACATCCCGGTCTATCAGGCGGATGTTCGTGTGTTCGAAGTATCGGATGCGGACGGCAAGCCGCTGGCGCTTTTCTATTGCGACTATTTCAAGCGCGACAACAAGAACGGCGGCGCCTGGATGGATGTCTTCATGGGCCAATCCAAACTGCTTGGCACGCTGCCGGTGGTCTACAACATCGCGAATCTGCCGAAGCCCGCGCCGGGCGAGCCTGCGCTCATCAGCTTTACCGACGTGACCACCATGTTCCACGAGTTTGGCCATGCGCTGCACGGCATGTTCGCGAATACGGAGTATCCGAGCATCTCGGGCACAGCAACGGCGCGCGACTTCGTTGAGTTTCCTTCCCAATTCAACGAGCACTGGGCGCTCTATCCGGCGGTCTTTGACCATTACGCAAAACACTACAAAACGAATGAGCCCATGCCGTCCGCATTAGTCGCCAAGATTCGAAAAGCGGCGACCTTCAATCAGGGATATATGTTGACGGAACTGGTTGCCGCCGCCGAACTCGATATGCAGTGGCACATGCTTCCCGCGAGCGCACCGCTGCAGCAACCGGACGCGTTCGAGAAGCAAGCACTTGAGAAGACGCATCTACTGATCGCAACTGTGCCGCCGCGCTACCGCTCCAGCTATTTCAGCCACATCTGGGCTCTGGATTACTCCGCTGGCTACTATGCCTATCTCTGGGCGGAGATGCTGGATGACGATGCGTACCAATGGTTTGAAGACAATGGCGGGCTGACGCGCGCTAACGGCGACCGCTTCCGGCAAATGGTGCTTTCGCGCGGCAACACGGAAGACTTGGCGAAAATGTATGCAGCCTGGCGCGGCAAAGACCCAAGCGTCGAGCCGATGCTGAAATATCGCGGCTTGCAAGAATCCACACACTAATTTGGGGTAGTTGTCAGTTTCCTGACTACCACATCGATCTGAAGTTGGCGCCCACACCCAAAATCGAGGCGCTTGGCATTCATTCTTCGGCATTAATGACAACGTACCTCACACGGGGTATCGTACTGTTCGTGGTTCGCATCTCAACTGCGCTTGCGTTTGCCGTCGCGGCTATTGCCGCTTTGGCGCAGAACCCACCACAGTCTCTGCCAATTCGTGTATCGACTCACCTGGTTCAGATTGGCGTTATCGTGCGCGACCACAACGGCGCTGTTGGAGATCTCACAAAAGAAGATTTTGCCGTCTTTGACCGAGGAAAGCCTCAGACCATTAGCGTCTTCAACGCGGAATCCGCCGCGTCCACTCCGCAAACTGTTCCACTGCAACCTCTTGCTCCCAACACATTCTCCGATCTCCCGCAGGTCAGCGGCCCCGCTGTCCGTAGCGTCACCATCGTCCTGCTCGACAACCTGAACACTCTTTCTGGCAACGGACATCAAGGATACGAGACCGGCCCCTACTGGATGGAGGATCTCGCGCTCTCCAATGCAAAGGCACACCTTATCGAGTTCATCAAAACTCTCGACCCCAAGGATCGCGTCGCCATCTACGGACTCAACGATAATCTGTATGTCCTATCCGACTTCACCAGCGAGCGCGACCGTCTTCTCGGCATCCTGAAAAACTATGACACCACCTCAAAAACCAATCGCGAGGCGGTCGAACCCGGCTCCTATCACACGCCTGTCCCCGGAAAGGAATTCAACGCCCATATTGAAGCGCAAGAGCTGGAATCGGCCGCAATCATAAATGGGCGTCGCGCCGCAGCAACTATGTCCGCACTCCAGTCCATTGCTTCTCACGTCGCCAACATTCCCGGCCGCAAAAATCTGGTTTGGCTCACAGCCAATCTTCCTTTTTCGAGCAATGCCCTCGCCCGTATCCTCGGCCCTGCACAGATTGCTGCCTATCCAGTGGACGGGCGCGCCTTGCTCACGCGGAAGACTCCGGAATCGCAGTGGGACATAGACGATCAGCTCGGTGGAGTTTTGGGTGTGGGCATGCCTGCACAGTCGTCGGAACCCATCGGCATTGACACCATGCAGAGGCTCGCCGACGAAACGGGTGGTCGGGCCTTCGTCAACACCAACGACCTCACCGGCGCCATTCGCGACGCCGTCGAGGACTCCACCGTCACTTACACGCTCGGCTTTTACATTGATTCCAATTCGCTAGATGGAAAATTCCATGAACTAAAAGTTCAGGCCCACCGCCCCGGGTTGAACCTTCGCTATCCCAAAGGCTACTTCGCCCTCAATGACACGTTAGCCACGCAAGACGAACGTCACAACAATTTTCTGACCGCCATAAAAAGTCCGCTGGACTCGTCAGCGATTCCCCTACAAATTCTGGTGTCTCGCGTCAATCAACCGGCACCAAATTCATTGGCCCTTTCTGGCTCCATCGGCATTCAAGATCTTCAGCTGGTACAAAGCGGAGAAATCCACACAGGCTCTCTCGACATAACCGTGATCGAACAAGACCAGACTGGAAAGGTGCTGAGTGAGTCAGCCAATCGAATCAATCTACGTTTTACCGAGAAACAATATCCGGCTGTTTTGAAAACTGGCATCACTTTTCGCAAGACGGTGCAGCCCCAAGCCGGGATGACCACGCTGCGGGTATTGGTTGAAGACCCGGCTACCGCGGAGATCGGCAGCCTGCTCATTCCGTTGTCGCAGGTAAAGTAGCTAACTAAATTGCTCCACAGTGTCGCGAACCGGCGGGATGGGTGTAAACTGGTGCTACTTTGGGGGTAAGAGGGAATTCTTGCATGAAGCGAATCGCTATCTTTGCGTTTCTGATCTGTCTGAATGTTGCTTGGTCGATACCAGCAAGAGCGCAGAGTCCTGGTGTGGCGGAATATGCGCGCAATTCACGGGAATTCGACAAGAAGTCCGCCAAGGCGGAGAACAAGAGGTTGAAGAAGGCCTCCAAGAAACAACGAAAAACAATGAAGAAGTCCTCGAAGTCCCAGCGAAAGGCAGCCAAGAAAGCGAACCACCACGCCACATAGCTGATCGCGTTTGGACTAGCGCGCGTGGATCCTCTGACGGCATAGAGATGCGAACAGGCCTCCCAACAGATAAATACCGCGCTAGTCCTAGTGTTAACGTTCTGCAGTGAAACGTTCATTCGAGCGTAACAAATCTTCCATATAAAGCTGGCTGACACGCCAGCACACATACCTGCAGGCTGGCTCTCGAGTCGAGAATCTATAGGAGAGTTATGTCCGCAACAGCAACTGCACCAGCATCTACGCCCCAAGTTCCGCACGCACTGGCAGAAAAGCTGAACAGGAAGCCCGGCCGAGTTGGAATGCTGGCGTTCGGCGCGGTGCTGATTGTAGGCGTGATTTTCATCGGCTACAGCCTTTCGCGCGACCTGGCAGGATTGGAACTGGGTTCAGCGCTGCCCTACATTCTTTTGGGCACGGCACTTCTGGTGGCGCTGGGATTCGAGTTTGTAAACGGATTCCACGACACGGCAAACGCTGTGGCAACCGTGATTTACACGCACTCGATGGAGCCGCACATCGCGGTGGTATGGAGCGGGTTCTGGAATTTCGCGGGCGTGGTGACGTCATCGGGCGTAGTGGCGTTTACAATCATTTCCTTGCTGCCGGTGGAATTGATTTTGCAGGTGGGTAGCGGCGCGGGATTTGCGATGGTCTTTGCTCTACTTGTGGCGGCGATTCTCTGGAATTTGGGAACGTGGGCGTTGGGACTGCCTGCTTCGAGTTCGCATACGCTGATTGGGTCGGTCATAGGCGTGGGCATCGCAAACCAGCTGATGCAAGGGCGAACTGGAACGAGCGGCGTGGACTGGGCACAAGCGATAGGGATTGGAAAGTCCCTGCTTCTCTCGCCGGTATTCGGCTTCATTCTCGCATCCCTGCTGTTCCTGTTCATGAAGGCGCTCATCAAAGATAAACGGCTGTACGAAGCGCCAAAGGGTGCTGAGCCTCCTCCATTTTGGATTCGCGCCATGCTCGTCTTTACGTGCACGGGCGTGAGCTTTTTCCACGGTTCGAATGACGGGCAAAAAGGCATGGGCTTGATCATGCTCATCCTGATCGGCACAGTGCCAACAACCTACGCGCTAAACCACGCCGTGACGGCGCAGCAGTCGCAGGACTTCATTGCCGTCTCGGCGCAGACCGCGGACACGCTGAACAAATACGTGCAGAGCAGCGCAGCGATTGGCGACCCGCGCGAAGACGTGACGGAGTACATTCGCACAAAAGAGTTCAAGCCGAACACGATGCTGGCATTGCGCGAGCTCGTGAACGGCGTCGGGACGGAAATGGCGATCTTCAAGGAGCTGTCGAAGGTGCCGCACGGGCAAGTGCGTAACTTCCGGAATGATATGTATCTGGTGAGCGAGGCAATCCGGTTGATGCTAAAGTCCGGGAAACCGGAAATCGCCGCGGGGGATGCCGCAGTGCTGAAGAACTACAAGGTGCACATCGACAGAGCTACCCGGTTTATTCCACTGTGGGTCAAGGTAGCGGTAGCGCTGGCGCTGGGCCTCGGCACGATGGTTGGATGGAAACGCATCGTGGTCACGGTGGGCGAGAAGATTGGCAAGAACCATCTGACGTACGCGCAGGGAGCGGCTGCGGAAATCACCGCAATGGCCACGATCGGCGCGGCGGACGGCTTAGGCTTGCCGGTCAGCACGACGCATGTGCTGTCGTCAGGCGTCGCGGGAACAATGATGGCGAATCATTCGGGGCTGCAATGGTCGACGGTGCGGAACTTGCTCTTGGCATGGGTTCTGACCCTCCCCGCGGCCATGACGCTGTCGGGATTTTTGTTCTTTGCGTTCCGCAAAATATTTTAGTTCAAACAAAAAACCTCTTTGAGACGGAATCTGCGTCCGGTAGCACAGGCACTCCTGCCTGTGCGGGGTTTCTCGTGTATCGTCCGCCGCCAAATCGATAAACAAAAAGCGCACAGCCAAGAGTGGCTGTGCTACCTCACAAGGAACTTTTCTTCGTGGAGCGAACAAGCGCGATTCGCGGGCATATAATCTCTGTGGCCGATGTTTGCCCCCCGCGGAGGATTTATGAACGTAACTACTGCTCTTGCTTACCACGATCTGTGGCCCGAACTTCCCCTTGAAGCTTGGCAGGACACCTTAAGCACGCTGCACATGTGGACGCAAATCGTCGGCAAAGTGCGCCTGGCGCTGAACCCGAATATCAATCACTGGTGGGGAGTACCGCTCTACGTGAATGCGCTAGGGCTGACCACGTCGGCGATCCCCTACAGCGGCGGAAACTTCGAAATTCAGTTCGATTTCATCCATCACCAACTCGTCATTCGAACCAGCAATGACGCGATCCTTGTCCTGGTCTTGGCGCCGCGCTCTGTCGCGGATTTTTATCGGGAATTCATGGGCGCTTTGGCTTCTCTTGGAATCTCTGTAAAAATCTGGAAGACGCCGGTTGAGATTCCCGATCCGATTCCCTTTGATCAGGACACCAAGCACGCTTCGTACGATCCCGAATACGTCAACCGCTTCTGGCGCATTCTGGTGAGCTGCGGAACAGTGTTCAAAGAATTTCGTGCGGGGTTCATTGGAAAAGCTAGTCCGGTCCATTTTTTCTGGGGGAGCTTTGATCTAGCGACGACGCGCTTCTCTGGCCGGCGGGCTCCGGAGCGGCCAGGGGCGGACCCTATCACGCGAGAAGCGTATTCGCACGAAGTGATCAGCGCGGGATTTTGGCCGGGAGGCGGCGACGTCAAAGGTCCCGCGTTTTACGCGTATGCCGCGCCGGAACCAGCCGGATTTGCGCAGCAACCAGTTCGCCCGGCAGAGGCTTTCTATCATCCGCAGCTGAAGGAATTTATTTTGATGTACGACGACGTGCGGCGAGCCGCTTCACCGCGAGAATCCTTGCTCGCGTTTTTGCAAAGCACATATGATGCCGGAGCGGACCTTGCGAAGTGGAATCGCGAGGAACTGGAGCGCACAGCCGGCTAAGAAGCGATTTCCGGGACGGCAGGTTCGGGCACCGCTGCGCGAGTCTCCGGGAAAAGCCGCCGTGCGCGAAGCGAACCGATGAGCAGGGCCAGATTGGTGATCAGAATGACCGCAAACGCCAGCGATGGAAGGAACTCAAACTCCACCCC
>Ga0210391_10002906_pt1 | contig 14673 bp, 9 predicted proteins | sample IncBWC12OmetaG_FD_160573 | JGI IMG/M metagenome (GOLD analysis project Ga0210391, IMG submission 160573) | Forest soil microbial communities from Barre Woods Harvard Forest LTER site, Petersham, Massachusetts, United States - Inc-BW-C-12-O ... | reverse complement strand
GGAGTCCTCGGGTGTGGCGGCGTCAGGCTGCAGAGCGAAAAGAGGGTACGCCATCAGGCGCACCCTCAGAAGGGCTGTCAGAAGCTGAAGCGCGCCTGCAGTTGGATTGTCCTGCTGCCCAGCGCGCTGCCGGCAACGCCGAAGTCCGAGTTTGGAACCACCGTGCCGTCCGGCGCCACCGAACCCAGATTCGCGTCGAGAGACGCAACGTTAAGGTTCGTTTTATTGAACAGGTTGTAAACGTCGGCGCGGATTTCGAACCTGGCGCTCTCTCCTAAAACCCGGTTCCTGGGAAGGCCGAATCCTTTGCTCAGGCTGGCATCCACGTCGTTATAGCCCGGCCCGTTCAAGCTGTTGCGTTGGATTCCAGGGAGCGGTGCAGGCGAGGTGGCGGGAAAGGGCACTCCCTGAACGTAAGTCGGAGGCGTCAGAAAGGTAGTGCCGTTCCCGCCGTAATTCGGGTTGATGGGTTGCTCGAATGTTTTGTTGCTGGTGTTGCTGCCGGCTCCCGGCAAAAGAGCCGCTGGGCGAAGCTGACCGTAACCGCTGCCCGAGTAGTACACATTACCCGTGATGTTGTAATAAGGATTCCAAGGAAAGCCCGAGTGTACGTTCCAGATACCGCTCAGAGACCAGCCTCCGGCTACTTTCTCGATCCAGCTATGGTTGCCGCGGAAAAATACCGGCTGCCACAACCCGAAGAGCTTGAACGCATTTCGCACATCGTAGTTAGCCCGTCCATACGCCGCACTCGTACTGAAGGGGTACGGATCTTCATAGTACGGTCCTGAATTCTCGTCCATGGCCCTGGCCCAGGTGTATTGCGCTGATGCCTGAAACCCGCGCAAGAAGTTGTGCGTGAGAGTGGCGATCATCGCGTTGTAGTTCCCGTTGCCGGTGTTCTGCCAGAAGTTGACAGTCTCCAGGATCGGATTCAGCGCAAGCCCATTCGCCGCCCCGACTGCGTCATAATTCTTTAGCACGAACAGGTGCCGTGTCTCGTTTCCCTGGTAGCCCAGGGTGAATACCGAGTTAAATGGCAACTGATCCTGTATGTCCAGCGAATAATGATAATTGGCGGTCGTCTTCGGATTCGACTGGAAAGCCGCCACGGAGAGTGGTGATCCGCTTATCGGTAGATTGTTGCTGCCAAAGGTTGTGATCGCGTTTTGGTTGGGCGCATATCCAAAGATGGAGTGAACGTCTGCTGCGGTTTGGTACAAAATTCCGTTGCCCGCACAAGAGGGGTTGGAGGTGAAGGGGTAAGAGCAGTTGAAGTTTCCAGTTACTGCGTTGGGTGGGTTCCCGCTGGAATTTGCGGTGATGGCAATTTCGTTTTGATTGTAGCTGATGCCAAATCCACCGCGGATCACGATCTTGTTCTGGTACGGCTTCGGTTGCCAGGCAAATCCAACCACCGGACCGAAATTGTTTTTCTGCGGAGTATAGAGATTTCCACCGACGCGGACGTGTATACCCGTCAGTAGATTTGCCCCCGATCCGAATTGCAGAACGTCCTGATTATTCTGCTTGGCATATATCGATCCGAAGTAAGACCAGCGCAGGCCCAGATTGATGGTCAGGTTCGGAAGGGCTTTGAAGTCGTCCTGCACAAACGCGCCCCACAGATTCTCGCGATCGTCCTGGCGGTTGCCGAAGGGAATACCGGTCTTGGCATTGAATACTGCAGTCTCAAAAAAAGGCGCGTCATTCGCGAAATCCCAGAAGTTCTCAAAATTGAAACTGGGCCGCCCTCCGCCGAGATTTTCATTCAAATATGAGAGCCGGGTCAAATCTCCGCCGACTCTGATGCTGTGACGACCGACTATTTTGGTGAGTACGTCATTGTAGCTATAAGTCCACTGATTGTATTGCCCCGGGGGCGGAGCTCCGAAGTACTGAGGTTGTATGGAGCCTATGGATTCGATGTTGGCCTGGGGCAATCCAAAGGGCTCCTGCGGGTTGCTGGAAAGCTCATTGTAACGCCAGCCTGCGGCATTGCCGCGCGCCTGATTCAGTAACGTGGATGAGAATGTATGGTTCCAGATCAGCGAAAATGCATCGTTGACCACGGTGTGATGCCACAAATTCTCCTTGCGGATGGGGCCTTGGTAATCCGTGGTCTCGCTCGGGACCCAGTAGATAGTGAAAGACAGCCTGTCCTTACCGGTCACATCGGCGTCCAAACGTCCGTTGTACTGACTCTGCGACACTGTCGTTGGATTCAGCGAGTTAAAGAATGCGAAGTCGGGTATTCCATCGAGACCGCCGCCCACACCGGGACTAGTGGGGCTGCCGCCGTAGGTCAGATCTTGTAAGCCCAAGCCGGTTTTCAAAGGCGAGCCGATGTCCAGGCCTTGGGAGCCGTTCGGACCAATGGCGTTGCAGTTCCCCACAACTCCCGGCGCCTGCTGCACTAGCCCGATAGACGAGCAGCTGCGGGGAATAATTCCGCTCGCGGAAACGGCGTTTCCGGGGAAGGAGAGGTAGGTGGCGGCAACGCTTCCGGCGGGTGCTGCGGTTGAATCGAACTGCGAAGTCTCATACCAGCCTTGCGCGGTGGCGACTTCGGTAAGCGGGCTGGTCTCCCAGTTGAAGAACGCAAATATCTTGTTCCTCCGAATGGGCCCGCCCAGACTTCCGCCATAGTTGTTGAAGCGGGCGTCGTTACGATTGAGACCGCGTTGTTGGGGGGTGCCCGGCAGAAGCGAACCGAGGCCGTTATAAGTCTGGTAGGCATTCAGTCCTGGGCGTGAAGCCTTAAAGAATGCACTGCCATGCAGATTATTGGTGCCACTCTTCGAGGTGACTTGGATCTGGGCGCCGCTGAAACGACCATTCTCCGCATCGTAGTTATTGGAGACGACCTTCATGTCTTGCACTGAGTCTTCACTGGGGGTGATTACCGACGCACCGCCCCACACCGCACTCACCGTGCTAATACCGTCGATCGTGATGTTGTTTCCAATCTCCTGGCCACCGGCACTTTGGATCTGCGGAGCATTCTCGATCTGGAAGACACCGGCAGCACTGTTGCCGGACCCGCTCACTCCCTGCGCTCCCGGCAAAGTGTAAGACCCGCCGCTTCCGTTCTGCGAAGCATCTCCGAAGACTCCCGGCGCCAGTTGCGCCAGTTGAAACACATCGCGATTGAACGACGGCATATGCTGGATCTGGTTGCTGGTGATGGTGCCGCTTACCGTGGCCGTCTCTGTATCGAGCGCCTGGGTTGTGTCCGACACCGTTACGATCTGTTCAACCTTACCCACCTCAAGGAGCAAGTCCAGCGCATTGAGCTGCTCGGGAATAATGACCACGTGCTCAAGCACTTTCTTGTTGAACCCCTCGTGCTCAACCGTGATTCGGTAGGGAGCCGGCGGCAGCGCGTTGAAGTTATAAACGCCATTCCCGTCGGAGGTAGACACCATGGTTTGGTTCGTGTCTGTGTTCACCAAAGTCACGGTCGCGCCAGCAATAGCTGCGCCCTGAGAATCCTGAACCGTTCCGCGGAGGGAGGCGCGAAACTGGGCATGCGCAGCACCTACCAAAAAGGTGACAGCGATCAGCGTGATTACCGACAACTTTCGATACGGCATAAAGGGCTCCTTCATTTGAAATGGCGAGTCACCGAAACGGCGATGAATGGATTCATACATCAAGTGAAGACAATGCTCACAGCGGCAGTTGGTGGTGCCGATTGTGTCCGTGGCCTGCGCCTCAGGGGACGCGATCCACGATTTCTCGCGTCCTGCTACATGAAGGCCGCGTATGTCTCCGGTTCGGTAAGCTCTGATGTACCTATTTCACTTTAGGTTGGCTTTCACTTTAGGTCGGGGTGGTTCACACGCAGAGCTGTGAGGGGAAGGGGACGAGATGCGGGCTGCGATCGCAAGCCGGGGGGGTCCCAGCATTTTGCCGCTCATTTGTCCGCGATTGAATTGCTTTTATCCGCGACAAACCCCACCTTTGTCAGCATGGGTTGAATCTCCGGATTGGACATGAACAATTTCCAAAGCAAGCCAGTGCGGTAATTTTCCACCATGACCACGATCGGTGCCTGATCAAGGCCCATGTAGACGGGAGAGAACCAGTTCCGGCCCAGATTGAAAGCATCGTGCGGTCCGTAAACTCCCCACAGGCGGTCCCCTAAATCCCGATAAAAGAACTTTAACGCGGCCATTGAAGCCTCAGGTGTATAAGGAAACGATGCGAGCGCCGCGGTTGGAGTGATCGTGCCATTGTCTGTGGCCCGGTCCGGGGCGTGAGCGGAATAGCCTAACTGATCGTCACTTGCCGTCAACCCCCAGTCGTTGGGACCATATCCCTGGAAGTGGCCGGGGTTCGACTCGCAATACGCCTGATCGATGAGCGCGAAATTGCGGTTGTTATCGAAATAATCCGTGTAGCGATCATGAATGCCGCGGGGATCGAACCCCAGGAACGAATATTGAGCAAAGAATAGAGGACCGCCGGTACCCACCCCCACGTCAAGCTTGATGCCGTAGTAACTGTGGCCGTTTACATAGCGTTCCCCGTCGGTTGATCCCGACCAGCCACTGCGATATGCGATGGCAGCCTCCGATTGCCCCGCCCAGCCGGAGTAATAAAGGTCGGCTGAAACTCCATGCGTGGGCGATGCAATGGCCAATAGATAGGTGATCATGGTTTCATTAAATCCGGTAAGCCGGTGATCGATGAACCATGACCACTGCGGAGACCAGTGCCACAGCAGGGCATCGTTCTTGGGAGTCCGGCGGTACCAATCCCACTCCACGGCCTCCCACAGAACCGTAATTCTTTGATAAATACCTTGCTCCGCCGTATTGTCGCCCTTGAAGTATTGCCGCGCAGCTAACAATCCTTGCATTAGAAACGACGTCTCGACTAGATCGCCGCCGTTATCGAACATGCCGAATACCAACATGCTCTGCGCCGTGCTGCCATTCAGAAAGTGGGACCAGGCGCCGTGATAGCGAGGAACCTTCTCGAGGAAATCCAAAATCTGCGTAAGACGCTCGATACCTTGCTGGCGCGTGATGAACCCACGGTCCACTCCTACGATGAGCGCCATAATCCCAAATCCACTAGCCCCGGTCGAGACGATCCGTTCGTCCCCGGGAATGTTTTCGAGCGTCGCTCCCGCGGTGGGATGAGCTCCCTCCCAGTAGTAACGGAAGCAGGCTTCCTGCAACATGGTGAGCAATTCATCGTCCGACAGCTCCCGGGTTGACGCGCTGGCTGCTTCCGAAAAGGCGGACTGCCGGTAAGATCGGTCAACGGCTTTAACCCGGTAAGTTGCCTTCACTCCGGAACGGCCTACGAAGTCGGTGTAACGGTTGATGTCCGCACTCTGAATACCGATGGGTTGGAACTTATGCTTATCGACCGAGCGATAGATGGCATAGCTTTGCAGATCGCTGTTGGCAACTGGTTCCCAACTAACATCAATATGGCGGTCGTAGCCTTTGGCCTGTATATCCTTTGGCGCCCGAGGAGCGCTCCTCACTTCGGGGGCCACGGGCGAAGCGGCGCTTCTGTCGTCGATCTTGATCTCGTCGATGATTAATGTGTGAGGCGCGTCGTCCGCAGCCCCCTGACTGAAGTACAGGCTATGGAGTTCGCGTGCCTGAAAGGGGTGAATGGAGGCAGTCTCAAACTCGCTAATCGGCAACCGGACCTGAAACCAGCGTTTGCCAGGCACGTCGCCACCGTTGAGGTCCAGCTTTACCGGAATTGTAAAATCATGTTGTTCATCTTCCAGTTGAAGGAATGGCAAATCGGCAGCGGGAAATGGCTCCGGCGAGTAGCACCATATATAAAGCGTATCGCCGCGGAAATCCGTCAGCCGATTACGCATGCTAACCGCTCGCAGTTCCGTCTCCCAACTTCCTCCCGCCACCGACCGCCACTGCAGGCGAAGGGCATTCGGGGGGGTGAAGAAATTCTTCTTCTCGACGGGAAGCGAACCCGACAATAACTCAATCGTGCTGGGAAACACCGCTCTTCCGCTGCTGTAATAGTAGTAGTCGGGGGTGATGCTGTTGTCGAACACCACGTGGTTGTAGTAATCCGTGGGGGCAGCCGCACCACAAGGAAGAACAATCAAAATAAAAAAACAGAAAAGGCAGAAAAGCCAACGCACGCGCGCTCCCGCTCTTGGCAGATGGAGAGAGTTTTATTGCACTCAAAGTCTAACATAAGAAAATGGGCTGACGAGTTATCGCCGAGCCGTGCACGGGCGAGAAAAGTCGATCCCAGTGATAGATTGGGATACGGTAATGTTTGCCTCCGAGTGTTGGCGTTATTGTTTCGGTGTCTGATTCGAGGACCCTGTCCCATTGAGAACCAAAACCCCCGGCTCAATCTATGCACGTTCAGCCCCGCTGCCCGGGTTCCCGAAGTTATACATTGTCGGCGTCCTGCTTTTATTCGCGACGGTCTACGGGGGCTCACTTTTTTCTCCCGGCTTGCAGGACGATGCGGATTCCACCCACGCCGAGGCTTCTCGCGAGATGGCGGTCACGCAGGATTACGTAACGCTGAAAGTGAACGGCAACCGCTATCTGGAGAAAGCTCCCCTGATGTACTGGGCGGTGTCGTTCTGTTACCGCTGCTTCGGTGTAAATGAGTTCGCCGCACATCTGCCCGTTGCGGTCTCGATGCTGCTCTTGGTCTTGCTGGCCATGCGATGGGGACGTCGCGCATTCGGCGACCGCGCCGCTATTTACGCGGGATTGTTTGTTTCGTCCGCGGCCGGATGCTATCTCTTCACGCGCATACTGATCCCGGAATCCATTCTTAGTTTCTTTATTGCCTTATCGTTTTACTTCTTCGCCACCGCTCTGGAGGATGGCGATGCCTGGCGATGGTATGCCGGCTATGCCTCGATGGCTTTGTCGGTGCTCACCAAAGGTCTGCTCGCGATCGTCGTCGTCGGGTTGGCCCTGTCACTCTACGTTGCGATCAGTGGCGAGTGGCGACGCTGGCGTGAGTTCCGCCTGTTCAGTGGCACGGTACTGTTTCTGGCAATCGCGGCGCCGTGGCACATATTAGCCGGCATTCGCAATCCGCACTTTTACTGGTTCTACTTCGTGAACGAACACTTCATGCGCTTCCTGGGTAAGCGCATTCCCCGGGACTACAACAAACAGAAAGACTCACTCTACTGGTCGCTCCACTTGGTCTGGCTATTCCCCTGGAGTCTGTACTTGCCGGTGGCGCTGCGGCGGCCGATCAGGGAATGGAGGGCTCGTCGCAAACCCGGTGAACTCAAGTCTCCGCGGCTGCTGACCTTCCAGTCGCGAACCGAACTACTCTGCCTTGTCTGGGCGGGGGTTACACTTGTCTTTTTCTCCTTCTCGACGAATCAGGAGTACTACACTTTTCCGGCATACTTTCCGATCCTGCTGCTGATGGCAGCGAGGCTGGCAAACGAAGAAGAGTCGGGTTCGCGCCGCTGGCTTCTGTGGAGTTCGGGCGCACTGACGGTAATCTGCATCGCAATCTCGACCGTGCTGGCGGCGGGGCTGTGGAACTCTCGCCACTTGCCATTTGTGGCGGACATCGGCACGGTGCTCGCCAAGCCAGACCTGCAGGCCGAAACGCTTTCGATGGGGCACATGCTCGACCTGACCGGCGAATCCTTCGCGGCGCTCCGGCTCCCGGCCATCCTGGCCGCTGTCATCCTTCTGATAGGTCCGGCGCTTGCTTTCTGGCTTCGTCGCCGGGGATCGCAATTCGCAGCCACTTGGACGACGGCCGCCACCATGGCGGTCTTCCTGATCGCAGCGCATATCGCTCTGGTGCGCTTCGATCCGTTTCTGGGATCGCGAAGCATGGCTCGACAGATTGCGCCGGAGCTGCGGCCAAACGATCGCGTCATGATCTACGGCGATCAATCGTTTGGCTCGTCGCTACTTTTCTATTTGCGCCGCCCTATTGAACTGGTGAACGGGAATACCAGCTCCATGTGGTGGGGATCAACCTACCCTGATGCGCCGCACATTTTTCTGAATGATCCGGCTTTGCTCCGCGCCTGGGTTTCTCCGGAGCGGGTTTTTCTTTTTGTGCCAGAGCATGAACGCGCCAAGGTGGAGGCACTGCTCCCGGGACCGCTGCACATTGCCAGTGAAGTGTCAGGCAAAGTGATACTTACGAACCATCCCTAGCGGCGGGAAACCAGAGAAATTCCCGGGCTAGCAGTCGGAAGAGAATACCCGGACTTCACCGCATCCCCGCGAAACATCTGTACCGTCTCTTGCGAGAACTCGTGCAAATCCTTACCCACGAGTGGAAGCTTCTTGAGGATATCAGCAGTAGCCGTGATCACGTGGCAGCCAATCTCATCTGCCTGGAAAACGTTGAGCAATTCTCGTGGACTCGCCCATATCAGTTGAGCGTTTACCTCGTTCACCATAGACACGGCTTCGCGCATCAGCGGCACAGGATCGCGTCCCGTGTCGGCGATACGGCCGGCAAACACGGAAACATATGCCCGCGCCTTTAATGCCTGACAAACACTCCGTACCTGTTCGACCGTAAGCAATGCGGTTACGTTCAACTGAATTCCTTCGCCGGAAAGATGGCGGATGAGTTCGTAAGTGGGCGCTCCCTTGGTACTCATCACGGGAATCTTGACGAAAACATTCTTGCCCCACGCGGCAATGTGGCGCGCTTGTTCTTCCATCTCTGGTTCGTCATCGGCGAACACTTCGAAAGAGATCGGGCGGTCCTGAATGGTGGCCAGCAGCTCCCGAGCGAACCCTGGATAGTCGGTAATTCCCGCGGCTCGCATCAGCGTGGGATTGGTGGTGAAGCCCTTGATATGTGGCTGGCGGTAGAGTTCCAGCATGCTGGCCTTGTCGGCGCCGTCCGCGAAAATCTGCACCCGCAGCTCGGACACAGACTTCATGCGGGATGCGCTCCTTTAGGCGTGGCGCGGATGATCCAGTCAGCCGCTTCGCGGAGGGATCCTACGCGCAAGTCAGGCTCATGGTCTGGAGGTCTCTCCGAATAGCCGTAATCGATAAGAATGGTCTTGCATCCAGCATTATAACCCGCATCGACGTCCCGCCAACGGTCGCCCACCATGAAACTCGCCGCCAAATCGATGTTGTGTTTTCGGGCCGCTGCAATGATCATTCCGGGCATCGGCTTGCGGCAGTCACACTTGTCCTGGTCGGTGTGGCAACAGACAAGAATATCGTCGAGCGGAAGATGTGCGCGCAAATCCTCATGCATTGCGTCGAGGGTTTGAACGGAAAGTTTTCCGCGCCCGACATCCGGCTGGTTGGTGACCAGCAGCAATTTAAAGCCATTTGCTTTTAGTTCACGCAAAGCTTCCGCAACCCCGGGAAGTATTTCCAACTCTTGCGGGGTTGGCGGAGGAAATGGCTTGCCATCGCGAACAAAAGCCCGGTTGATAACGCCGTCGCGGTCAAGAAACACGGCGCGCCGACTGGCACCCACCCCCATCGACTCCCATTTCGTCGCTTGCATCTTGACCGCCGGATGCGAAACCAGAAGATGCCAAATAACCGCCTGGAAGGCTTCCGTGTGCGGAGTGATGTGTAAAGGATTGACCGTGGGAATCAGCACGCACGCGTCGGCAACCGTGGCGGTATAACCCCCGTCGCGGCCAACCACGCCGATAATTTTTGCGCCTACCGACTTGGCAAATTTCAGTGCGGCAACCAGATTCGGACTTACATTCTGCGCCACATCTCCGCCCCCAACCGACAGGATCAGCAGCAAATCCTCGGACCGCAGCCGGCTGATTCGCAACCAGCTATCGAAGATCGAACTCCAGCCTTCATCATTGGCACGGGCCGTTAGTTCGGATACATTGTCGGTGGGCGCATACGCCTCGATGCCTGCAATCTTGCGGAAGTCATTAACGGCATGCGAAGCATTGGCCGCACTTCCGCCCACGCCGAGAACAAAGAGACGTCCACCGGCGGCCCGAGCGCCGGCCAGAAGGGCCGCGGCTTTTTCGATGCTCGCCACATCCAGGTTGGCGATGATCTGGGCTGCCTCGGCGAGAAACTCCTGGGCAAAAGTGCGGCTGCTCATTTCCGCGCATCCCGTCGTGGGCTTAAGAAATTCGTCATCTCATTCAATCCTGTGGGGGAGCCGATTTCGTAAAAGCGCTCGTGCACCTCCACCGCGGCCAATTCGCCGGCCTCGAGAAGTTCCGCGTAAACCTCCGCCAGGTCGCGGGCGTGGGTTCTGGCAAAGGCTTGCGCATGGAAAACGCCGAGCCCGTAATCGATATAGCGCATGCGCGCACTACGGTTCTTCTTGCTGTAGGCGAGAATGCGGCCTTCTTCAAACTCCACGTTACTGGCGTCCCATTGTCCGTTGTTGTGGAATACGGTCATCAGTCCCAGCTTGCTCGACCGAAAAAATTCCCGTTCAACAACCGCATAGTCGCAGGCCAGATAGGAATCGCCATACATCACAAAAAAACTCTCGTCCAGATTAGGAAGTGCGGTCCTGATAGCTCCAGCCGTCCCCAGCAGCCTGGCGCCGTCGTAGGAGTACGTGACCGCCACTCCGAACGCGCCGCCATCTCCGACGGTTCGCTCGATCTGCTCGCCCAGATGGCCGACGCACAGTATGACACGCCGGATGCCGTTTCTTTCGAGCAGCCGCAACTGGTGCGCCACGAAGGGTTCGCCATCGATCGGGATCAACGACTTCGGGATTTTTTCCGTCAGCGATCCCAGACGCGTTGCCAAACCACCGGCAAGTATGGCCACAGGCAGCATGTGTCTCTAGGAATGCGCCAGGACGGAAGTCCCGCTAAAGTCGAATTGCAGCCGAACTTCGCGCAGGCCGGCGCCTCGCATGGCAGAACGAAGACGCGTTTTATCCTCGGTGTAGAGCAGCAGAAATCCGCCGCCGCCTGCGCCAATCAGTTTTCCCCCGAGCGCTCCGTGGGAGCGCGCACGTTCATACATTTCGTCGATGAAACTGCTGCTCATCCCGGGAGAGCGTTTCTTCTTGTGTTCCCAATGAACGTGCATCAGATCGGCAAACTTGCGCAGATCGGCAGCCAGCAGCGCGTCGCGGCTTTCATGGCCCAGTTGCTTCGTAAAATGCAAGTTCTCCAGCATATCGCTGGCATTGTCGCGCGTGCGGGTGTCCTGATCGCGCAAAACTTCTGCCGCTGAGCGCGACGCTCCCGTGAAGAACAGCAGCAGGCTGTCTTCGAGATTCGCCAAAGTTTCCGAGGCAATTTTCAACGGTTCCGCAATTACTTGATCGTCCGGTAAAAATTCGAAACTGGTAATGCCCCCCAATGCGGCGATGTACTGATCCTGCTTGCCCACAGGCTCTTTCAGCAAATCGATTTCGATGTGGCAGGCCTGTTCGGCCAGTTCCTGAGGAGGAACAAAATTCCGTTTCATGGTATGCAGCGCCCGCAGCAAAGCTGTCGTAAAACTTCCCGAGGACCCGAGCCCCGTACCGGCGGGAATATCCGACAAGCTGACGATTTCAAGATACGGCCCCATAATTCCCGTCAGCCGAAGCGCCTCCCGGATGATGGGATGCTGAATCTCCTCCCACCGTTCCACATCTTCGAGCTTCGAGTACTTCAAAATAATCCGCGGACGAAAGGCCTCGTTGATGGTGATATACACATAACGATTGATGGCGGCGGAGATCACGAAACCGCCGTGCTTTCGATAGTATGAGGGAAGGTCGGTACCGCCTCCTCCCAGTGAAATTCGCAACGGACTTCGAGTAATGATCAAACCAGATTCTTCCCCAGAGGCCGGGTAAGTATAGCGTATCTAACGCAGTGCCTTTACCGCGGCAGCGTCCCTGCACACGAACTTGATGGTGGCCAAAACCGCTTGCTGAATGCTCAAGCGCGGCCGCCAACCCAAGGCGCGAATCCTCGAACAGTCGAGCAAAATAAACGGACTGTCCCCGATCCAGCCCCGTTCGCCGCCCGAATAACTCAGCCGCGGGCGCAAGCCAAGGTGCTGGCAAATCCAGCCGATTGAATCGTTGACCTCGCAGTATTCGTCAGTCCCCAGATTGAAGGTGTTCACCTTGCCGCCCACGCGATCGAGAGCGATGAAAATAGCGTCGATGCAGTCCTGCACATACAAATAGGATTTTTTCTGATGGCCATCGCCGAGAATGTGGAGATGTTCAGGATGCTCGGCGAGTTGCTGGTAAAAGTCGAACACGTGGCCGTGCGTGTAACGTTCTCCCAGGATCGATACGAACCTGAAAATGTAGCTCTGCATTCCGAAGCCTTCGCAGTAGGCCTGAATCAGGCCTTCCGCCGCTAGCTTGGAGGCGCCGTACAGCGAAGTCTGAACCGGAAACGGACAGCTTTCGGGCGTCGGAAAAATCTCGGGCTCTCCGTACACCGATCCAGTCGATGAAAACACGATCCGCTTGCAACCTTGTTCGCGCATGGCCTCCAGAACATTCCAGGTTGCGATCGTATTCTGATCCAGATCCTTCCGCGGATGTTCCGTGCCGAAGCGAACGTCGGCGTTCGCCGCAAAGTGGACCACCAGTTCCACACCCTTCATCGCTCGCGCCAAACTGTCCCGGTCGAGCAAGTCGGCCTCATGCAGCGTGAATTGAGGATGGCTCATCGCCCGTTCCAGAAACCCCCGCTGTCCCGTCGAAAAATTGTCGAACCCAACCACACTGTGCCCGTCGGACAGAAGCCGGTCAGTCATGTTGCTACCGATAAACCCCGCCGCACCCGTCAGCAAAACGCGCAATGGGACCTCCTCTGGAGATTGATAGATGACTACCGGCAAGGCTATCGGAAGAAAGGCTAGCGACTATCCGAAGATGTCTGCCGCAGCGCGATCCGCGTTCCCTTCAGTTCAAAGCGGCTGTCGCGCCAAACGTAGCGCAGATTCAAGTAACTCGCGAACCATACCGCAAAACCGAGCAAGTCGCGCAGCGGATACAGCCAGGGCGCACGCCGTATTTCCGGGTCTCGAACCACGGTCCATCCCACAAGCCATGCTTCAGCCATTCGATTCAGCACGGCCACGCCGAGAAATAGCGCTCCAATTCGCCAGTGTCCCAACCCGCCGGCCGCCAGAAATCCCAGCAGTCCGTAAGGCATCGCGAAGATTAAACCGCTCCCGAAATGTCCCTTAGGACGTGAGTAGCGCGTGGTTTGAGCCCAGCGCAGCTGGTTCTGCCACATGCGGCCCAACGACTTCTGATTCACCACGTGATCGATAGTGTGAGCCGAGAGCACGACGCGATAGCCCCCCTCGGCGATGAGGTTGCCGATGGCAAAGTCGTAAGCAATGTAATCCTTCAGCGCGGTGTAACCGCCAATGCTGGCGAGCGAATCCTTGCGTACCACGATCGTCGGACCCAGGCCGAACTTCATGCCTTCGAGCAGATTCGCAACCAGCACCCCTGCGGTCATCTCCACGGACATTCCGATGGCGGTGAGGCCGGAGAAAAATCCTGCCGCATTTTTGCCGCGATACACGCACGTCACCATGCCTACCTGGGGATCAAGCAAGGGCGGCACGATCTCTCGTAAATAACGCGGACCGACTTCAACGTCACTGTCTGCCGTGACCAGAATTTCGTACGCTGCCACCTCGGCCATGCAATGAAACCCATAGACCACGGGGTTGGGCCAGGGTGTGCCGGTGACCAGAACGCGGGTTCGGATGTGCGGATAGCGAGCGCAAACTTCGCGAACCACTTCGAGGGCAGGATCGTCCGCTTCGTCGGCGGCGAACAGGATTTCGTAATCGGGATAGTCCTGCCTGAAAAAACTTTCGAGGTTCTCCTCCAACCGCGCTTCCAAACCATGCACCGGCTTGAGCACGGAGACTGCAGGGAGATGCGCCTCATCAGGAATCGACATCAGTTGCTGGCGTGCGTCCGCATGAAATCGAGTGACTCCGATAACCGTGAGGCCAAGAAACACAGCCGAAGACAGAGTACCGATTACAGCCACACCCAGTAGGATATGTAGAATAAGCGACGTCAAATTAGCGTTGTCCTCATGGGATCGTCCCCGACTGGAGAGCAATCTCTCTATTTCATCACTTACTTCGAGAGCGAGGCAAGGGCGTCGCGGAACATTGCATCGAAAGATCCAGTCCTGACATTTTTCATTACGCTGGCCAGCGCCTTCTCGGCGGCGGCGCGTTGATAGCCCAGGTTCACCAGGGCAGACATTACATCCTCTTCCACCGGATTCAGCGCTGGAACGGAAAGAGTTGATGTTCCTGCCGTCTCCGGTAGCTTGTCGCGCAATTCCAGCACCATGCGCTCGGCCGTTTTCTTGCCGATGCCTGGGATCCTGATCAGGCGCGCCACGTCATTGCCACGGATCGCTGCTGCCATTTCATCCGCCGCCATCCCGCTCAGGATGGTGATGGCGAGCTTCGGTCCAATGCCGCTCACCGTGATCAGCTTCTCGAATAAATGCTTCTCGGCGGAGCGAAGAAACCCGTATAGCGCAATCAAATCTTCCCGGACGTGAGTGTGGACGTGCAGCGCCACTTCCGATCCATTGGCAGGCAACTCGGAGAAAGTAGGCACGCTGATGTTTACTTCATAGCCGACGCCGGCCGTCTCCACCACAACTTGATTGGGATGCTTGGTCAGCAATATTCCGCGTAGATGGGCAATCATGCTGCAGCCATTGTAGCC
>Ga0210391_10002905_pt1 | contig 14673 bp, 6 predicted proteins | sample IncBWC12OmetaG_FD_160573 | JGI IMG/M metagenome (GOLD analysis project Ga0210391, IMG submission 160573) | Forest soil microbial communities from Barre Woods Harvard Forest LTER site, Petersham, Massachusetts, United States - Inc-BW-C-12-O ... | reverse complement strand
TTCGCTCTCTCCTGGAAATGGACGGACGCGGAATCAAATTTTCAAAAAGCGATCTCCCTCGGCGGAGACGCGGGAACGTTTCGTCTTTACGCACTGTATCTTGCGGCACTCAAGCGCTTTGACGAGGCGTGGGACCACATCCACCAGGCGCAGGAGCTGGATCCTTTTTCCAGCCGCCAAAAACTTGTTACGGCTCGATGGTTTTACCTGAGCCGGAATTTTGAAGACGGCGTCGAGTACTGCTCGCAGCGACCGATCTATGGAGCGTCTCCCGTCGAGTCGCGTCTCTCGCTTGCGCGAATGCAACAAGCGCTCGGCAAACACGACGAAGCGCGCCGCATCGCACAGGCACTACAAAAGGAATACGGTGCGCAGCCCGCCGTCATGTCCTCGGTCGTCGAAGTTCTCGCCGCCAGCGGTGATGCCCCCACGGCAAAACGGATCGCGACCGACATGAGTTTTGTTGCGCCCGCGTCTCCCCTCAGCAAGACGCGCCAGGCACTCTTGTCTATCGCGTTCGGCGCTCCCAACGAGGCCATAAGCTTGCTGTTCGCCGCCGCAGACGACCATGAAGCCGAACTCGTATGGCTCGCCTCCGACCCTCGTTATGACACTCTGCGCACCGATGAGCGCTTCGCTCGTGTGCAAGAAAAAGTGGCGCTGAACTCGTTGTAATTGTTTCGAGGTCGCGTTGGGAGGACGCGATGGACTTCTTCACTGCGCACTCCAGCCTTCAGTGCTACTTTCCGAAACGGAGCTGTGCAACCGGCGGCTGGCGATGGGCTTCGTCAGGTCTCTACTTAGGCGAGGATGCTACCAAACGTGAACCGCACTAACGCGCGGCGGTCCTGAGCGCCCCTGAATCACCTGGGTCTCGAGCACGACTTCGATATTCTTTTTCGCCCAATCGCGCGGTGCATGGCTCAGCACTTCATCCATCCGATGAGCATCAACAAGAAATTCTCCAGCTGCCACGGTCCCGCCCCTTCCAATCCCAGCGGCGACAACCGCAAACTGGTCGGTATTCGGCTCCAAGAATCGCGCAACGATCGCATAATCCTTGTACGAATCTTCCTGCTGCTCCGCGTGATTCAAAACCCACTCACGATTTTGCGGATTCTCGCGGTCCTCGATCCAGACACGGGTCAAGCTCGGGTCGTTCATAAAATGAAAGCGCAGTGGACTCGTGACCCTGAGCGTCCAACTGTTGTCAAAGGCTCCGATGAATACAGAGGGACCGCGACGAAGGTCGGTCAGACTTGTAGTGGATTCTCCGAGCACCCGATAGGTCTTTCCATACGTGCGGAGCATCCCCGCGACGTTTATCAGAGGGCTCACATCGTCAATAATCACTGTCACCATGCTGTCCGGCAACGTGGTTTCGCGCCCCGGATCGGCTGCGTCCCTCAGGCGAATCGTCGAGTATCCATTCTGATCAGCAATGCAAAACAGCACGGGCTCGGGCGATTTGACGAAAGGTGCCCAGAATTTCTCCAGGATCGACGGCCGCGAAATATACCAAGCGATCGCGGAGACGGCTGCGAGAACGACCGCCATCGAAACAATCGCAAATTTCTTGGTTATTACGAAGTGGGATTTTGCATGTTCGGCGCCTGGAACAGCGGGCGCGGCGGCGGCCTGCTCCGGCAGCTCCAAATGGCCGCCGGACACTTCTTCGCGCGCTTCCGGAAAACCGTTGGGATGGCCAGGCCAAGAAAATTGCGGAGCATACGACCCGGCAGTCAGAAAAAGTCGAATTTCCTGACCATGCTTGGGGTCTTGGTAATACTGTTCGATTCGTTTTCGGATTTCGGCGGCGGTCACACGGACGATAGGGTCCTTGTTCGTATCGTAGTCGGGAGGCCTATCGAATATCTCCATCCCAAGAATTCGCTCCTTGAGCTGGTCTGTTTGGCCTTCGAGGGCGCGTGCGACCACAAACCGAAGGAACTGCGGATAGCGCTTGCTGGAGTGAAATAGAGGCGAAGCGAGAAGGTGTTCTACCTGCTGTTGAACGGCGCCCCGTTCGAGTTCATTAGACGGCGTCCAAATCTCGGTTTCTGGTTCAGATGAAAATGCGGGCATGCCGCACGACCCCGGGCGTTACAGCACGTCGACGATTGGAATCATCTCCATCGATAATTATCGATAGCACGATTCGTTTTTTGGATACTACTTCGCTTTCGGAACAGGCGCAACGTAAAAACGGAAAACTCGCCCTTCTTATCGTCGCTTTGTGCCTCGCTACAACCGAAAGCAAATACTAGGCTTGCCTCACGGGTCCGAAATTATCGTGGTTAACATCCAGAACTAACCAGCAAATGCTTGCCATCGTCGTCGCCGAGTTCTATATGTACGCCCATTGGGGTGGGGTGAAGTTTCACACGACAAAGCGGTTTGCCCGATATTGGGAATTCTGGGACGCACAGGGCAGGTCCGTTCAGTCCAACGCTTCAGATGAGGATACTTAGGAGGGGTGCTGGTATGTCGAGCAGACTCAGTTCGCGGAAGCTATACCTGTTGATGAGTACGCTTGTGCTTCTCTTGATGAGCGGGCGGCCGTCGTTCGCACAATCGTCCACTGCCTTTACCGCGACGATTGGCGGTGCGATCACGGATCCCTCCGGTTCGACGGTCGACGGCGCGAAGGTGACGATCAGCAGCACCGCCGTCGGGATTTCACGGACGTACACAACCAAGGATGCCGGGCTCTATAGCTTCTCGTTCTTGCCCCCTTCGGTTTACACCCTCGAAGTGGAGGCCCAGGGGTTCAAGCGCTATAAACAGGACGGGATCACCCTGGCTGCCGGTCAGAGCGCGCAGCAGAGCGTCGTCTTGGAAGTTGGCGCTGTCACCGAAAGCGTTGAAGTCACTGCGCAAGCCCCCCTCGTAAACGTCGACAATGCCAACATATCCGAAGACCTCTCCGCAAAATTCGCGGAAGACCTTCCTTTGAACTTCCGGAGCGTGATCAGCCTCACCCTGATCAATTCCTCGGTGAACAACGTCGCGGAGCAGCAGGTCGTCGGAGCCCCGGGGCTATCCCAAACGGCGGATCAGGACATTTCGTTCTTGAACTTCGGCGGAACCTTCTTCGATACGGCGGCATACCTGCTAGATGGTACGTGGGACACGCGGGCGGACTGGGGCGGCGTAATCTACACGCCGTCGGTGGACGCCGTGCAGGAAATGAAGGTCATGACCAACGCGTTCACTGCCCAATATGGTTGGAGCAGCGGTAACGTGGTGAACATCGTCACGAAGTCGGGCACGAACCAGTTCCACGGAGATCTGTGGGAGTTTTATGCCAACAGCGGACTCGATGCGCGCTACTACTTCAACGATGGAGCGCAGCCCTCGTTCAATCGCAACCAGTTCGGAGGCACGATAGGCGGGCCGATCATAAAGAATAAGCTCTACTTCTTCGCCTACTACGAGGGCGAACGGCAATCACAACCTTCAACCAGTGTTTACACGTTGCCAACTTCCGCTGAAAGAACGGGAGATTTTTCCGCGTTACTGGGTGCGCAAGAAGGCTCGGACTACCTTGGCCGCCCGACCTACTCCGGCGAAATCTACAATCCGTTTTCAACGCGGCAAGTAACGTGCGGCGGCGTTGACTCCGTAACCGGAAATCCTGTGAATTGCGGAGGCACTATCCCGGTCGGCACCACCGAATACATTCGAGACCCCGCCACAGGCAACATCAAGACGGGATTGGGAGTGACGAACGTTCTTCCCGCGACGTTGATTGACACAATCGCCAGCGGCATCGCTTCGGCAAACTACTGGCCGATTCCGACGGGTACCGGCATAGCGGGCAATTTCACAGCGAATGGCGCGGCGGCCGAACACTCCAACGAGTACTCCGGCCGTATAGACTATATCGTTAACGACAACAACCGGGTATATGCGCGCTGGTCGCAAAAATTCCAGACCAAAACGAACACGCCGGACTTTTACGGTTCGAATAACCCGGGCGGCCCGGGGCTGCTGAATCCGAACAATCGCTACAGCGTGAACGTCGGAGTCAACCATATTTTCGACCCCACGTTTACGATGAACTACAACTTCGGCGTCAATCGCCACGTGGAAGGCGGAATCGGACAAGGCTTCGGGTTCCAGGCCTCAACGCTTGGCTTGCCGTCTTTCATCGATGGCATCGCTCCCGCGTTCCCGCAGATCTCGTTCGCCGGCGGCGGAAACTACGGTGGCCTCGGCGCAAACGGCGGAAACAACAATTACATCACACCGCAGACGCATTGGACCAACTCGCTGGATTTCACGAAAGTAGAAGGGAAGCACGAGTTGCAGTTCGGCTTCACCGACATTTGGCTGCGAATCGATGGCGGACACTATGGTCAGACCGCTCTCAACTTCCAATCGGCATCAACCGATGGCCCGGACCCCAACAGCCCCGCAACAGCGACGGGAGACGGGTTCGCGTCCTTTTTGCTCGGAGTGGGCAGTGGCACAAACGGAACCTCGTGCGCGCTATGCACGAACTATTCCGCATTCCCGGCGACAGACAAACATTTCCTCGGGTGGTACTTGCAGGACGGCTGGAAGGTGACGCCCAAGATTACCTTGACTCTGGGCCTTCGCTACGAAATCCAAACCGCGCCCACCGAGCGGCACAATGAACAAAACTACTTTAGTTTCACGGCTACCAATCCAGTCAGCAGCCTGCTCGGCACGACGATCCCGGGAGAACTTGTTTTCAATTCTCCCAACAACGCCGGCTTGTACAACACTCCGTATGGAAACGTTGCGCCTCGTGTCTCGATTGCCATTCAGGCGGCGCCCAAGCTCGTAGTTCGTGCCGGCTACGGCATCTTCTATGTCCCGAACTACTATGGACAAGGACCCAACGACGGATTCTCGCAAGTGACTCCGTGGAGTACGACGATCAATGGCGGCCTGAATCCGGCCTCCACACTGAGCGGAAACGCGAACGTCCTTTGCGAACCTTCTGCCGGTACGTTCGCACCCTGCGGTCCGGCATTCACGACCGAGCGCGCGCCCACCGGCAACTCCGCCGGCGGGCTCCAGGACGTCGGCTTTGGCGCTACGATCACTAACTTCGAACGCAAGACTCCTTACGTCCAGCAGTGGATGGCAGGCGGTGAATACAGCTTCACCAACAACGACATGCTCGACATCACCTACGTTGGCAACCACGGCACGAGTGTTCTTGCCACCGGTTTGCAGTGGGACCAGCTGCCCGTTGGCGATTTACAACTTGGGAATGCGCTCAGCCAAGCTGTTCCCAATCCATTCTTCGCGGCAGGGGCCATACCCAATAGTGGCTGCGGTCTGAATGCGCCGACGATCACCAAGGCCCAATCCCTATTGCCGTTTCCCCAATATTGCAGCGTATTCGAAAATCAGCCGTCCGTGGGAGCCTCCGCTTACAACGCACTCCAAGTCACCTATAAGCACCGGTGGCACTCTGGTTTGGATCTAAACCTGTCCTACACGTATTCCAAGTTCATGGACGACGTGCAAGGAAACTCGGGCTGGGCGCTGCCGGGAAGCGGAACTTCGAACCTGAATTCGTACAATCTCGCGTCGGATTATTCAGTCGATGCCACCAACGTGCCGCACAGATTCGTAGGGACTTATGTCTATGAACTGCCGGTCGGGAGAGGCAAACACTTTGGTTCGGATTGGAGCAGGCCCATGGACGCCGTACTGGGCGGCTGGGTCTGGACTGGAATTCTCACAGCGGAGTCGGGATTGCCAATCTCGGTTCAGCCGGCGACCAACAACATCGGCATCGGCGGATTTAATCAGAGACCGGACGTCGTGCCCGGTGTGAATCCGATTCCCTCAAATCAAAATATCAACAGCTGGCTCAACTACGCCGCGTTTGCCGAGCCTGCTCCTTACACGTTTGGCGATGCCCCTCGGTTTTTTTCGAACATCCACGGACCGAAATATTTCGATTGGGACATGGGAATTCAGAAATACTGGAATTTCGCCGAATCGAAGAGGTTGCAATTCCGCTTCGAGATGTTCAACGCTCTGAACCATCCGAACTTTTTCCAGCCGGACACCAACTTGGGCGACGTCAATATTCAGGGCGGCGAGAACGTCGGAAACTTTGGACGAATCACAGCAGCTTATCAACAACGAACCGTACAGCTCGCAGCGAAGTTCTACTTCTAATGCGGGCGTGGAAACAAAGTTTCCTCCCACCCCTAGGAAGCGAATGCCTGGCAGGCTTCGGCGCATTAGCGCCAAGCCTGCCGGGTTCTTCGTCCCGTTTGCGCACTGGCCTTGAGGCCCCGTAGCTTGGGGCAGTTTTCGCGACGTAGCCCGTAGCTTCGAGTTGGTCGTTGGTAAAGACGTAGCGAACGCTCAACACAAGAACGCATGAGGGTAGGATGCATACCACGGGGTCGTCTTGGGCGCTTCGTATTCGGGTTTTGATCTTCGGATTCGCGCTGATCCTACTCCTCCCTCGTTTTGCCAAGGCTTCAGATGTTCCTGGCCGCTACGATCCAGTTGCTGATCCTCGCGCCGTCGTGATCGCGGGAAATGCGCGCTTCACGGTTTTAACCCCACAGCTCATTCGCATGGAATGGGCAGCCGACGGCAAGTTCGAGGATCGTGCTTCTCTGGTATTTCTAAATCGAAATCTCCCCGTCCCGCAATTCACGCATGAATCTCAGCAAGGCGGCGCCCGCGTTGTCATCAAAACGAGCGCCTTGACCTTGCTTTACACTCCCGGGAATGGGGACGGGAAGTTCACGGCGGACAATCTCTCCATTTCGTTTGGCCTCGAAGGACGGCAAGTCGTGTGGAAGCCGGGAACTCCCGACACGGGCAATCTGCTCGGGACCACGCGCACGCTGGACCGCGTGGCGGGCTCGGCCGTGAAATTGGAGCCTGGACTCGTTTCTCGGGACGGTTGGACGATTGTTGACGATAGCTCGCGCCAGCTCTTTGACCACTCCGACTTCTCATTTTTGGAGGGAGAGAACGGCACTTGGCCATGGGTGGAGGTTCGTCCTCCCGGTGACCGTTTGGATTGGTATTTTTTCGGCTACGGTCACGATTACAAGAAAGCGCTATCGGATTACACGCTTGTGGCGGGGAAAATTCCGCTGCCTCCCCGGTTCGCCTTCGGAGCTTGGTGGTCGAGATATTGGGCCTATACCGATCAACAGTTCGAGGAGTTGATCCAAGGGTTTCATCATCACGAAACGCCGCTCGATGTCCTCGTGATTGATATGGATTGGCACCTTACTTCCGAACAGCTTGGCACCACGAACAAACCGGACGCCTCAGGGCACCGACTCGGCTGGACTGGCTACACTTGGAACAAGCTTCTCTTCCCCGATCCCGGCCAATTTCTCGCCGATGTTCATGCGCAGGGTCTCAAGACCACGATCAACATCCATCCGGCATCGGGCGTACAGCCTTGGGAAGATCAATATCCCGAAATGGCCCGCTCGATGGGCATTGACCCGGCGTCGAAGCAATACGTTCCCTTCGACATCACCGACAAAAAGTTCGCCACCAGCTACATGGACTTCATGATTCATCCGCGCGAGCGTGAAGGAATCGACTTCTTCTGGCTCGATTGGCAACAGGAAGACACTACCGCTATCCCGGGACTCAATCCTACCTGGTGGATCAACTATGTCTTCTTTACGGATCAGGAGCGCGAGGGCAAGCGCCCGCTCCTTTTCCACCGTTGGGGTGGGCTGGGCAATCATCGCTATCAAATTGGATTTTCCGGCGACACCATTTCGATTTGGGATTCGCTCGCCTTCCAGCCCTATTTCACCGCCACTGCTGCGAACGTTGGCTACGCCTATTGGAGCCACGACATCGGCGGCCACATCCCCGGAGCGATCGAGCCTGAGCTTTATTTGCGTTGGATACAGTGGGGCAGCTTTAGCCCGATATTGCGAACCCACACGACGAAAAATCCAGACGCGGAACGCCGCATTTGGGCCTACCCGGAGCCTTACTCGGGCTTAATGCGTCAGTCGTATGTTCGGCGCTACGCTCTGCAGCCCTATATCTACACCGAAGCCAGAACGACGTACGACACCGGCCTCGCCTTTTTGCATCCGCTTTACTACGACTGGCCGGGCGATTCGCAGGCCTACGAAGCGAAGAACGAATACATGTTTGGCGACAGCATGCTTGCTGACCCGATCACGGAGCCAGTGGCTAAGGAATCCCAGCTCGCAAAGACTCGTGTCTGGTTGCCCGCGGGCGACTGGATCGAATGGGGCACCGGGGCCCGATTCCGTGGACCGGCGAGCGTTGAACGGGACTTTTCGCTTTCGCAAATTCCGCTGTACGTTAAGGCCGGAAGCATCATTCCGATGCAGCCTCCCATGAGCCACACGGGCCAGCTGCCCATTGACCCCTTGATTCTGGCGGTGTTTCCGCTCGAAAACGGTCAAGTTTCGAAATATCGCTTGTACGACGATGCGGGCGACACTCCGGGGTATAGAAACGGGGAATGTACCTGGACTCCGATTCAAGCCGCTGCAAATAGCGACGGTACTTCTCTGACCGTGACGGTCTCTCCCACTACGGGCCACTATCAAGGAATGCCCACAACGCGCGCGTATCAATTGCGCCTTCCGGGAAATTGGCCGCCTGCGTCGGTCAGCATCAACGGGGAGCCCTTGGCCTATTCGCGTGAGGGCGAAAAGCCGGGTTGGAAATTCGAGGGCGACACTTTGACGACTGTGGTCACCACTCGCCGCTTCCCGATGACGGATGCCGTCACCATAAAGGTGCAAACCAAGCCTCACTCCGCGAGCGATCGCGCGTTGCTCGACGGCTTCGCCGGGAAGATGACTCGCCTTCGCGAAACTTACGATATCTTGAATGCCGCGTGGCCGGCTGGCTCGTCGCCCAATTCCTTAGTCGATGCTATGCAGACGGGGGACCGTTTGAAGTATCGCCCGGAAACAACTCTTTCCGAACTGAAGGGACTTGCGGAGAAAATTCCTGCGTTAACCCAAGTTGTTGGATCGATGCGCGCAACGGAAACTTCGCCCGTGTTCGCAGCTCTCAGCAAAGACAAGCAGAATCAGAGCCAGAAGCTGGAGCAGTACAACAGCCTTGTCGACCTCGCTCTCGCTCACATGAAAGACCTGACCTCTTCATCCGCCGATTCGACAAAGGAACAAATCCAACAGGGGCAGCCGGATTCTTCGGACGCGCGGAGCAACGATCCAGGTCATCCCAGCCCACAGCAGTGAACTGAGGTTCGCTAATCGGACTTCAAACTCGCGTGAGGTACTATCGTTCGTCGCGAGTGCCGCGAGCGACACCGCTGCGGCTTGTAAGGGACCCGGATGACCAGAAGAGAGCTCTTATCGATGCTGTTTTCTGTTGGCGCGCTGAAGTGCACTGGATTTCCTCAAGCCCAGGACGCCAAGTCGAAATCCACGCCCATCTTCCGCGTAAAACCTCTAGCGGGTGTCGATTTCGTGCTCCGCAACTCACCAACACCGCGCAAATACCTGGTTGAAACGATGCCCGGTGGCGTGGCTCTCCTGGATTACAACAACGACGGATTGCTGGACCTGTTTTTCGTAAATGGAGGACATATTCCCGGCGGCGCGTCGGCGCCGCGAAGTTTCGGCCGTCACGATCCAGCGTATTGGAACCGATTGTATCGGCAAAATCCGGACGGGACTTTCACAGATGTAACTCGGGAAGCAGGACTAGCCGATGCCGGCGACTTGAATTTCGGAATGGGCGTCGCAGTGGGGGACTACGACAACGACGGTTTCCCCGACATCTACGTTACGAACTTTGGCAAAAATATCCTTTATCACAACAACGGCGACGGAACCTTCACGGACGTCACGGAAAAAGCGGGAGTCGGCGGCGGAGGTTGGTCGGCGTCGGCCGGTTTTCTCGACTACGACAACGACGGCAAGCTAGATTTGTTCGTCACTCGCTATCTCGATTGGAGTTTTGAGACGAGCAAGACTTGTGGAGCGGAGAAACCTACCTACTGCAAGCCCGGCGAGTTTCCCCCTACTACCAATATCCTCTACCGAAATCGCGGAGACGGAACGTTTGAAGACGTGAGCGTCTCCTCCGGCATCGCTGCGAAGAAGGGACACGGACTCGGCGTCGCCTTTGCCGACTACGACGACGATGGCTTCACCGACATTTTCGTCGCCAACGATGTAACCGAACAATTTTTGTTTCACAACAACGGAAACGGAACCTTTATGGAATGTGCTTTGGATGCGGGAGCCGCCCTTTCGGAAAGCGGAAGAATGCCCTCGGGAATGGGCGTTGTCTTTCAGGACTACGACAACGACGGTCTCCCCGACCTGCTTATCACGCAGCTTCCTCGCGATCCTTACGTCGTCTTTCACAATGATGGCAAGGGGGTCTTCAGCACGCGCGAGTTAGAAGCCGGGTTCGGCGTTCTCAGTGGGCGTGTGTCGGGCTGGGGTGTTGGCATGGAGGACTTCAACAACGACGGCTGGAAAGACGTCTTCGTCGCACAAGGGCACGTCTTCGACAACGTTGAGTTCTACGACAGTTCGCTGCGTTATCGCGAACCGCCGCTCGTGGCGCTAAATCGCTCTGGTCGATTTGAACGGGCAGACGCCGGATCCGACACTCCCGTTGCTGGGCGTGGCGCCGCATTTGGCGACTTAAACAACGATGGATGGATAGACGTTGTCACGACTTCTCTCGGAGAATCGCCCCAGTTCTTTTTGAACCGAGGCGGCGCTGCTCATTGGCTCACACTCACACTGCGAGGAAAACGCAGCAATCGAGATGGCTTTGGCGCCCGCGTCCGCGTCAACGGACAGACGCGGTTTGCCACTGCAGCCGGCAGCTACTTGAGCTCAAGCGACAAGCGGCTCCATTTCGGGCTAGGTTCGGCGGAGACGGCCGATATCGACATTCGGTGGCCGTCTGGGATTCGTCAGTCGTTGCGTGGCGTAAAATCGAATCAATTCATCACCATTGAAGAATCGGAAAACTCATGATTCACATGTTGTTGTGGGCGTGTTTAATCCTTCCACCGCAGATACAGCAGCAATCCGCGTCGCCGGATGTCGAGCAACTCGTGCAAGCTGGTGTCGAGGCCGAAGGCCGAGGTGAAATGGATCGGGCCATAGCCTCGTTCCGGAAAGCTGCGGACCTGGCTCCCAATACTCCAGACGTCTTCCTCCAGCTCGGAAATGCTTACATGAAAAACCATGACTACGCGGCGGCTTTAGCGCCCTTAAAGCATGCTTCCGACTTGGGTTTGGACACTCCAGTCCTTCATCAACTACTTGGATATGCTCTGCTGGCAGAAGGCTATCCGGCGGAAGCAATACCTCATCTCAAAATAATCCAGGATGACGCCGCGCTAGGGATCGCGGAACTACAAAACAACCAACCGGCGGAGTCGGTAACGAATCTCCAAGCCGCTCTTGCAAAATCTCCAGACGACCCCGACCTTTTGCTTTACCTCAGCCGTGCTGCAACAGCTCTGTCCGGCCAATCGCTCGATCGATTGCTTGCAGTTGCTCCAGCCTCAGCGAGAGCGCACCAAGCGGCCGGGCAGACAGACTTCGAAATGAAACTCTATCTCGATGCGGTGCAGGAATATCAGAAGGCGATTGCGCTGCGACCCGATTTGCCGGGACTTCACCTGGAACTGGGGCAAGTGTATGCCGCCAACTCGGAATGGGCGGAGGCGGAGGAGCAGTTTCGAGCGGAGGCGAAGCTGCAGCCTGGCAGCGCGGAAGCTGCATATCGTCTGGGCAACGCTTTGCTCCAGGAAGGAAAGATGAAAGAGGCGGTAAAGGAACTCCGACTCTCTGACGCGTTGCGCCCTGACATGCCGGAAACTCTATACGCCTTGGGAAAAGCAGCTGCTCTGGATGATCCATCGGGCGCCGAGCTCCCGCTCAAGCGCGTCGTGGAATTGGAGAAAGACTCGCCGCTCGCAGCGAAAGCCTACTTGGCGCTGGCGGGCATACACCGTCGGCAGGGAAAGAGTGAACTGACCGCTGAGGACATGAAGGAATATAAAAGGATACAAGCGCTCACGGCATCCCCTCAGCCATAAGACTCTCGACGGATTGGGTGCATCGAGCTGCGTCAAAAGCAAGCGCGATGTAGAACGCTGAATCGAGAGGGGGAAAATGGTCGGGGCGAAAGGATTTGAACCTTCGACCTCCTGGTCCCGAACTAGCAACCGAAACACTATCTCATTGGCCCGTTTAGCTTTGTTCTGCGTCGAACATGCGCATTTGGGCCAGTATTTGGCGGCTAATGGACTCGAATCGGACTCATGTTTTCGGGATAAACCCGTACAAAAAATAGAGCTCGCGACTGCTCACGCGCATCCTGCTTGAACGGCTCATCGGTTAAGATTCAATCCGACCCCGAGGGAACGTCGTCGGCACTCCTCAACCGGTGAGCCGATCCAGCGAAATGGGTTTTAGCTGGTAGACGGACAAGCGCACGAGGTTCGTTGTCTCGCCTGTCCATTTCATGCACATATCTTGAGGAGGTCGTCCTGAATAGTAGAAGCGCTTGGTGTAGGCGACTTCATTGTTGACGAACACCTCGATCACCGAGCTGTCGACATAGAGTTCCAAGCTGAGGTCTTCACTGTCGTTCAGCTTTAGGGGAATCGGGCGGGCGTCGATCGAGATTTCCGTTGGGCGTTGTGAATCGTAGCTTACGGTGAGCCACGGGCTTGAATTCGCGGAGGAACCCGAAAGAATCAGGCTGAAATTGTCTCCTGTTCGCCGCGCCACGCATTGGAGTTCTCCGCAACATCCCTTGATGCGGATGGCTGCGATTTGACGCTGGTTCCGTTCTTCGTCTCCTTTAATCTCCGGATGCTGTTCGCTACCTCGAAGTGTGGCGACTTCCGGCGCCACACGGCTGCGTAGGTTGCCATTTGCGTCCAGCGCCAAGACGCGGGGGAGGGAAATCATTCCCGCCCAGCCTGCGGCCTTATATTGATCGAGCAGTCGAGTCTCCTGAATCCAGCCCCACAAGATGCGTCTGCCAGAATTGTCCAACTGAGTCTTCGGCGCGTAGTAAGCGCCATAGTCCAAAATGCCCGTGCGCTCCGCGTGGAACTGCATCGTGTGCGGATCGAGCACGCCACTCTGCCAATACGCGCGACCTTGCGTGGAAAAAATCAGCACATGCTTGCCGTCCAATTCGAAAAGTTCGGGGCATTCCCACACTTCCCAGGGGTTGTAGGGTTCAAAGCGATGCGCGGTGTCTGCATCCCGGCCAGCGAGCACATGCATGAATTCCCAGCTGCGCAGGTCTTTCGATTTATAAAGCAGGACGACGCCACCGCGATTCGCCACTCCTGCTCCGAGAACCATGTACCACCAGTCACCTTGGCGCCACGGAGATGGGTCGCGAAATCCATTCACCTGCATTCCAGTAGGCGGTTCGGCAATCACCGGCACGTGCTGTTTGGTCCAGGTCATCAACTCCGGATCGCTCGAGCTAAGCAAACATTGCGTCTCGCGGAGATTCAGAGCGCCCTTGCTTGTGGCTCGATCCGGCGGTACCGCCTCCACGCCCGTGTAGAGCACCACGACCTTCTCGTTGTCGATAACGGCGGTCCCAGTAAAACAGCCGTCTGCATCAGGCCCACCGGGCGTTGGGGAAACTGCGATCGGAAGGTTTTTCCAGTGAACCATGTCTTCGCTGATCGCGTGTCCCCAATGCATGTTGGCCCAGTAGGCGCCATCCGGGTTGTACTGGTAAAACATGTGAAATTTACCTTTCCAGTAGACCGGGGCGTTGGGGTCGTTGATCCAATTCGAGGGTGGCAGCAGATGGAATTGCGGGCGCAGGGGATCACTCGCTAGGCTAATCGGCGGCGCGGCGGGGGACTGCGACTCCACCGCGCTGGGAAACGTGGCGCCGAGGGCCGCTGCCGACGTGCTTTGAAGCAGAAACTTTCTTCGATCCATTTTCATTCGTTATCCCGGGTGGTAAAGCGCTTGGAAATCGGTCCCAATATAGGCTCAAGACGGACAAACGTCCTCGAAATTGTGCGTCGAACCGCTTGACATTATATTTGAAACGTTTCAAGATTCGCGCCGCCGAAGTTTTACATTTAGGGAGACGCGTCGTGAAGCCTCTGTTTCGCCACGTTGCAATTTTTGTGCTGGCCGCGGCGCCCGTTTGTTGGGCGCAGGATTCCCAGTTCAAGCCGCAGAATCAGCAGATCCCCGTGCCGGAGTGCCTTACGGCTAAGGGTCTGTGGGAGGGCGGCTCGAAACCTTGCAGCCAGAACGAGCACGACGCATGGCTCGCCGACATCACGCACTGGAGAACGGAGCGCCACATTCGCACCGGCTACAACGACGCGCGGTACGAAATGCCGGAGCTGAAGTGGACGCAGTCCAGCTTCATGCAACCGCAGATGATGGTGCAAGACCGCTACTTCTACGATCCGGTTGCAGGGAAGTACACGGTCGACCGGTACCTGGATGATCTTGAAAAACGGTACGGCGGCATCGATGCGGTTTTGGTCTGGCCTACGTATCCCAACATGGGAATCGACAATCGGAACCAGCACGACATGATCCGCAGCATGCCGGGAGGAGTTGCCGGCGTGAAGCAAATGGTTGCAGATTTTCATCGTCGCGGAGTCCGCGTGTTTTTCCCGATGATGATGTG
>Ga0210391_10002904_pt1 | contig 14678 bp, 10 predicted proteins | sample IncBWC12OmetaG_FD_160573 | JGI IMG/M metagenome (GOLD analysis project Ga0210391, IMG submission 160573) | Forest soil microbial communities from Barre Woods Harvard Forest LTER site, Petersham, Massachusetts, United States - Inc-BW-C-12-O ... | reverse complement strand
CCGACGGCGTCGGCGGAGGCGGTCCAGGTGAGGTCGACGGTGTGTTGAGTTTGGGTGGCGCCGGTGCCGGTGAGCGATTGCAGGGCGGGGGAGTTGGAGGCGTTGCTCGAGAATGATAATGAGGCGGAGGCGGCTCCGCTGGATTGGGGTGTGAAGGTGACGGTGAAGGTCGAGGACTGGCCGGCGGGAATGGTGACGGGGAAGGCGATTCCGGAGAGAGCGAATTCGCTGCTGTTGCTGCTGGCGGAATTGACGGTGACGGCGGCGCCGCTGGCGATGAGGCTGGCGCCGAGGGCGGAACTGGAGCCGACGGTGACGTTGCCGAAGGCGAGCGTGGTGGGAGAGACGGCCAAGGTTCCGGCGGCGGTACCGGTGCCGGAGAGCGGAATAGCGAGCGGGGAATTGGATGCGGTCGAGACTACCGAGATCGATCCGCTGGCCGGGCCCGCCGTGGTCGGAGAAAAGGTGGCGGTGAAGGTCAGGCTTTGATTGGCGGAGAGGTTGAGAGGCAGAGTCAAACCGCTGATGGAGAATCCGGTGCCGCTCACGGTGGCGGCGGAGATGGTGACGGTGGGTCCGCCAGTGTTGGTGAGGGTCTCGGAAAGATTTGTGCTGTTGCCGACTTGCAGGCTGCCGAAGGCGAGGCTGGTGGGAGTGGCGGTTAGGGTTCCCGGGGCGACGCCGGTACCGGAGAGTGCAATGCTCAGACTGGGGTTCGATCCGTTGGAGGTAATGGTGACGCTGCCGGTGGCGGCGCCGGCCGCAGTGGGAGCAAATTTCACCGAGAACGAAGTGCTCTGGCCGGCAGTTAGAGTCACGGGCAGGGACAGGCCGCTTAAACTGAATCCGGTACCGCTGGCACTGGCAGCGGAGATGATGAGGCTTGATCCGCCGGTGTTGGTTAGCGTCTCGGACAAACTCGTGCTACTGCCGTCCTGAACGTTGCCGAAGGCGAGGCTGGTGGGGTTGGCGGCCAGAGTTCCCTCTGTCATTCCTGTGCCAGAGAGAGGAATGCTCAGGTTCGGATTCGACGCGGTGGAGGTGATGCTGACGCTGCCGCTGGCAGCGCCGCCTGTCGTGGGACTAAACACTACTGACAATGAAACGCTCTGCCCTGCGATCAAGGTGACGGGCAAGGCGAGCCCACTCAAGTTGTATCCGGTGCCGCTCGCACTCGCGGCGGAGATGGTGAGGCTCGATCCGCCGGTGTTGGTTAGCGTCTCGGATAAACTCGTGCTACTGCCGTCCTGAACGTTGCCGAACGATAGGCTGGTGGGAGTGGCGGTGAGTTGACCAGAAGGCGTTCCGGTGCCCGTTCCCGTGAGGGCTACGGTCACTACGTTCGGGTGGCGTCCTCCAAAGTTTCTGGAATACTCGAGAGCGATGGTGCCAGTGTAGGTGCCGTTCGATGGGGGCGCGAAGGCGGTGGTCAAGCTAGCGCTCTGGCCTGGGCGCAGCATCCATGGCATCCTGGGCCCGTTGATACTGAATCCGGTGCCTGTTACTGTCGCTTGGTAAATCATCAAATATCCGTCTCCGGTGTTGCTCAGACTCAGGGTTTGCGACCCAGTGCTGCCCACCTGAACGCTACCGAAATTGACGCTGGAGGGAGTAACGGCGAGTTGTCCGCCGGCAGTCGCGGCGAACAGAAAGACATTCAAGCAAACGAATCCGCAGCCCACAAAAGTGCGTGGGAGATAATGACGTTTCACTTCGCTTCTCCTATTCCGTGCGGGAGACCGCACGGCGGGGGATGTGGAGCAGCTGCACGTAGTCCTGCGAGTGAAAATGTCCCGCGCAGGCGCGGTGCATATAGTTATTCTTCGACGAATGAGAAGTTTTGGGCAGATGACGAACGATCAGGACGACGCGGTCCAGCCGCGAGTAACCGAGTGTCCATCGGTTCAGGTAATCGACAGGCCAGTGGCCGGTCTGAGCAGGGTTGAAAATCGCTAGGAACTGCTACCAGCTTGCTATGGCAGGCCAGACGAACGAAAACTATATCCAGCGCACATTCGCTCTTGCTGGCGCGCGCGGCTGGTGCATTTCGTTTTTACATCCTTAGCTTTGCAATCACAGAAGCACCGCGTGAATTCAACTTCACGAATGGCTGGTAACGGCGGCAAAATTGGAAGTTCATGTGCGGGAATATTTGGTGCCCGTCGAAGCCTTGACGATCACGGGCGCGCGCCTTGCCCTAATGCTGCCAATCTGGGTATGGTTACGGAGTGAAATTTCCACGATGCAGTGGCATCCTGCTGCACTTGACTTCTCTTCCCGGACGCTTGGGCATCGGTGACATGGGCCCGTGCGCCTACGAATTCGCCGACTTTCTCTTCGCCGCCGGGCAGAAGTTATGGCAAGTGTTGCCCCTGAATCCCACGGGGTATGGCGATTCTCCCTATCAGTGCTTCTCTGCTTTTGCCGGCAACCCGATGTTGCTCAGCCTTGAACGACTGCGGGAGCAGGGTTTGCTCGAGGAGTCAGACCTGCGAGAGGCTCATGCGCCGTTTCCCGAAGATTTTGTCGACTACGGGCCGGTAATCGAATTCAAAATGACGGCGTTACGTCGGGGGGCAAAGGCTTTTTTCGCTGACAGCTCAGCCGCCGATCGCGAGGCCTTCGACCGTTTTTGCGGGAGTGCCAGTTCGTGGCTCGACGACTACGCACTGTTCATGGCGTGCAAAGATGCGCACCATGGAGTCATGTGGACGTTATGGGACCCGCAGATTCGCAGGCGAGACGCGCGAACGATGAGCGAATGGTCGAAGAGACTAGCGGCCGAAGTGCAGGCCTATAAGTACTGGCAGTTTGAATTTTTTCAGCAGTGGGAACGTCTCAAGGACTATTGCGAGCAGCGCAGCATACGATTCATGGGCGATATTCCAATCTACGTTGCGCACGATAGCGCGGACGTTTGGGCTCATCCTGATCTGTTTTATCTCGATGATCAGGGCAGCCCAACCGTGGTCTCCGGCGTGCCGCCGGATTATTTCAGCGCTACCGGGCAGCTTTGGGGGAATCCTATTTATCGCTGGGATTTGCTCGCGGCAAATGGATACCATTGGTGGATCGAGCGCTTTCGCGCCTCGCTCGCATCTTTCGATATGGTGCGGCTCGATCATTTTCGCGGCTTTGAATCTTATTGGGAGATTCCTGCCGGGGAAACGACTGCGATTCACGGGCGATGGGTGAAAGGGCCCGGAGCGGATCTTCTGTCGGCGCTGCAAAATGCATTGGGCGAACTGCCGATTGTGGCGGAGAATCTGGGCGTGATTACTCCGCCGGTGGAGAAGATGCGGCAGCAGTTTGGTTTGCCGGGCATGAGTCTTTTGCAATTTGCATTTGGCACTGATCCGCAGGGGCCATCGTTTCGTCCCCATAATTACAGTCGCGATCTTGTCGCCTATACCGGCGGCCATGACAACGATACGACGGTGGGCTGGTGGACGAGTTCGGGCGCTGGCGACAGCACACGCACGCCGGAGGATGTTCGCAAAGAGCACGAATTTGCGCGCGCGTATCTTGATTTTCGTGATGATTCCGAAATCAGCTGGGTGATGATTCGGGCGGTGATGTCGTCGGTTGCTGATGTGGCCATCGTCCCTTTGCAAGATGTGCTCGGCTTGGGGAGCGAGGCGCGCATGAATCTTCCCGGCAAGGTCGGTGGAAACTGGGAATGGCGTTATCGGCCGGGTGCATTGAACGGGGAATTGAGTGCAAGGCTTCGATCGCTGGTCACGCTGTATGATCGGTAGAGAGGGATCGGTAGCAGGGAACTGCCGCGGCAGAAAAGTCGCTCGAAGAGAATTCACCTCGAGAATTTATGGAACAATGCGTCCGCGACGCGCGAACTCAATATCCGCGTTGAAAATACACCGCTGGAGAGCGCACATCAGTTGCAGCCGGTTTTTGGGAATGCGCCGGCGGAGGCTGGGAATGGCAACGTACTTCTCTTGTTGCCGGCGCAGAGCCGTGCCGCTTTCCGCGTGCGCGAACGAATCAAAGCAGTCCTCTATGTCGTCGCCGTGTCACTCGGTCGGATTCCGTGGAAACTTCAGGTAGGGCAGGCGCACGTTGTCGATCACGACTTGATCGGCGCGGATATTCGGGGGCGCCTGAAAATCTGGCACGCCACACGGACCGCCTGATCCGCAAGCGGCATTCACTGCGCCCGCAGTGACGAAGTCATCCTCATCGACGCCGTCTCCGCTGACGCCTAGGCCGCCAACCAGAACGCCATTTTGATAGAGCGGCAAGCTGCCGGGGAAAAAGACGACTCCGCTCATGTTGTTGGTGTTCGCGGAGCCGCCTTCCGATCCTTGCGTACAAGGGTTGGCGGTGTCGTAAAGATAGAGCGGGAAAAATGGCCCATCGCCCGAGCCGTCGATGCCGGGCGGAAACATGGGCTGCCCTCCGAAGCCGACGGTGCGATTCGTAACCGCCGGGCCGGTTGGTACGCCGGGCAAATCGCGCACTCCGGTGGTGCTGAACCAGATCACATTGCGAGCCTTGGTCGCCGCCACGTCGGCGCTGAATACGGTTCCATCGTGCATGCGATAGAGGCCGAGAAGCGTGCCCTCAAGATCCGAAACCGCAATCGTCATTTTCGTGCGCGAGTCCGGCGGCAGCCGAATGACGGCGCGGGTTATGTTTGCCGTCGCCACGGCATTCATGATGATTTCGTTGACATCACTCTGCGAGAGCGCGGTGCCTGCATTGGGACCGACCAGGTATCCTTCGGGCGGAAGCGTGCCGGCGGTCGCGGGTACGCTGTACGACCCCGCGAAGGTACCGGTCGATGTGCCGGCCGGGGGCGTGGTTTGGTCAACGAAGGGCAGCGCAACGCCGCCGACGATCACGACGCCGGGGGGAGGAAGCTGAGTCGGTGTCGGTAGCAAGCCTGAATTCATTGCCCCGGAGTAGGCGGCATATTCGGCAATCGTCAGCGACGTGCTCACCACGCCGACTCCGCCGACGGCTCCGCCGTTAAACAAAGGCACGGCGCCGGGATTGACCGCTAGCGGGTTGCTGTCGTTGGTGTCGGCTTTGCCGGTAATGATGCCCAGGCCGAAGCTGGAGCCGTCGATCGACAGAGACGGATTCAATCCCTGGCCCGGCAGGTAGTTTGTGCTTAGCGTGCATCCGCGATTGGTATTTTCGATGCCGTAGAGATCTCCGTTGGTAGTGCCGGCGACTCCGGGTGGAAAATGGATGCCGCTGATGAAGCGAACGGTGCGGGAAGAAAGCGGAGCCTGGTCATTGCTGAAAAAGGCTGCGGTGCGCGCCAGGCTGACGGCTAGTTCATCGGCGGGGACTGTCTGGCCGAAATTTCCAATCGAGGTCGTTGGGGCTCCCGGTGTTTCGAATACGGCGAGAATATTTCCGGCGCGGTCGACAACCGCGACTACCATGGGAGCGTTCACCGACTTTACCGCGTTTTGAACAACGTTGGTTACGTCGGCGATGCTGAGCGGGACTGCTGCGGGTGGTGGAGGGTCAGGCGAACTCGAAGATGAAGATCCTCCGCCGCAGGACAAGGACAACAGCGCGGCTGCACAAAACCCTAGAAAGAATGCCGAAAGCCTCACAGGAAAATGATTCTCCGTTACGGTCTTCATAACCTCGTGTTCATACTAGTGTTATGTTTTCGCGATGATTCATTATGACGGCGAGCGATGCAAAGTCAAGCAAGGCTTGCTCCCGAGTTGTGGTTGTGATAGGTGTTAGGCGCGATCGGATGCGGGTATCGATAGCAACTCCATTTCAGAATGAAGATTGACCTGGCGAGAATGTCACTGTTGATGAAGGCGTGGACTTCTCGGTCGGCGCTTTCGTGTCTGGTCGTGCTTCACGTTGCAGCGTTGGGGCAAACGCAGCGCATCCCCGGCCACGCGCCCACCAACCCTACTTCGCTGCAAGGAACGGTGAGGGATCGGCAGACTCACCTGGGCGTGCCGGGAGTGAGGATCCTACTGCTTCGGGCTGGTGCCTTGGTTCGCGAAAAAACGACGGAGGCTGAGGGCATCTTCCGCTTCACTGACTTGCCGGCGGGAAGCTATCAACTGAAGGCGGAGAAAGAAGGCTTTCAAACGCTCGATCTGCCCAGTTTTGCAATCAACGATGCTCAGGTGAAGGATCTGGAATTGGAGCCGACGGCTGGCGCGACAGCGGCGACGAAGGGGCCTTCTGGAGTTCCGGGCTCTGCCGCTTCGCCACCCGCGCCACCATCTTCTCCGGCAAGCCCTTACCCTGGTCTGCCAAATCCTGGATTGCGAACGGCGGAAACATCTTCTCCGGGGCCGCTCGGGATCGCTCCCGAGCAACTGCCACCGGACTCCGCAAATTTTGCGAAAGATCCCGATCGCTGGAACGTTCCGATGCCGGCGTGGGATCGCTATGGCAAGGGCGGCGAGTTCCCGTACACGAAGGGCCATTGGTACGATCCGTTCAACCGCAGCCGCCTCAAGGGAGACGAGCCGATCTTTGGTACCAAGTGGGGGCAGCGCTGGTTTTTTAATTTCACGGGGACGAGCATCACCGGGCTGGATGTGCGCCGCTTGCCGGTGCCGAGCGGTGTCTCGGCGGAGCAGGGAGGTAGTTCGAACTTCTTCGGCCGCGGCGAGCAGGCGTTCGCCTCGCAGAGCTTTCGTCTCTCTTTTGATCTTTTCGAAGGCGACACGAGTTTTCGGCCCATTGCTTTCCGCATACGCTTTACGCCGGAATTCAATCTTAATTTCCTGCAAACTCGCGAGCGCGGACTGGTCAATGTTGACGTTCGCGATGGGACGAATCGCTTCGACACGCACGCGGGTTTGCAGGAGGGATTTGTCGAGGCCAAAATTCACGACCTAAGCCCGAATTTTGATTTCGTTTCCGTCAGGGCGGGCATCCAGCAATTTGTCAGCGACTTTCGCGGATTTATTTTTGCCGAGGAGCAGCCGGGCGTGCGCATCTTCGGCAATCTTCGTTCGAACCGCATTAGCTACAACCTGGCTTGGTTTTATTTTCTGGAGAAGAACACGAACAGCGGATTGAACACCTTTCAGCCGAGACATCAGCAGGTTTACGTCGGGAATGTGTACATCCAGGATTTCTTGGCCAAGGGTTACGCCACGGAATTCAGTTTTCATTACAACCGCGATGATCCCTCAATGCACTATGACGATGATGGATTTCGGGTGCGTCCTGCGCCTGTCGGTCTCATTGAGCCGCATGGCATCCACGCTTACTACCTGGGGTGGGCCAGCAACGGGCATATCGGCCGCCTGAATGTTAGCCACGCGTTTTATCAGGCGCTCGGCCATGACACGCTGAATCCGATCGCCGGACGTCGGGTTGACATCGATGGAAGAATGGGGGCGCTCGAGTTGTCGGTGGATAAAGATTGGGTGCGCTTCCGGTCGTCGTTTTTCTACGCATCGGGCGACCCGAGCAATCAGTCGGATGCGCTTGGAGGTGGCCGCAGTTCGAGCGCTCGCGGTTTCGACACGATTGTGGATGAAACGAATTTCGCTGGCGGCGCGTTCAGCTTTTTCGACCAGCAGGGCATTCGATTGACGGGCACGGGAATTGCGCTCACCAATCCGGGCAGTTTGCTGGTGAGCCTGCGTACGAATAAGGAGGAAGGACAGGCGAATTTTGTGAACCCTGGAGTGTACGTATTCAACGCCGGCGCCGATTTTAATGTGACCCCCAAGCTGCGCGCTTTTGTGAATGCGAACTACCTGAGATTTGACCGCACGGAGCCGCTGCAAATCGTTCTGGCACAAACCGGCATACGGCACAGTATCGGCACAGACAGCGGAATCGGGTTGCAGTATCGACCGCCGTTGACTGAGAACATTGTGGTCACGGCGGGAGTATCAAACTTGCTTCCGGGTGCCGGGTTTGAGGAAATCTTCAACAAACGCGTGTTAATCTCCGGCTTCACCACCATTAGGCTGACGTTCTGAACCCCAGGCTATGCGGCTTTGTTTTGGGCGACGATTTGTGCAAGTCTTGCTGGCGACGGCGCTCCTCTGCGCGGCGTCGACGGCGTTTGATGTTTTGGCCCGAACCTCGGCGTCAGAGCGTGTTGCGGGATCGCCGGCACAAGCAAACGCTGAGCGAACCTCGCCCGGCCTCGGAGACTCGCTCGACGAAGCGCACCAGAAATCGGCGGGTTGCGTTAGTTGCCATGATCCCATGGACAGCGCCACCATGCACAACACCGGCACCGTGCGGCTCGGTTGTACCGACTGTCATGGAGGAAACGCCCGGATTGGGTTGCCGGCAGGGGTTGCGCGGGCAGCAGCGGAATACGCGGAGGTCAAGAAGCAGGCGCATCCGCGACCTCGCTTTGCCGAGAATGCTCGATCGTCGGCGAACCCGATGCGCGCTTATACGCAGTGGTTGAAAGAAGACGCGGAATACATCAAATTTATCAACCCCGGCGATCTGCGGGTGGCGGAGCAAACCTGCGGCGGGTCCGGTTGTCATAGCGCTGAGGTGCAGCGCGTGCGCACCAGCATGATGACGCACGGCGCGATGCTGTGGGGTGCGGCGCTTTACAACAACGGAGCGGTTCCGCTAAAGAATCCTTTCTTTGGCGAAAGCTATGGGCGGGACGGACGGCCGCAGAGATTGCAAACCTTTCCGCCGCCGACGGCCGAAGAGACGCGCACCAAGGGGGTTCTTCCTTATCTCGAACCGATCGAACGGTGGGAGGTGTCGCAGCCCGGCAATGTGTTGAGAGTGTTTGAACGGGGTGGAGAGAAGAAACCTGAAGTCGGGATTCCCAGCTTGGACGAACCGCCGGGAAAGCCAGATGTGAAACTCGGCGAGCGCGGCTTTGGAACGTTGTTGCGTACGGACCCCACCGTTCTCGGTTTGCAAAAAACACGCTTGTTCGATCCTCTGCTGTCTTTTCCCGGAACCAATGATCAAGCCGGCGACTTTCGCGCCAGCGGATGCAGCGCCTGCCACGTGGTCTATGCCAATGATCATTCCCCGGAACACTCGGGGCATTATGCGGTCGCCGGCAATTTGGGCCAGAGCGCAACCGCCGATCCGACGATTCAAAAGAATGAGTCCGGGCATCCCATCCGCCACGAGTTCACGCGATCGATTCCGTCAAGTCAGTGCATCGTGTGCCACATTCATCCCGGCACCAACATGGTGGCAACTTATTTTGGCTACACGTGGTGGGATAACGAGATCGATGGCGACAAGATGTATCCGAAACAGCAGCGGCATCCGAGTGCAAAAGAACAGCAGGAGATTCAGGGGCGCAATCCGGAACGGGCCGCGATTCGCGGTTTATGGTCGGATGTCGGCTTCCTGGAGAAGACGGGGACGCCGGAATTTAATCACGACCTAAAGAATACTCAGTTCGGCGACTTCCACAGTCACGGATGGATTTTCCGCGCGGTCTTCAAACATGATCGCAAGGGCAATCTTCTCGATGCAGAAGATAAGCAGGTGTCGTTCGACGATCCCGACAAATTCAAAAAGACCGTACATCTGAAAGATATTCATTTGGAAAAAGGAATGCACTGCATCGACTGCCACTTTGAGCAGGACAGTCACGGTAACGGAAAACTGTATGGTGAAACCCGCAATGCGATCGAAGTGGATTGCGTGGATTGCCACGGTACGATCGAGCAGCGAGCGCCGTTGCGGACGTCAGGGATCGCGGCGCCGGACGGAGGCACTGCGCTTGACCGACTGCGCACGCCGTGGGGCGCTCGCCGTTTCTATTGGGAAGGAGATCGGCTCTTTCAGCGTTCCATGCTGGAGAAAGATCAGCAGTGGGAAGTGGTGCAGGTTATCGATTCGATCACTCCGGGCAATGCACACTATAGCGAGAAATCGCGGCTGGCCAAGACCATCCAGAAAGACGGAATGACGTGGGGAAGCGCGGCGGCCGATCCATCGCAACTGGCGCACCAAAACAGCCGGATGACTTGTTATTCATGTCATAGCTCATGGGCGCCGACTTGTTATGGCTGCCATCTTTCGATGACGGCGAATCAGAAGATGCCGATGCTGCACAACGAGGGGCTGACGACGCGCAATTGGACCTCATACGATTTCCAGGTTCTTCGCGACGACGTGTTTAGTCTGGCGATCGATGGAACGGTCACTGGTCATCGGGTCGCTCCGGTGCGCTCGGCTTGCGCCGTGCTGGTGAGTTCGCAGAACAATAATCGCGACTGGATCTATTATCAGCAGCAGACAATTTCGGCGGAAGGATTCAGCGGGCAGGCGTTCAGCACCTTCGTCCCGCACACGGTGCGTGCGCGAGAAACGAAGGGGTGCACCGACTGTCATGTTTCGAAAGCGGGCGACAACAATGCCTGGATGACACAGTTGCTGCTGCTTGGCACAAACTTCATGAATTTCATGGGGCGCTACGTTTACCTGGCGACGGGTAGTCACGGATATGAAGCAGTCGCGGTCACCGAACACGATGAGCCTCCCGCCGTAATCGGAAGCGATCTGCAAAAGCTTGCCTATCCCGAGGACTACAACAAGCATTTGAAGAATAATCGTGAGCTGAAAGAAGCATATGGGCACGGCGGGTCGGACATTCTAGATGTGCAGGCGCGCGGTGAGTATCTTTACGCGGCGATGGGAAAAGCAGGCCTTCGCGTCTATGACATTGCGAATGTCGACGACAAAGATATTTCTCAACGCACGATTACTGCGCCGGTTTCGCCGCTCGGCCAGCGCTTTTATGTGCCCACGAAATATGCGATGGCGGTGGCGACTCCGACGACATTGGGTGTCGATCCATTACGCACGCATCGGCCCGAGAACGAAGAGCAGCCGATTCATCTCATCTATGGTTTTCTCTACGTCGCAGACAAAGAAGAAGGCTTGGTCGTAATTGGCGATCCCAACCTGAAGAGTAAGAGTCCCGGCGTCGGCACATTGCTCGACGGCGATCCTACTAATAATTTTCTTAAGCGCGCTTTGGCTTTCAATCCCAACGGTGCGCTGACGGGGGCGCGGCGAATCACGATCGTGGGGACGTATGCTTACATCCTTTGCGATGCCGGCTTGGCTGTGGTGAGTCTCGAGAATCCGCTGAAACCGGAACTAGTAGCGCAAATAGGTGCGCCTTTTGTGATCGAGCCGCGAGGAATCGCGGTGCAGTTCCGATATGCCTTCGTGGTGGATAGTCAGGGACTCCAGGTTCTGGATATCACCCATCTTGACCGACCCGTGCCGGTTCCGGATGGTCGAGTTCCGCTGGCCGACGCGCGCAATGTCTATGTCGCGCGTACTTACGCATACGTAGCTGCCGGCAAACAGGGTTTGGCTATGGTCGACGTTGAACATCCCGAACAACCCAGACTCGATCAGATTTTCAACGCGGATGGCGCCATGAATGATGTGAACGACGTCAAGCTTGGCATGGTCTCGTCAGAGCTATTCGCCTACGTGGCCGATGGCAAGAATGGAATGCGCGTGATCCAGTTATTTTCGCCCACCGACAATCCCAACTTTTCCGGATTTAGCCCCCACCCCACTCCCAAACTGATTGCTACCCACCACACGCGCGGGCCGGCGCTCGCCGTTTCCAAAGGCATCGATCGCGATCGTGGAGTAGATGAGAGTGGCAATCAGGTAGCAGTGCTTGGACGCCGGGGAGCACGCCCGTTCAATCAGGAGGAGATGCAGCGAATGTATCTTCGCAATGGCCAACTCTACACGGTGACAGACAGTCCACCCGGCCCGGCGCGCTGACTCGGAAGGCTATGGTGACGCGGTCGCTCGCAGTTGTGGGATCGTGAATGTTCCCTTCGTGGGTTGTTCCTTCGTCCAATCATGATACGCATGGCACTCGGAACAGCGACCGCTAGCGGCATCATGCCGCGGCCCGCCGTCTTCGTGGCAGTTTCTGCAGGAGCGGATCCCGGGCAAGAGGATGTCGGCGGTTTCGCGGCTTTCTGGTGCCCGGTCGTGGCACGCCTCGCACGTCAACAAGCCGTGGGCATCGTGGCTGAATTCCGCGTGCAGGAACCAGCGCCGCGGAATCGAAGACTTGGCAACCGTCGGCAGCGCCCCGGGACCTGGAATCATTATGTGGCAGAGCTTGCAACCTTTGTCGAATAACAGTCGATCAGCGAGCATTACTTGTTGGTCGATCCAGTCCTGGCGATTGTGGGGAATCATAAGTGGCGTTGTTGCCTTGTGCGAAATAATTGCGCCGGGCAAAAGCTGCTCCCGCGCTCCTGCCTCCGCAAGCGCTCGCGGATGAGACGCGAAGTACTCGCTGTATTTCTGCACGAGAAATTGCTGCACAACTTCCGGCTGGTCGTGCGGCGCTGCCTGATCGAATCGCTTGTCGAACTGGAGATCTTTGACGTGACAGCCGGCGCACTGATTGACGTAAAGAATTGGCAACATGTGATCGCGAGAGCGCGAATGCCTCAGATGATCACCCACGCCGTCGGCGATAGGAAGAGGGTTAGGCGCCGAACCGGGCTGTGAATAAGGCCAGCTGCTGTCCATCGCAGTCACGCGATGGCAGTCCTGACAATCCATCTGGACCGGACCCGCGGGGCCCGCGAGATGGGGACGCAGGTGTGCATAGTGATTGAGCTTGATCTGACCTGGATCCCTGCCACCGGGACGCAACGCTGCGAACTCTGGATGCTGCTTATCAAAATCTCCCACCACACGCGCGAACTGCAGGCCGCCGCTGCGAGTGAGTAAGTTCGAATGACACTGGGTACAACTTGCATCGTCTGTTTTTGCCAGATGCGGCGAACCCCTGTGTTCGATGTGACACGAGCCGCAACTGGCAATGAAAGTAACTTTGTCGGCATGATGCGCCGGCGCGTTGTGGCATTTCGAACACGCGTCGTCGCTAACTCTCGCGCGGAACAGACCAAGCCTGGTTACATGGCAGACATTACATTGCCTTCCTAACACGGAGTGTGCTGCCGAGAGCGGCCCGCTACTGTAAATCTTTTGGCTGTTGGCGCGCTGTACGGCGAACCATCCGACGGCGACGAAAGGAACAAGAATCGACAACCACAGCCGCCAGCGTCGCAGAGGATGAGATTGCTTGAAGTATTGCAAGTCCATTCGCTGGGCGAGATTCTTGGTCGTGCGTATGCGCCGCGCCATCGTTTCCTTTAGTAACGCAGGGCCATCACCGCATGCACGGCGCCTAGAAGCAATAGCGCGTACGAGGCAGGTATGTGCACGAGCAGCCAGCCGTGAAGGATGCGGTGATAGTAGGTTTGTTGGTCGAGTTCGCGCTTCTCCTCGCAGATATTTTCCAAATCCTCGATTGCGGGATGCAAGTTTGGAGGCAATAGCACACGCAGTTGCTGAAACATGCTTTGAGACCGATTGCGATCGGCGAGCTGCATGCCTTTCGATCCGCGTTGCGCGATGTAGGGCTGCATCTGGCGGCGAAAGAATTCCTGGAGCTGGACGCTAGCTCCTTCATCAACCTGCAAGCCGGACGCAACCGTAACGCCGCCCATGGTCCCCGCGCTGGCCGACGCGGCACGTTGCTGTGCGGTGGCTTGCGAGACATTTCCAGCGAGCGCCGCGGAAACTTCGTCGATCACAATCTGCGCTTCCGCGACCAGCTGGGAACGTACTCGTCCTATTTGTTCATAAATAGTCTCGAGCGGAATCCGTTCGGTAGTAAGTCGCGGCATGAAATGTTGCAGCATCGCTCCCACGATCCCACTGACGAACACGATCACGAACAGCCACATCAGAGCCCTGGTTAGTCCCACGCCGAAGTGAAATCCCGAGTGGAAGAGGATCAACGGAAAACTGACGGAGCCGAGCCATAGGTGGGCACGCATCCAGGTTTGTGCGCGACCTATGCGCCAGACAGGAACCTGCTTACGCGCTCCGAGCAGTCCGGCAAAGAGCATACAGACGGAGGCGACACTCCCGTAGATCAAGCCGGTAGCCGTCCCGCCGTTTGCGCCTTGCGGCGCAGTACGGCTGTAAGGAACATAGACCGCGGCGGCAACGACTAATCCCGCCATAGTGGCGATGAACCACGCTCGATGTGTCCGATCAATACGCAATTGCAGTGGACCTATAAAGTGAGTCACTAACTACTGCTTGGTTAGCTTCTGTCGCTTCAGTAACCCGCCGAAAAACTCAGGAGGGTTTACTCGATGCGCGGCATCGTGGGGACACGCATAGACACAACTAGGTTCTTCGTGGTCCAGACAAAGATCGCACGATGTGGCTTTCACTTTCACGCTGGCGATTGTTCTTCCCGGATGCAGCAGATCTTCGATCTCGACAGGGAAGGGGTGCATATTGATGTTTCCATACGGGCAATTATTGGCGCATTGTCCGCAACCAATACACCAGTCCTCAATAATCACCTCAAGAGAATTGCGGCGGCGAATCGATCCCACGGGACAACCCACCATGCACAGCGGATCGCGGCATTGGCGGCAGGAGGTTGCGACCAGATAGCGATCAAAGCGAAGGCCTTCCCGGATCAACCGGCTCACACCGTCGTGGGCATCGGCGCATGCGCGGACGCATTGGTCACAACGGGTGCAACGGTCGAGGTCGAGAATAAGCAAGCTTTGCGCTTCCATGAGTCCCTGATTGAGAAATTGGTCCATGGAGACATCTGCAACCTGCGCTTCTCTTTGTCGGTTCGCTTCCCTATGCTCTGCCGCCTCGGCTTC
>Ga0210391_10002903_pt1 | contig 14679 bp, 14 predicted proteins | sample IncBWC12OmetaG_FD_160573 | JGI IMG/M metagenome (GOLD analysis project Ga0210391, IMG submission 160573) | Forest soil microbial communities from Barre Woods Harvard Forest LTER site, Petersham, Massachusetts, United States - Inc-BW-C-12-O ... | reverse complement strand
CGAGGTTGCGACCTTCGCCGTGGCAATGGCTTCAAACGCCCGCTTCATGGCTTCCAGCATTTCGACCGATCTAGCGAGCGCTTCTGCGGAAACCTTGTCGCCACGGGCCGCGCCAGCCCCGTCGACGGCGCGGAGCAGCATCTCCTTGCAGCCGCCACCGCCGGGCAGCAGGCCGACGCCGACCTCAACCAGTCCGGTATAAAGCTCCGCGTGAGGCTGACGCGCCGCAGCATGCAGCGAGATTTCCGTGCCGCCGCCCAGGCACAACCCGAACGCCGAGGCTACCACTGGCTTCGGCGAGAACTTGATGGCTTGGGTCATGCCCTGGAATTGGCGGATGCCGAGATCCACGTCGTCCCACTCTTCTTCCTGCACGCTCATCAGCAACAGCATGAGATTTGCGCCGACCGAGAAATTCGCGGCATCGTTGGTGATGACGAAAGCGTCGAAGTTGTCGCCGGGACCACCGGGTTTGAGGGTCTGAAGAATGAGGCCGACAATGTCGGCGCCCAGAGAGTTCATCTTCGAGTGAAACTCAATGCAAGCCACGCCGTCGCCGAGATCGACCAGCGATGCGCCGGAATTCTTCTTCACCACGCCGTTGGATTTCTTAGCGACGGTGACCGACCAAACACCTGCAGGGACTTGAACTGGCTTCCGGCCTCCAGTTGCCAGGTCGAAGTAAGCGCGCCCTGAGGAAGTTTTGGGATCATCGCTGTACCAAGACTTTTGACCGGACGAGAGCAACTTCTCGACGTTTGCCGCCACCGGCTTGCTTTCTTTCTTCATGCGAGCGACAGTGGCCTCGACGCCTGCAGCATCCCAGAGTTCGAAGGGGCCGAGTTCCCAGCTGAAGCCGAGGCGCATGGCGCGGTCGATCTCTACGATCGAATCTGAAATCTCAGGTACGCGGTTGGCCGAGTAGGTCCACAGATCAGACAACGCCGACCACAGGAATGCTCCCGCCTTGTCGCCTTTCTGCGGACCGCCTTCAAGTCCGAGCAACATGCGCAAGCGCGCGCCCGTGTCTTCAATATTCTTAGCCATGTCCAGAGCAGCGAACTTCGGTTTCTGCCGGGGGTGGTATTCGAGCGTCTTCCAATCGAGAGCCAGGCGTTCGTCTTCCTTGCCTTCGCCGCCCTTTGCTCTCTTATAAAAGCCGCCCTTGGTCTTATCGCCCAGCCACTTCCGCTCGATCATCTGGGTGAAGAAGCCGGGCAGGCGAAGATCGCTGCGCTCATCGTGCACGTTCGCAGTCATGTTGCCAACGACGTGGCCCAGAATGTCCAGCCCAACGAGATCAATCGTGCGGAAAGTTGCCGACTTCGGCCAGCCGACGGCTTGTCCCGTCAGTGCGTCCACGTCTTCAATGGTCAGGTCCATTTCCTGCATCAGGCGCATCACGTTCAACACTGAGAAAGTCCCGATGCGGTTGCCAATGAAGTTGGGCGTGTCTTTGGCGAGCACGACGCCTTTACCGAGGTGCACGTCGCAGAAGTGTGAGACAGCGTCGATCGCAGCCTGATCCGCTTCCGGCGTGGGAATGAGTTCCAGCAGGCGCATGTAACGCGGCGGATTGAAGAAGTGCGTCCCAAACCACGAGCGGCGGAAGTCATCGGAGAATCCCTCCGAGATTTTTCCTACGGGCAGGCCGCTGGTATTGGTGGTAACGATAGTGCCAGGCTTGCGGATCGCTTCGACCTTGCGAAGCAGCGCTCGCTTGAGGTCGAGATTCTCGACGACGGCCTCGATGATCCAATCAACCTCAGCCAGCTTCTTCAAGTCGTCGTCGAAGTTGCCGACGGTGACAAAGCGGGCCAGGGAAGCATCCATGAAGGCAGCGGGCTTGGATTTTTTTGCCGCGTCAAGACCAGCGGTGGCGATTTTGTTACGCGTGGCCGCGCCAGCAGCGGGCGCAACGTCTCCCGGGACGATATCGAGCAGGTAGCTGGGAACGCCGGCGTTGGCAAAATGTGCGGCGATGCGCGCGCCCATCGTTCCCGCGCCCAGGATGGCAACTTTATTAATGCGTTTCATTCAGTGAACCTCGACTAGCAACGAGCAATACCGCGTGTTCTGCTGTGTCCTCTGTGGTTAAGTTTTCCGGCGGACAATTGGCCGGCGAAAATCGTCTATGGCAGTTTATCCACCGCCCACTCATTGTTGCCAGTATTCACAACAATAATCCTGGAAAATCGGAGGCGGCGGGTGCGGACATCTTTCCCAACGCCACTCATCAGAACGACCGGAAACTCATAGCGTCCGCGTTTTAGCAGCTTGCCCCGCCCGACTTCATACGCGGAGGGTCCAGAAGTAGAGAAAAATTTTTCGACAGTGTCCGCCGCGGCTGCCTCTTTAACGTGACTGCTGAGCAGCACCGTCCCGTTTTCAACGTCGCCAGACTGCCAGGCCTGAAGGAGATGATCCGCCGCGGCAAGAGCTGGAACGTAGGCGGGATCCAAGTTGCCAACGGGAGCCTTGGCTGCTGAAGGTAGCACCAGAAAGCATAAGCAGAGAATCACCGACGGCACCGCCCAATTCAGGGCTTCACGAAGTCGCATGCATTCATTATGCGGGAAAAAGCAGTGCGCGTGAAATTCAGCGAGGCCTGGGACTCCTCATCCCCGCTAGAGTTCGGCATTTGCTTCCACATACTCCAGCGCACGCCGGGCGATTTGTTTCTCTCCCTTGTAAGCGAGCAGCTTCGGGGCCTCCTCCAGCCGGATCCACCGTGCGCGCGCCACTTCAACACGCATCTCGGGCGCAATATCGTTGATGCGGCCCGAGCGGTAGCGCATCAGGTAAAAGCTGACGATCTTGAACACCCGCGCTCCATCTCCCCAAACGCGTGTATATACGTACTTGCTGTCACCCAGCTTCGTGACCGGATCGGCGGTCACTCCGGTCTCTTCGAAAACCTCGCGCAGAGCGGTTTCGAGCGGCTTCTCCCCAGGATCCACCAGACCCTTGGGCAGCGCCAGCACACTCTTCGCTGGAACGATCTTTGCCAGAAGGCTCTTCGCCTGTCTCGCGGCCTGTTGAGATCGATCTCCCGCCACCCGCCCGGGATCGCCCGCGGGCTCGATCGCGGCCATCCACCAGCTTCCCTCCCGTAACCGGGTTACCACGCCACCAGCCGAAATCTCCCGAACCATAACCGGCAAGTTAGCAGGATTACAGGAGTTAGTCATCCTAGCCCGGAATGGGGTAACACGCCGGTAACGTGCATCTGGTTCAACCGTAACTCAAATGGCACGAACGTGCTCTGCAGCGTTCTCCCGGAAAGTGGCATCTTATAACTAGGACGTACGCGTTGGTCCCCGCAAGGGACGTGGGGTTCCGGTGAAGAGTCTTGGGAAGATCATCCGGTCAGTACAGGCGTTCGGGCGGGAATTGTCCCGCATGGGCGCTGTTCCTGAGACGCGGGTTCCCAAGATCGGCGTGGCTCTCGGCGGTGGCTTTGCGCGGGGCATGGCGCATATAGGAGTCCTGAAGGTCCTCGAACAGGAAGGAATGCCGGTCCGCTTAGTCGCTGGTACCAGTGTGGGAGCGCTGATCGGGGCTTGTTACTGCAGCGGGCTTTCCATCGAAGAACTCGAAAAAGTTGCGCGCTCGGTTCGTTTCACCACCTTCGCCCGCTGGACCGTCTCGCGCTACGGTTTCGCCTCCAACGACCGCATGATGCAGTTCCTGAACCGCACCTTGAAGGTGAAAACGTTCGAAGAATTGCGAATTCCTCTGGGCATTACCGCCACCGACTTTAACAGCGGCGAAGGCGTAGTTTTTCATTCCGGTTCGATGGTTGATCCGATACGCGCCAGTTGCGCCTACCCTGGAATGTTCTTGCCGGTCAACATTCGCGGACGCTGGCTGGTGGATGGCATGCTCTCGCATCCCGTACCTACCTCGCCGCTGCACGAAATGGGTGCGGACCGGGTGATCGCCGTGCATTTGCGAGGACAGTGGACGAAAGACGGCGCGCCGCGCCACCTCTTCGATGTGATCGGACAATCCTTCGCTATAGCCCAAGACCAGATGAGCCATCTCTGGCGAGGCGCCGCCGACGTGATCGTCGAGCCCGACGTTGCCGGCTTCGCCTACGACGACTTCAAGCGTGCTGGCGAACTGATCACGGCGGGCGAAATCGCCACGAAAAAAGTTTTACCCGAAATTCGCAAGTGGCTGGAAGCGCCGGAACCGTCAACCGCGCCGAAGCCCCATCCCGGGATGCCCCGCCCCGCGCCCATGCCAGCGGACTGAGAAATTGCTCCCGATCGGGTCGCCCGAGTCTGGCCTCATTGTCTGTTCCTTTATGCGGGGGCTTTGGCAGTCCCCGTGGAGCCTCGAGGCGGCGGCGACTCCAGAGAACCAGGCGCGCCGGAATCAGCCGAGGGCAACGGCCTTCTCAGCCTCCTCACGAATCCGCTTCCAGGCCTTCTCTACGTGCCTTGCCTGCGTATTGGTTTGCCCCACGCAAAGGCGCAGCGTGAACTTTCCGTTCAGCTTGGTATGCGTGAGAAAGAGGTCTCCGCTGCTGTTCAGTCGGCCCATGATGGTCTGATTCACTTCGTTCCCACCTTTATGCCGGAAGCAGACCAGGTTCAAAGGCACGGGCGCGGCCAGTTCAAAGCGGGAGTCGTCGCGAACCCACTCCGCGATCTGCTGCGCCAGTTCGACGTGGCCGCGAATGTGATGCTGCAAGCCTTCCACCCCGTAGTGTCGGATCACGAACCACAACTTGAGTGAGCGGAAGCGCCGCCCGAGCTGGATGTGCCAGTCCCGATAGTCAATTACCGCGCCCGATTCCGTGGCCTGATTCCGCAGATATTCCGGCAGGATGCTCAGCGTCCGGATAAGCGCTTTGCGATCGGCCACCCAGAAACAGTTGCAGTCGAAGTTCGTGAACATCCACTTGTGCGGATTGAAGTTGTAACTGTCGGCGAACTCAACGCCGTTCTGCAGATGGCGAAACTCCGGGCACAGCGCCGCTGTGCCCGACATGGCCGCATCCACATGCAGCCAAAGATTGTGCCGGCGGCAGACCTCGGCAATCGCCGCGATCGGATCCATCGCATTCGAGGACGTCGTGCCAACCGTGGCACAAACGAAGCATGGAACCAGCCCAGCGCGCTTGTCGGCGTCAATCTGGCCGGCTAGCGCCTCGGGGCGCATCGCGAAGTTTTCGTCCACGTCAATCAAGCGCAGATTGGAGACTCCGATACCGGCAACCATCGCTGCCTTTTCGAGAGAAGAGTGCGTCTGCGACGACGCGTAGGCAACAATGCGCGCATCGCACCCTTTCTGATTGCTCGTATAGCCTGTGGCGCGCTCCCGCGCGGCCAGCAGGGCGCACAGCGCAGCGCTCGAGGCAGTGTCTTGAATGACTCCACCGCCTGTACTTGACGACAGGAATTTCTCCGGTAATCCGAGCATGGGCACCAGCCAGTCGAGCACATGAGTTTCGAGTTCCGTGCAAGCCGGACTCGTCGACCACAGCATGCCCTGAACTCCCAAACCGGAAGAGAGAAGATCGCCGAGAATTCCCGGGCCGGAAGCGTTGCAGGGAAAGTAGGCAAAGAAATTCGGTGATTGCCAGTGCGTGACGCCCGGCAGAATCAGCTTCTCCACGTCTTTCAACAACGCATCGAACGGCTCGCCCTTCGCCGGAGGATTTGCCGGCAGCGATGCACGAACCTGTCCCGGCTTCACCTGCGAGAGCACCGGGAACGACTCGATGCGGGAGTGGTAGTCGGCGATCCAGTCCACCACGGCGTGGCCGTGGCGGCGGAACTCGTCGGGCGTCATGTGGAAGGACTTCTCGTCGGGCATTGTTCTCCAGAAAGCAAAGAACCAGAGAGATGTGAACCTGCGATTCTACTCGTGCCCCAGCCGTCCAAAATACAGCCGCGTCTGGTATTCGAAAACTGCCCGGCCCTCGACCGCGTTGGCCTCGAAAAGGCGCCGCAGTTCGCGCAGCATGGGCGCATGCTGCGGATGATCCGGCCCCGGCGCGTAAGACGACGATAGCAGTCGCCCTTCCACCCCGGTGTAATCGAATTCCTGCCGCATCGCGAACACTCGCTCGTGAAACGGCACCGGATCGAAGAATTCATTGATCTCCGATGTCGTGTGTTCATGGCGAATGTCCTGATAGTCAGTCCCGTAGGTCAGAAGCATTTGCTCGTAATCGCGCAAGAAAGGCGTCGAATCGGTGACGCGCTCGTTCCAGAGAAGTACCAGCCACCCAGCCGGCTTCAGGATACGAACAAATTCATGCCTTGCCCGTGTGCGGTCGAACCAGTGCGCGGCCTGCGCGGCGGTGACAAAGTCTACGCTCTGATCAGCCAGCGTGGTTGTCTCGGCCGTTCCCGACACACTAGTGAACTTCGGAAAGGCTGCCAACAGACGCTCGCCCGCCTCACGCATCGCGCCGTTGGGCTCAACGCCGATGACTTGATTGCCATTTTCCAGCAGCAAGCGAGTCCAAATGCCGGTGCCCGATGCGATGTCAGCAATGACCTGGCTCGGATTTAAGCCGCATTTGGACTTCAGGGCCTGCAATACCTCGGGCGGGTATCCCGGCCGATAGCGCACATAGTTTTCGACACGATCGGAGAAGCGGCTGGTGGCATTGGAGGCAGGCATGGGCTTAGAGAAGGCAAGTTGTTCATCTTGCCTGCACCCAATCTTAATCGCACGATGGTCAAGTGCGATACCATTCCAACTAAGACAGGAAAGTTTCGCTTGCATGAGAGTCGTCATCAAAGTCGGTACCAGCCTTATCGCTCCCGGCGGTCGGATCGACGCGAACCTGATGCGAGCCATGGTGGATCAGTTCGATCTCGGCAAGAACGAGTACTTGATCGTTACTTCCGGCGCCATCGCAGCCGGTGTCTCCCGACTGGGATTGAGCAAGCCGCCTAGCGGCGTCCCCGGCATGCAGGCCTGCGCTGCCGTCGGGCAAAGTCAGCTCATGCACACCTATGAGCGCCTGTTCTTCGGGAAGAAGGTCGTGGCGCAACTTTTACTTTCGAGCGACGATTTCACCTCGCCGATCCGCTACCGCAACTTGCAGAACGCGCTGGCCGAACTGCTTGCGCTCGGAGTGGTGCCGATCGTGAACGAGAATGACAGCGTCAGTGTGCGCGAACTGGAAGGTGCCTTCGGCGACAACGACGAGTTGAGTGCGCTGCTGGCAACCGCCGTGAAAGCGGACTGGCTGTTGTTGCTGACCAATGTAGATGGCTTGCTTATTCCCAATCGGCGCAAGAAACCAAAATTGCAGCGCGTGGTGCGTAAACTGACTCCGGCTCTGGAAGCCCAGTGCAACGGCAAGAGCGCGCTGGGGCGTGGAGGGATGATTTCCAAACTACGCGCCGCCAAGCTGGCCAGCGAAGGCGGCGTGCACGTTGCGATCGTGAATGGCCGCCATCCGCAGGGGATCACGCTGGGCATGCAACGCAAGATCGGAACCTATTTTCCTCCAGCGCAGGAGAAGGCCTGATGAAGGCGGCTGTTGCGAGCTCGGCTTCCACGCAGGAAAAGCTGCTGCGCGCGCGCGAGGCATCGGCGAAGCTGGCGCTGCTCTCCACGGAAGAGAAAAATGCGTTGTTGATGGCGATCGCAGATGCGCTTGAAGCCAATGCTCGAACCATTCTTGCTGCGAACCGGGAAGACGTTGCGACTTCCGGCCTCGAACGCGCCATGCGTGACCGTTTGTTGTTGACCCCTGCGCGCATCAAGGAGATGGCGCAAGCGGTGCGCGAAGTCGCGGCGCTGGACGATCCAATCGGCGAGACGCTGGCGGAGTGGACGCGCCCGAACGGCCTACGCATTCGCAAAGTTCGCGTGCCGCTAGGCGTTGTGGGAATCATTTATGAGTCGCGGCCGAACGTCACTGTGGATACAGCTGTGCTCGCTCTGAAAACTGGCAATGCAATCGTCTTGCGCGGCGGCAAGGAAGCAGCGCGCACGAATCAGCGCCTGGTGGGGATTCTTGCAGCCGTGCCTGGAGTGCCGGAGGGGGCGATCGACTTGCTCGATTCCAGCACGCGGCAGTCTGTGCAGGCACTCATCAAAGCAAGGGGACTCGTGGACGTGATTATCCCGCGCGGTGGCGCGGAACTGATCGCATTCGTCACAGAGAATTCCGCAGTGCCCGTAATCGAGACCGGAGCAGGGAACTGCCACATCTTCGTCGACGAATCCGCCGACTTCGACATGGCCGACCGGATCGTGATCAATGCCAAGACGCAGCGGCCATCGGTATGCAACGCCGCGGAGAAGTTGCTCGTGCATGAACGTATAGCGGCGGAATATCTTCCGCGAATCGTGACGAAGCTGATCGCTGCCGGGGTCGAAGTTCGAGGAGATGGAAAATCCCGCAGCTTAGGCGCTGGACTGAACATTGAACCTGCCGCAGGGCAGGACTGGCACGAAGAATATCTGGGGCTGCGCATGGCGGTTCGCGTAGTCGCAAACGCGGAAGAGGCCATCGCCCACATCAACCGCTATTCCACGAAGCACTCCGATTCCATCGTGACACGCGATGAAGCGAGTGCCCGCAAGTTTCTCCGCGGAGTCGATTCGGCTGCAGTGTATTGGAATGCCTCGACTCGTTTTACCGACGGCGCGGAGTTCGGCTTCGGCGCCGAAATGGGCATCAGCACGCAGAAACTGCACTGCCGCGGCCCTTTCGCGCTGGCGGAGCTGACCTCTTCGAAGTACGAGATTATTGGGACTGGGCAGGTGCGGTAGAACCCCTTTGTTACCGCCTGTCAAAAGTCGCGTCAACTTCTCTTAGCATGTCCTGAAGTGTCTCACGTTCAATCTGGCTCAGGATGCCATTTTCCTCTGCCAGCACACGCCTGAGCACAATTCGCGATTCGCCGAGAAACTCAGTCGCAGGGATAACGCTCCGAGTTCTCGCTGCTGCGGCTAGGGCTCTGCTCAGCGCCTCCAAGCGGCCTTCCAGTTCCGAGGCCAAACGCACAAGATACTCGTACAAGTCGCGATTGCTGGAGAGTTTCATTTACTGTGCAACACTACCCTAGCCAAAAACTGGAGAGAGCGCTCACCGCCAAACGGCAACGCGCATTACATCAAAGTGATGATCGTAGGTCCACACCTCCAAATTAAGGCGTGTTGCCAAAGCCGCGACGGTCGCATCGAACAGCGTAATGGGCTGGCCAGCCAGCGCTCCGATTCTGGCAACGGCTTGCCTATAATCCTCCGGAGTGGGATTGACCAGGGCTGCATCTGTCATGTCGGTGAGCCAATCTGAAGCGGCATTCCCGCCAAGGCGGCGCAGGACCATAGTGTAGGCCTCCAGCAGGGTCGGGTATGCGACCACGACCTCCCGCTTCTCGCGAGCCAACTCGCGCAGTTCCGCGAGAGCTTGCTTGTGGTGCGCATCGTGGGGGTCGACAGCCGCGTAGAGCGGTCCAGTATCCGCCAATACCGCGCGTGTCACTTTTTAAGGCCCGCCAGGTAGAGGTCATGGTTCTCACTTACGTCGCTTCGACCGCTCCCACGCTGGGCCGGTCTGATTTTGAGAGTCCGGCGTACTCGCAGGAATCCCCGCTCGGCCAGATACTCCCTCAAAGCTGCTTGAACGACCGTCGTGAGCGCGGGAGGAGCCTCCTGGGCCTGAAGATAGTTGTCTACCGCTTCAGCTAAATCGTCCGGAAGAGTCATTGTGGCCCGCTTCATGGGTTGATTATATCATCAGTTGGTGATAATGGTGACATATATGATTATGGTGATGCTGAGGACGCACCCCTCGGCTTAAACGACGCAGCCCGTTGTTCCACGCGGGAAATCAGCGCCGATAGTCACTGTGTTACCTTACTTACTTTCACCGCGGGTGTCTGAATGCGATTCCTTACAGCGACACTTCTCTCCTCAGTCGTTTTACTTTGCTGTCTATCGATCAGTGTCAGCGGTCATGGACCGGAATCTTTCGACACGACTCAACCCATTTTCGGCTTCCGTGATCCCGTCGCTGAAAACGCCACGGAGACCCGCTTTATTGCCGTGCCCGATCCCAAGCTGGCGGAAGAGCACTTGCGCACGCTGACGCAGGCTCCGCACATGGCGGGCACTCTGGAAGACAAAGCCACAGCCGACTACGTGGCGCAAAAGTTTCGCGAGGCCGGACTCGACACCGAAATCGTCGAATACAATGCGTGGATCAACTATCCCTCAGAGATCAGCGTAGACATTACAGCGCCGGCCGGAGTCGAAATGCACGGTCCCACGCGCGAGCACGTCGAAGGCGATCCTTACGACGACGATCCCCGCGTGGTCGTGCCGTTCAATGGCATGTCGCCCTCAGGAGATGCAGAGGCAGAAGTTGTCTACGCCAACTACGGCACGCCGGACGATTTCGAGAAGCTGGCAAAGTTGAAGATCGATGTTCGCGGCAAGATCGTGCTGGTGCGCTACGGCCAGAACTTCCGCGGCGTGAAGGAATTCATCGCGCAGGAACATGGCGCGGCGGGAGTAATCATCTATTCCGATCCGTTCGACGACGGCTGGCGGCGCGGCGACAAGTATCCCGATGGGCCGTGGCGGCCGGATACCGGCGTCCAGCGCGGATCGGTGGGCTACATGTTCGAGTTCCCCGGCGATCCAACAACGCCGGGAGTGGCTTCGCTGCCCTCATTGCCCGAAAGCAAGCGCATCTCTCCAGAACAGTCCGCGCAGATGCCGAAGATTCCGGTCACGCCGCTTTCCTACCACGATGCTTCGCCCATTCTTCAGCATCTGGCCGGACCTGACTCGCCACGCGAATGGCAGGGTTCGCTGCCTTTCACTTACCACGTGGGACCGGGGCCGGTGCGGGTGAACATGCATCTCAAACAGGATTACCAGTTCCGCACTCTGTGGGATGTAATTGGCCGAGTCCGAGGCAGCGAGTTCCCCGACGAGTGGGTGGTGGCGGGCAATCATCGCGACGCATGGGTATACGGCGCAGTCGACCCGAACAGCGGGACGGCGGCGATGCTCGAAACCGTCCACGGGGTCGGCGAGTTGCTGAAGTCGGGTTGGAAGCCGAAGCGCACCATGATTTTCGGCAGTTGGGATGGCGAGGAAGAAGGACTCATCGGTTCCACCGAGTGGGCCGAGCAGCATGAGTCTGAACTGGGAAGTGCGGCGGCCTACTTCAATATGGATGTGGCCGTCTCCGGGGCGAAGTTTGGCGCCTCGGCAGTTCCCAGCTTGAAGCAGTTCCTGCGCGACGTGACCAAAGCCGTACCGAGTCCGAAGGGCGGGACAGTTTACGAAGCGTGGCAGAAGTTTGAGCAACCGGGCGCTTCGTCGACACAGTCACCCGCCGAAGCTATCGGGGACGGCCGCCACATGCCCGCTGCTCCGGCCAATGGCGACGTTCCCGTCGGTGACCTCGGCAGTGGCTCGGATTACAGCGCCTTCCAGCAGCATTTGGGTGTGCCCTCTGCTGACATCAGTTCCACCGGGCCTTACGGCGTGTATCACTCGGTGTTCGATAATTTTGCCTGGTTCAAGAAGTTTGGCGATCCGGATTTCGTGTATGAGCAGCAGATGGCTAGGGTCTTTGGCCTGGAGGCACTGCGCATGGCCGATGCCGACGTGCTGCCTTACGACTACGAAGAATATGGAAAGGAGATTGCGGTCTATCTCGATGGAGCCAAGAAAAGGACTGAGAGTAAATTCGGGGAGCATGGGCTCGATCTGAATGTAGTGACTGCGGCAGCGAAACATTTTCAGGACGCAGGAGCGAAGATCTCAGCGAAGCAGAAGAATCCGCCGCGGGATACAGCCCGCTTGAATCAGGCGCTGCGCGGCGCTGAGCGCGCTTTGCTGGTGCCTGAGGGGTTGCCGCATCGTCCCTGGTTTCGCCACGCGATCTATGCTCCGGGCGAATACACGGGATATGCCGCGGTGGTGATTCCGGGAGTGAATGAGGCTCTCGACAAGGGGGACGCGGAGCGCGCACGGCAGCAGTTGGCAGTTTTGACGGCAGCACTGGAGCGCGCCGCCAAAGTGCTGGACGGATACCGGTAGAGTTAATGACGCCGACTACCCACGCGCTCGGGCAATTTCTGCGAACGCTGCCGCACTCGGCGGCGGCTACGTTTCTGGCATTGTTTCCCATCGTGGATCCCTTCGGCGGCATTCCTATCTTCTTCAGCATGACGTCTTCCTGGACGGTTCAGGAACGCCGGAACACCGCACTGAAGACCGGTCTCTGGGTATTCGTAATTTTGGTTACGTTTCTATTCTTTGGCCGCTTCGTGCTGCACTTCTTCGGCATCTCGCTGCCCGTCCTGAAGATTGCCGGCGGACTCATTGTTGCCAACACCGCCTGGGGCATGGTCACTTCTCATGCCCGCATCACGCCGGAAGAAAGCCACGAGGCACAGGATAAAGAAGACATTTCCCTCACTCCGCTCGCCATGCCGCTGATGTCGGGACCGGGGGCCATCGGAGTAGTCATGGCGCTGGCGGCCAACGTGGACAGCGCTGCCTCGTACTTAGGGATGGTCATCGGCATTGCCGCGATTGCGCTGACCGTTCTTCTTTTCTTCTGGCTGGGAGGGCCGTGGGTGCGCCGGTTGGGACCCAATGCGGTCGGTGCCATCAACAAGATTTTCGGCTTCCTGATTCTTGCTATTGCCGTGCAACTGGTGTGGGATGGAGTGGCGGACTTTCATAGCTAGGCCAGTGTGGCGCGGGCGCCCTCGCCCGCGACTGCAGCAGCGAGCACCACTCCAAGCGGGACTATGCCAACGGACTACCCAAGCAGATGACCTTGAAGCAAAATCAATCTTCTTCGCGCGAGTGGAATTCCGACGTCTATCACCGGCTTTCCGGACCACAGGTCAGTTGGGGGAAGAAGGTCCTGTCGCGGTTGCGGCTGCGCGGAGACGAGGTGGTGCTCGATGCCGGATGCGGCACCGGGCGACTGACCGCCGAATTACTTGACGCCCTGCCCCGTGGCTGGGTAGTCGGCGTCGACCTCTCGCAAAACATGTTGAGATCTGCACGTGAGCACCTCGCACATTTCAAAGGCCCTGCGAATCTAGTCCCGAATCTAGTTCTTTGTGATCTGCTGTGCCTGCCGTTCGAGGCGTGCTTCGACGGGATAGTGAGCACGGCGGCGTTTCATTGGGTGCTCGACCACGATCAATTGTTTGCGAACCTGCGCCGGGCGCTGGTTCCCGGAGGATGGCTGGAAGCCCAATGCGGAGGCGGACCGAACGTGGTCGCCGTGCGCAAGCGTGCGGACGAACTGGCCGCGACTCCGAAATTTGCTTCGTTCTTCGCGGGCTTCCGTGAGCCTTGGCTTTTTCAGAATGCAGAGAGTGCAGCGCAGACCCTTCTACGCGGAGGATTCGTCGAAGTCGAGACCTCGATTGAAGCGGCCCCCACTGTCCTCGACAGTGCGGGGCAGTACAACGAGTTCGTACGTAACATTATTCTGCGGCGGCATCTGGAGAACATTCCGTCCGAACAACTTCGGGCGGAATTTATGGAGGAGCTCACGGACCGAGCTTCGGAGGATAACCCGCCCTTTTCCTTAGACTACTGGCGTCTCAACCTGCGCGGTCGCGCAGGCTAAGACGAACGCGAGGCTGAGTTCCTGCTGTGTACCCTTGGAATCCATGCCCACGATGCCACGTATCGCAACAGAGGCTAGCAGTGGGCGCCCGGTTTATCACTGGTCCAACTCGATCCCGCGAGCATGCCTTCTGACCTCTCGCTCGAAACGCGACTGGCCAATCAGCAGCGGCGAAAACGACACCGGTCGACCTCCGTTTCGGCTCTTGACGTAGGTGGTCCCGGTGTTGCGGCCCCTCCTCATCCAAGCGATCTCGTTCCATGGGATGACGCGATCTCCGCGAAGCCAGCGGTGCTGGCGAATGCCTTCGTCGTTGATCAGGACTGTTCTGGGTTCGGCAAGAAGAATTGCGACCAGCACCGAGATGGGGATCAGCGCCGCATACAATCCCTCCCCCTTGCGAACGGTCTCCCACACGGTCAGAGCGGTGAAAGCCACCAGCGACACGGTGACTATCTCGATAAGAACATGCATTCGGGGAGCAAGTGAGAACTCAACCGAGGCGCCATTTTCACGCGGACGAAGCTTCTTCGTAGAACGGCGAATCCACCAGAACAAAAGCATGAATGGAGACACGAACAAGAATCTCAAGAGAACCGCGCCAAATACTAAGGCGATTGCCTTCACTTGATACCTCGTGCATGCCCCGGGAGGGCGGTCCTCAAGAGCACCTACTTCAGCGAAACCAGCCTCTCCACCAGCTCCGAATAATCTTTCTTCTCGATGCCATGCACCTGCTTGTTGTACTCGTCCACCTTTGAGGAATAATTCATCGAGCAGAATTTCGGGCCGCACATGGAGCAGAAGGCTGCCTCTTTGTAGAAGTCGTCGGGCAGGGTTTCGTCATGCATCGAACGCGCGGTCTCAGGATCGAGTGAGAGCGCGAACTGCTTTTCCCAATCGAATTTGTAGCGGGCATAACTTAGTGCGTCGTCGCGGTCACGGGCGCCGGGGCGTCCGCGGGCGATGTCGGCGGCGTGGGCGGAAATCTTGTAGGCGATGATTCCGTCTTTCACGTCTTTTTCGTTCGGCAAACCTAGGTGCTCTTTCGGTGTGACGTAGCAAAGCATGGC
>Ga0210391_10002902_pt1 | contig 14685 bp, 10 predicted proteins | sample IncBWC12OmetaG_FD_160573 | JGI IMG/M metagenome (GOLD analysis project Ga0210391, IMG submission 160573) | Forest soil microbial communities from Barre Woods Harvard Forest LTER site, Petersham, Massachusetts, United States - Inc-BW-C-12-O ... | reverse complement strand
AAAAGTGCACCTTCAGGTGTCCGATGCCGGGGTCGGCCATTCGACTCACATCGATTTGCGGCATCGCACCGCCTCCCGGCAGCAGATGCGGATGGCAGCGCGCCAGCTGAGCATCTTCGTCGCTGTCCGCCGGCGCGGGCGCTGGGTGTGCCTGAACCACCGGTGCCGGCAAACCCGTCGCTGCGGCAACGTTGGGGTCCGCCCCTTGCAACACCGGCTGAAGAGCGGGCTGCACCGGGGCGCTCACGGTCTGGGGTGCTACCTGCGCGGAAGTTGCAGAGACAGGCGTGGGCGCCGATGGGCGATCCGTTTGACTGAACGCGAGCGCCAACACTCCGGCAATGCTGACCGCCCCGGCCAGATAGGTGGTACGGCGAAATGCCGGCGCTCTGCGCCATAGCTGCGCAATTGGCGCTGCTTGATTCGATTTTTCCGAACTATCCTTGTCCATAGGTCTCCGCTAGGTCCGCGGATCCGGCCCTACGATGGCCACAATGACGCCATTGCGTTCACCGAGAGATATGTACCGAGCACCGGCTTTCTTGGCATCGATCAAGGAATCCGCGATCGACTCCTCGATTGAGCGCACCAAGTCCCGCGAGGAGGTGGCCGAGCTTATCTTTTGCTGTCGGCGCACGATGTTGAACAAAAGATCCGGCGATATGCCGCCGGAGACGACTTCGAGCCCGTAGTTGCGAATCATTGCTTCGATTTCAAGCGCGCTTACGCGAGCGATATCCAGACCCTGCAGCGGGGTAAATACAAATACCCGGTCGATGCGATTCAGCACCTCGGGTGCGAATCCTGATTCCATGAGCGCATTGACCGAGGCGCGTCGCAGCTCATCCGGCTCGTGTGCATAGCGGACCGCCAGCTCACTCAGGGATTCCACGGCGGCATTCGTGGTCATCACAAAGATGGATCTCGTGGTCGAAATCTGTTTGCCGTCGGAGGATTCGGTGATGAATCCATCGTTCCACGCCGTAAGAAAGTTCTTATGGATCTCCGGGTGGGCCTTTTCGAATTCATCGAGCAGCACCACCGAATCCGGCACATCGCGCAGTGCGCCCGTAAGCTTCCCGTAAGAGTCGGATCCCACATACCCCTTTGAGCTGCCGAACAATTGGGTACTCGACGCGCTGCCGCGCGCAAATTGCGACATGTCGAAATGCAAAAGCTTTCGGTCCAGCTCGATCGCCAGCCGCTTGGCCAGATAGCTTTTGCCGGTTCCCGGCGGACCTGCAAACAGAAATACGCCGATCGGCTTGCCGCGCTGACTCAATGCCAGACGCCGCCTAATCTGCGCCGCCAGATCATCGCAGGCCGCGTCTTGGCCGATCACTCGCTCCTTGAGCTTTCGGGATAGAGCATCGGCATCGATATAGGTTGGTTCCGCAGCTTCCGATAGGCGTTGCTCGAGCAATTGCCGATTGGTCAGTCGATCGAGTACATCCATCAGCTTGCCCCTATTGCGTGTTACGCCATGCCGTTCCCTGGAACGATGTTCGTGAATGACCGCCGCCAACACGACAATCCACAGCAGGATCGCGAAGACGACAATATAGATCCAGCCGTGGACCACCGCGGCGGCGGCGGCGGCGAAGAATTCCCGCAGCCCGTGCAAGGTGATGGGGTGGGCCGAAAAGAATTGAAACAGAGTGACGCCCACGATGATGAGGAACATCAGCGGCATCAGGCGATTCAGTAAGGACATGAATTTACTCAAGTCGCCGCCTATTCCCAAGCTGGATCGTGATCGTCCGGCAGTCTTACCCCACAGCCGGCGACCCGCAAACGGGCAATACTAGGAAACGTGACCCGAATCACTAAATGCCTTCCTAACTCATTGCTTTGTCGACGAATTCTGCGTTCAAAGTATACCGTACTCGCGTCCGGGACGCTTTGATGTGACCATTCAGGAATTACCCAGGGATGATGACGCGCCGCATGAAAGGACTTGGAAACAGCCTCGCCAGATCGATGCTCCGGACACTGATGCGAATGCTGTTCCGCGTCACGGTCACCGGCGATCCCGCGGCCTTTCACAACGACCGCACCTTGATCGTCGCGAATCATGAGTCGTTCCTCGACGGGTTCCTGTTGGCGCTCTTTCTGCCGGTTGCGGCGACATTTGTCGTGCACACGGAAGTAACCAAGAATGCGGCCTTCCGCTGGCTGCTGCGCTTCGTGCCGCATCTGGCCGTGGACTCCGCCAGCCCGCTTGCGATCAAGCAGATCGTCAGGCTCGTCGAGACCGGTGAACCGGTCGTCATCTTTCCCGAGGGACGACTGACCATCACGGGCTCGTTGATGAAGGTGTATGACGGCGCCGGATTCGTGGCCGCGCGCACCAGCGCCACCGTGGTGCCGGTACGAATCGAGGGATCGGGCCGAAGTTACTTTGGCAGGTTGGCCGGGATTTATCCGCTCAAGCTGTTCCCAAAAATCCGCATCGCCATCCAGCCGCGGCGGACGATCGCAATGCCCAAATTGCCCTCGGCCAAACTGCGACGCCGCCGCGCGGGCGAACTCATGCGCCGCATTCTGCTCGACATGCTGGTGGCGACGCGCCCGGCGCGAACGCTATTTGCGGCCTTCTTGGATGCCAAAACAACGTTCGGCGCGCGCTATCGCTTGGTCGAGGACGTGCGCATGCAGGAGGAGTCGTATGGGTCGCTGCTGCGCATGGCCATCGGCCTTGCCCGACTGATCCGCCCATTTACCCTTGAAGGCGAGATTGTGGGCGTGATGACTCCGAACGCGGCGCCCACGCTCGCGTTGATTCTCGCGCTCTCGGCAACCAAGCGCGTGCCCGCGATGCTGAACTATACGGCGGGAGTCGACGGTCTGCGCGCGGCCTGCATTGCCGCGGGAATAAAAAATATCCTGGCCTCACGCAGCTTCGTCGAGAAAGCGAAGCTCGCTCCGGTGCTCGATCAACTGACCGAGGTGCGCGTTCACTACCTCGAGGACCTCAAGGCGGCCTTTGGCCTCGTGGATAGGCTGGCGGTCTTGGTGCATCAATACATGCCCAGTGTGATCGCCGTTGCGCAGCAACCCGAAGATCCGGCGATCGTCCTTTTCACTTCCGGCTCGGAAGGCAAGCCCAAGGGGGTCGTCCACACGCATGCATCGATACTGTCGAACGTCGCCCAGATCCGCGCACTCGCGGATTTCACGCCGCTCGACAAGTTCATGATCGCCTTGCCGGTGTTTCATTCGTTTGGTCTTACGTGCGGCGCCATCATGCCCCTGGTGTCGGGCTGCAAGGTATTTCTGTATCCGACGCCGTTGCATTACCGGGTGATTCCCGAGTTGGTGTATGACCGCAATTGCACCGTGCTCTTCGGCACATCGACCTTCCTGGGAAACTACGCCAAGCACGCGCATCCCTATGACTTCGGCCGCCTGCGCTATGTGGTCGCGGGCGCTGAAAAGCTCTCCGAGAACGTGCGCAATCTCTGGATCGAGAAGTTCGGCATCCGGGTGCTGGAAGGCTACGGCGTGACCGAATGCGCCCCGGTGATAGCGGTCAACGTACCCATGGCCTGCCGCATCGGCAGCGTGGGCCAGTTCGTGCCGGGAGTTGAATTTCAGCTCGAGGCCGTGCCGGGTGTGGACTCGGGCGGCATTCTGCATGTGCGCGGTCCCAATATCATGCGAGGGTACTTGCTGTACGACGCGCCGGGCGTCATCGACTCGTCCAATGCCTTGCGGGACGGCTGGTACAACACCGGAGATATCGTTTCCGTCGATGACGAGGACTACGTGCGGATCCAAGGGCGCGTCAAGCGCTTCGCCAAGATAGCAGGCGAGATGATCTCCCTCGAAGTCGTCGAGCAAATCGCGGGCGAGGCGGCGCCGGGCTTCGCCCATGCTGCATCGACGCGGGCGGATCCCGCCAAGGGCGAAGCAATCGTCTTGTTCACCAATGCGCCGGACCTTGACCGGGAGCGGCTGAGCGCGGCTGCGAAGAGTCTCGGCGCCCCGGAGCTGGCCGTACCTCGCGTGGTGCTCTCGATCGCGGAAATTCCGCTGTTGGGCTCAGGTAAGACCGACTACGTGCGGTTGAGTGCGATGGCGAAAGACGACGCGGTGAGACCGTCGTGACATCGCATCGCAGAATTCAAGATGCCGTTCGGCCGCGAGCCGCCGCCGCGCCTAGTATGCACTCATCAATTGCTCCAGTAATCGTGCCACCGGCAGCGCCTCTCGCCGCGTGCCGTCGCGTATCTGGTGGCGGCAGCTGGTGCCGTCCGCGACAATGATGGCCTCGGGCTGCCTGCGGATTGCCGGCAGCAATCGGGCTTCCGCCATTTGCATCGACATGGCGTAGTGACCCGTTTGGTATCCGAAACTACCCGCCATGCCGCAGCACGAGCTCTCGATCAGCTCGGGCTGCGCGCCCGGAATGAGCCGTAGCACGGCGAGCACGGCACTCACGGCGCCGAACGCCTTTTGGTGGCAGTGGGCGTGCACCAGCAAGGGCGCGGGCGCGGCGTTGAGCTGCAGATGGAATCGCCCTGCCCTCGCTTCGCGGGACACGAACTCTTCGAACAGGAACGCTTGCCTCGCCACGCACTGCGCCGGCTCACCCAGGCTCATCGCCAGTGCTTCGTCTCGCAGGGTGAGCAGACAGGACGGTTCGATCCCGACGATCGCGACCCCCGCGCGGGCAAAGGGCAACAGCGCATCAATGAGTTCGCTCGCCTTGACTTTGGCGCTTTGAACCATGCCGCAGCTCAGGTACGTGCGGCCGCAGCAATAGTGGCCGCCATCCTTGGTTATCGTGCCCAAGGTGTAGCCGGCCGCGCGCAGAACGCGGGCCGCGGCCAAGGCGTTTTCGCTCTCGAATGTGCCGTTGAACGTATCGACGAACAGTAAAGCGGCGCGCCTGCCGCTTCCCGCCGCGGCAAGCACCTCTTGTCCGCCCGCCAGCAACTTCAAATCGGCCGACCGCCAGAAGGTGTCGGATCGCCATCGGGGCAGCGATCGCTTCGCCGACAGCCCTGTAATGACCTCGGTCAGCCGCGCGGCTCCAGGCGCGGCATTGCGCAGGTTCAAAACCCTTCCGACTCGGCTCGCCGCAGCGGCATAAGCCGGCAAATGCGCAACCAACCGGTCCTGCAGGGTGTAGCCGTGGCGAGCCTTGTAGTGCGATAGAAACTCGATTTTCATTCTGGCCATGTCGACGCCCGTGGGGCATTCGCGCTTGCACCCCTTGCAACCCACGCACAAATCCATGGTGTCGTACATCGCTTCGCCGGTGAATGCGTCGGGTCCCAGCTGTCCTGATAGCGCCAATCGAAGCGTGTTCGCGCGGCCACGGGTGAGATGTTGTTCGTCGCGCGTAACCCGAAAGCTCGGGCACATGGTGCCGGCGTCGAATTTCCGGCAATGTCCGTTGTTGTTGCACATCTCCACGGCCTTCGCAAAGCCGCCGGTGGTATCGCCGCCGGTGCCCGGGGGCGAGACCGCTTCGCTCCGCGGATCGTTCTGCACGTTCCACTCCGACCAGTCGAGCGCCGGCGTCAATGGAATCGTCCGATACGCGTTGCCGGCCGACGGCGGCGGAAAACGGAACAGCGAACCCTCATCCATCCTCGGGGTGTCGACGATTCTTCCGGGATTGAACAGGTTGATCGGATCGAGATGCCGTTTGATGGCGCGAAAAGCATCGTTGATCGCGGTCCCGAACTGCCACTGTATCCATTCGCCCCGGCACAAACCGTCGCCGTGCTCCCCGCTGTACGCGCCTTTGTATCTGCGCACCAGTGCCGAGGCTTCTTCCGCGATGGCCCGCATCTTGGCCGCTCCGCCGCCCGAACCGTCGCGCCGCATATCCAGAATCGGGCGCACGTGAAGCGTGCCTACGGACGCATGCGCATACCACGTGCCGTGGGTGCCGTACTTGGCGAACACCTCGCTCAATGCCTCGGTGTATTCGGCCAGATGCCGCAGGGGAACCGCGCAGTCTTCGATGAAACTCACCGGTTTGCCGTCGCCCTTGAGGCTCATCATGATGTTGAGGCCGGCCTTTCGCACCTCCCATAATTGCTTCTGCGTCCCGGCATTCGGGATCTCGACGACGCTGCCGGGCAAGCCCAAATCGCCCATCAGCGCCGCCAGATCCTTCAGCCGCGCGCGCGTGCTTTGGTCGTCGTCTCCCGTGAATTCGACCAGCAGGATCGCGGCGGGAGAGCCGATCAGGGCGGCCTCCACGGTCGGCCGAAATTCGGGGTTGGCCAAGCTCAAGTCGATCATGATCCGGTCGACCAACTCGACCGCGCTGGGACCCAGGTTCACGATATGCTGCGGCGCCGACATCGCCGCGCGAAATGTGGGGAAATTCACGACTCCCAGCGCTCTGAAACGCGGCAACGGCGACAACCGCAGAGTGATGTTCTTCGTGTAGGCCAATGTGCCTTCCGCGCCGACCAGCAGATGCGCGAGATTCACCCCGCCATCGTCCGTGTACGGCCGCTCACTCTGGTTGTGGAAGATATCCAGGTTATAGCCGGCGACTCGTCTCAGGACTTTTGGCCAATGAGCCTCGATTTCGCTGCGGTTGTTCCGCGCCAATGCCTCGACGAATTCCGCGATTGCGCCCGCTCGCGGTCCCGATCGCTCGACCGGACCGAACTCCACCAATTCACCGTCCGAGAGCCATGCCTGTATGGCGAGGACGTTGTGCACCATGTTGCCGTAGGCGATGGATCGGGAGCCGCAGGAGTTATTTCCCGCCATGCCTCCCAACGTCGCCTGTGCGCCGGTTGACACATCCACCGGAAACCACAATCCGTGGGGCTTGAGCCGCTCGTTCAGATGGTCGAGTACCACCCCCGGCTCAACCGTCGCCGTGCGGGCCGCCGCGTTCAGTTCGAGCACATTGCAAAAATACTTGGAGTTGTCGACGACCAGGGCGGCGCCCGTGGTTTGACCGCACTGACTGGTGCCCGCGCCGCGCGCTAGGACGGGTACGTGCAGATCGCGTGCAATACCGATCGCCGCGTCGACATCCCGCGCGTCCTTCGGGATAAATACGCCGATCGGCATGATCTGGTAAATCGACGCATCCGTGGCGTAACGGCCGCGCGATCCGTCATCGAACAACACCTCGCCGCCGGTTTCACGCCGCAGCCGCGAGGCGAGCTCATCGTGTGCGCGCGCGGGAAATTGAAGTGCTTCCGTCATATCCACTCCTGGCTCAGTTTGAATGCGCGTTCATGGGCATGTCAACGCGGTGCCGGCGGGAATCGGCGGGCGTTTGTTTTGACAATTGCCTTCCAAACGTGGATATAGACTCCCTCCGGCGCCGACCTGCCGTTTCAGAGGTAACGATGTTGAATCTGCAGTCCCACGGCATGAAGCGGTTCCGGGTGACTCACATCGTCCTGGGGTTGCTGTGCCTCATGTACTTCATCACCTACCTGGATCGTGTCAACGTCAGCACGGCCGCCGTAGGATTCGCAAAGGATTTCAATTTCAATAAGACTGAAATCGGTCTGGTGTTCTCCGCGTTTGCCTACCCTTATCTGATTTTTCAGATCATCGGCGGCTGGATCAGCGACCGATTCGGCGCGCGCAGAACGCTCATCGTATGCGGCTGCATTTGGGCCGGCGCCACCGTTCTCGCAGGAATGGCCGGTGGACTGACCTCGATGCTGATCGCGCGGATACTGCTCGGCTTCGGCGAAGGAGCCACGTTTCCGGCCGCGACGACCGCCATGTCGCGCTGGGTGCCGATGGGCCGGCGCGGCCGCGCCCAGGGCATTACCCACGCCGCCGCACGCATCGGCAACGCGGTGGCCCCGGCGGCGATCGTGGCGGTAATGGCGGTCTACGGCTGGCGTCAGTCCTTTTACGCCTGCGCGGCCTTGAGCTTTCTGTGGGTGGCGATGTGGGCGCTGACATTTCGCGAGTTTCCGAAGGACCACCCGCGCGTAACCGCCCTCGAGCTCGCTGCGTTGCCGGCCTTCGCCGCCGCTCCCCCCAAGGTCCCCTGGCGCCGGCTGCTCAAACGCATGGCGCCCGTAACCACGGTGTATTTCTGCTATGGGTGGACTTTGTGGCTGTTCCTGAGCTGGATTCCACAGTACTTCCAGCACAATCAAAACCTCGATCTCGAGCGGTCCGCGTTGTTCGCATCCGGCGTATTTTTCGGCGGCGTGCTCGGCGATACATTGGGGGGCGTGATCACCGACAGGATACTCAAAACCACCGGCAATCTGCGGCTGGCCCGCAGCTCGATGGTGTCCGTCTGCATGCTTTTATCCATGCTGTCGCTGGTTCCGCTGATGTTCACCCACAGCGGGGGAATTTCCGTGGTTTTCCTCTCCGCCGGCTTTTTCTTCTCTGAAATGACCATCGGCCCGATGTGGGCCACCCCCATGGACATCGCACCCGATCACTCCGGCACCGCCAGCGGCATCATGAATTCCGGTTCTGCGCTTGCGGCCATCATCAGCCCGGTTGTCGCCGGCTATCTGATCGACCGAACCGGGAACTGGCAGCTGCCCTTCGTCGGCAGCATGATGCTCATGGGAGCCGGTGTTCTGCTCGCGCACCGGATGCGGCCGGACAGCAAGTTCGACGACGGCATGCTCGATCCTGTCATCGTGAGGTAGCGTCATGCCCATCGATTTCAACCGTCTTCGGGTTTTCACGACACCACTGCTCGTTCTGGACCGCGAAACATTGGAGCGAAATCTCCACGTAATGCAGGCACGGTGCGACGCCGCCGGGGTCAAACTGCGCGCGCATGGCAAGATGCACAAGTGTTCCACTCTTGCGAAGCTGCAGATCGCGAAGGGCGCGGTGGGTGTCTGCGCACAAACCGTCGGGGAGGCGGAGGCCTTCGCCGGATCGGGGATCGCCGACATCTTGTTGACCTCGCCGGCGTCGCTCAAGGACGTGCGGCGGGTCGCGGCGCTCGCAACCCGCGGCAAATTTGCGGCCGTCGTCGACGACCGTATCTTGGCCGAGGCGCTGGGGGCGGCGGCGCGAGCGCGGGGAGTCGTCCTGGATTTGTTGGTGGACATCGACCTGGGACAGCGCCGCACAGGCGTCCGGGCGAATGAGGTCGTCGAGTTCGCCGGGGCGATCGAAACGATCTCGGGGACGCGGTTTGCGGGCGTTCAAGGCTACGCGGGTCATTTGCAGCACATCTCGGACGCACGGGCCCGCATTCTCGCCAACGACAAGGCACTCGGCGTGCTGGCCGGCATCGTGAGCGGTCTGCGGACCGCGAACCTGGAGCCGGAAACAGTGTCCGGCGGCGGCACCGGCACCCATACCGGCGATTTGGCCGGCGGTGTCTTCACGGAAATACAGGCGGGCTCGTACGCAGTGATGGACGCGCAGTACGGCGCCTGCGGCGGGCCGGACGACGGCACGTGGCCGTTTTCCGCGGCGCTGGCGCTTGCCTCGACCGTTGTTTCCGCGCGCCATCGCACTCATGTAACCGTGGATGCGGGGTTCAAGGCGCTCAGCTCCGACGGGCCGCCGGCGAAGATCCTATCGGGCGCCGCGGCGGGTTCCATGTGGCTCGGCATGGGCGACGAGCACGGCGCGATCTTTCATCCCGCCGCATTGGGCGCTCTGGAAGGCAAGTGGCAGGATCCCCTGGCGTTCGAAGCCGGGATCGCTGCCGCCGACATCGAACTGCCGCCGACGTTCGATGCGCCGAAACTAGGGGATACGGTCTGGCTTCAGCCCGGCCACTGCGACCCGACCATCAATCTTCACGATGCGTTCTTCGTCGCCGAGCCCGATGGTTCTTGGACCCGTTGGCCCATCGATGCAAGGCGTCGGACGCCCGATCCGGCTGCCTCGGCGCACAGATGAAATACCTCTTCGGACGGCGTCTGAGTCCGGTTGCCGGTATTGGCACTCTCGGCTACCATGACGCCGCGCTTCGAGTGCGTGCAAACTCGGGTAATGCAACGATGAAATCAGCCGCGCTGTTTCTGATCGCAGATGCCTGCAATGTGGATGAGCGATGAGCAACAGCCGCCGCGAATTCCTGAAGAGCGCCGCCGACACTTCGCTCGCCGGCCTCGCGACGGCCGCCGGAATCGCGACCGCTGCCGGGACCGCGACCGCCGCCGGGACCGCAGGTGCCGCGCCCGGTGCGGCGGTTGGCGCGGCGCCCGCGCGCCGACGCAGGCTTTCGTCGGCCTCGCACGATATGCCGCGAGGGATGACGCTGTTGTCCATACATTCGGAGCACGGCGATACGCTGGGCGTGAAAACCGATCGCGGAATTCTCGATGTGCGCCGCGCCTCGCTCGCCCTGCGCCTTGCGGTGCCCCTGACGCTGGACGATCTGCTTCAGCAAGGCGGCGCCCCCGAACTGGCGCACCTCGTCGCCGCGGCGCAGAAGGCAAGTCACGCCGAAAGCCTGTACGTGGATGAAGCACAGATCACGCACGGTCGTCTGTTCGCCAATCCCGGCAAAATCGTCTGCATCGGGTTGAACTATCGCGAGCACGCCCAGGAAGCGGGCGAGAAGGTGCCGGCAATCCCCATCCTCTTCAACAAGTACAATAACGCGCTCACCGGCCATGGCGGGACGATTCGCCTCCCCACCGAAGTGGCGACCAAGTTCGACTACGAAGTGGAGCTGCTCGTCGTCATCGGGCGCCATGCGCATGACGTGAAACTCGAAGAGGCGTCTCAGTACATCGCCGGTTACTGCACATCGAACGATTTTTCAGCGCGCGATCTTCAGCTCGAGCTCGACGGCCATCAGTGGATGATTGGCAAGACGCTCGACGACTTTGCGCCGATCGGTCCCTACTTCGTATGTGCGGACCTGGTCCAGGATCCGAACAACCTGAACATCGAATGCCGCGTAAACGGTGAAACGCGCCAGCACTCCAACACGAGCTCGCTGGTGTACAACACGGACTTTCTGGTCTCCTACATCAGCCGGCATTTCGCGCTCGAGCCCGGCGACCTGATCTTCACGGGGACGCCGCCCGGAGTGATCCTCGGCATGCCCAAGGAGAAGCAGGTGTGGCTCAAGGCGGGCGATCAGATCGCCTGCTCGGTGGGCAATCTCGGCGAGTTGCGTTTCACGCTTGCCTGACGCTCGCGATAGCGAGAATCTATCGACCCTCGATTGTCTCTGCCAAGAAGACCCGCCTATGATGTTGCGTCTTCGCAACCGATGATGCACAACTGGATCAGCACGCCTTAAATCGCAGACAAGTACTACAAGGGCTGATTGCCGGCGCTTTGCCCTTAAGCTCGCTATCCTGTGGTGGTGGATCCGGCGGAACCGCCAAGGGCGGGCCATTGGTGGTGGGCGGGCTACCGGTAACCTGCAACCTCACGCTTCCGGTGGCCTGTGTCTCGAAGGCCCGCAGCAACAGCGCCCTCCCCGCCGGCCAGCCGCGCTTCGAATACCAGTACAGCAAGTACAACGGCTGGCCGGAGGTCAAGGAATCCTTGATGGCGGGCCGCATTCAGGCGGCTTACATGCTCGCACCGCTGGTCATGGACCTGGCGGACAGGAAGGTACCGGTAAAAATCGTCTCGCTCGGGCATCGCTCCGGTGCCGTCATCATGGTCAGAAGCGATTCGCCCTACCGCAACTTCAGACAGCTGCAAGGCAAGCAGATTGCGATTCCCAGCCGCTTCGCCGTGGACTTTCTGTTCCTGAGAAAGATGTTGGCCCTCGAGAACATGACGCCGAGCGACATCCAAATCGTGGAGATGGCGCCGCCCGACATGCCGGCGGCGCTGTATGCGAACGCCGTCGATGCGTACTGCACCGGCGAGCCCTTCGGCGCCGCCGCTCAGCAAGCCGGCTACGCGCGTCCGCTTCGCATGACGCGGGACGAGTGGCGCAACTACATCTGCTGCGTGCTGACGGTGCGCGAGGAGTTGATCCAGGAAAATCCGGCCATGGTCCAGGACCTCGTCAACCAGGTGCTGGGCGCCGGGGTATGGCTCGATCAACAGCAGGAGAACCGCAACAAGGCAGTCGCCATTGCCGCGGGTCGGGACTTTTTCAATCAAGACCCGAAGATCATCCGGTTCGTGATGGAGAACCCCACCGATCGGGTGACCTACGGCGATTTGCGCATGATCCGCGCCGAATTCGAAGACCTCATGCAGCTGTCGATGGCTGCAGGCACGATCAAGCATCCCATCCCGTATGAGACCTATGTGGAGGAGACCTTTGCAAAGAACGCACGCGCCGCCGTTATCTCCTTGTAGGCCGTCATGAGATACGCGACCCGCCTCATGCCCTTATGGGCCTGCATGCTGCTGTCGATGACGGCGCCGGCCGCCGAAGTCGAGGTGCTCAAAGCCGGCGTTTTCAATCCGGCACGAGAGGCGCCGGAATTTTCCGTTCACGGTTCCGACGGCGCCCCGCTCGTGCTCAGCCATTATCGAGGCAAGGTCGTGGTGCTGGCGTTTGGCTATACCTCTTGTCCCAATGTTTGTCCGGTCACTCTTGCGGTTCTCGCACAGGCCCATCGCAAACTGGGAGCGCAGGGATCGCAGGTACAGGTCATCTATATCACGGTCGATCCCGAACGCGACAGCGCGGAACGCCTGAGGCAGTATCTCGCCGCCTTCGACTCCACCTTCGTGGGAGGCACAGGCACCGCGTTGCAAATGGCCGAGGTGCGCAGGAGCTATGGCGTTACGGCCGAGAAAGTGGGCACCGGAAAAGACTACGCCGTTGCGCACTCATCGTTCGTGTATCTCATTACCCGTGAGGGCAAGCTGCGGGCCTTGATGCCGTTCGGGCACAAGGCGGATGACTATGTCCACGATATTTCCCTGTTGTTGAATTGAGCGAGGTATGGTGGGCACGCTTCACAAACGACCATGGATGCTCATCGCCGCCGTAACCGTAGCGGTTGCGGCGCTGGGTACGGTCGTTTGGGCGGCGTTCACGCCCGTCACCTTTGCCTCTCGGGAAGAAACCTTCGAAATCCCCAAGGGAACCTGGGCGCGGCGCATGGCGGGAAACAAGGTGGAGATTCTGCCGTCCGCGGTTTATCTGACGGTCGGCATCAGGGACGTCTTGCTGCTGAAGAACCTGGATGACGTGCCGCAAATATTCGGTCCGACCCTGATGATGCCGGGCCAAAGCTTCCGTTTGCCGTTCGAAACGGCCAGCAGTTATCAATTCGCGTGCACGGCACATGCGAGCGGTCAAATGACCGTGGTCGTGGATGCGCAACCGGACAATCCCTGGCAGCGGCTCGTATGGAGAGCGCGACGAGCATTTAGGGCCGTTGCATAAAATGAACAGAATAAAAGAGACCCTGCCGGCCCTGGCCGTCATCGCAGTATTGCTGGCTGCGTGGTGGTTGATCGTCGTCAAAACGCACAGCGTTATTTTCCCCACGCCCTGGCAGGTGGTGACCGGCACTGCGGAGCTCATCGAGGATGGCACGCTGTGGAGACACATCGGTGCTTCGTTGATGCGTGTCGGCGTTGGTTTTTCACTGGCGGTTCTGGTCGCCGTACCGTTGGGCCTGTGGCTGGGATGGGTCAGGGGAGCCTACGTCACGCTCAATCCGCTGTTTCAGATATTGCGGCCCATCTCGCCGATCGCGTGGATCCCCATTGCCATCCTGTGGTTCGGCGTCGGCAATGCCTCGCCGATCTATCTCATCTTCATTTCGTCGGTATTTCCGATGATCGTGCAAACGACTGCCGGCGTGCACACCATCGAGCGCCGCTATCTGCGTGCCGCGCAGAATTTCGGCGTCTCGCGCTACACGCTGTTTCGCCAGGTGGTGATCCCCGCGGTGCTACCGCAGATCATCGTCGGCATGCGGATCGGACTGGGTGTGGCATGGCTGGTCGTGGTCGCGGCGGAGATGATTGCCCTGCGTTCGGGACTCGGATATCTCATCATCGATTCGCGCAACGCCGGCAACCGATACGACCTCGTCATCGCCGGAATGATCATCATCGGTTTGATCGGACTGTTGCTGGACGGCGTGATGCGATTGCTCGAGGGCCTGAAATCGGTCAGGTGGCGCTATGCGCACTAAGATCGAGGTGAGCGGCATCCGCAAGGCATTCGGGTCGAACGGCGCAACGCTGCAGGTCGTCGAAGACGTCAGCCTCACGGTGGGAGACGGCGAGTTCGTCGCCATCGTCGGTCCCTCGGGATGCGGGAAAACCACGTTGATGAACATGATCGTGGGGTTTATTCAGCCGGATTCGGGTTCCATCCTCATCGACGGAGCGCCGCGCACCGAACCCAAGCCTACGGGCATCCTGATTTCGCAGCAGGGTTCGATCTTCCCCTGGCTTACCGTCCAGGAGAATTTGATGTTCGGGCTGAATGATCATACTCAGGCCGACAAGAAGGGGGTGGCCGATCACTATGCGGCCATGGTGGGATTGAAGGGCTTCGAGGGCAACTATCCCCACGAGCTCTCGGGCGGGATGCTCAAACGAGCCGAGCTGGCCCGGGCGTTCGCGGTGAAGCCCGAGATCCTGTACATGGACGAGCCGTTTTCGGCGCTGGATGCATTGACGAACCTGCGCATGCGCAATGAACTGCTGCGCATCCTCGCGGAGGAGCGCCACACGGTCATGTTGATCACACATGACGTGGAAGAGGCCATCCATTTGGCTGATCGGATCATGGTGTTGTCGCCGAGACCCACGAGAATTCAAGCGACGTTCAACGTGGAGCTG
>Ga0210391_10002901_pt1 | contig 14685 bp, 12 predicted proteins | sample IncBWC12OmetaG_FD_160573 | JGI IMG/M metagenome (GOLD analysis project Ga0210391, IMG submission 160573) | Forest soil microbial communities from Barre Woods Harvard Forest LTER site, Petersham, Massachusetts, United States - Inc-BW-C-12-O ... | reverse complement strand
TCGATTCCGATCGTCATCCCGACCCTGGAGCTGCTGCGTGGAACTTCAGCGATGAGGCGCCGCGTTGGCTTTTTCATGGGCATAGTCTCTCCGATCCGAAGGACCTGCTCATCCCAGTTTGCGGTAACTTGCTCGGTCCATTTTCGCCTGCGGATCGAGAATGACTGCTTGTATGAAGTGGACTCGGTGACGGGCTCCTATAATGGGTCGTATGGCCGGTTCTCGCGGGAACGCTCTCCACCAGCTTCAGGCTTTCGTCCACCCGCACGTGAAACACGTCATTACACAGACGTTTCGAGCGGAAGATGTGGAAGACTCGGGTGATCCGGATGGGTCGTATATCCACATGTGGCGTCAGGCAATCAGAATCCAACGCGGTGAACAGATGGACCGAATAACGGCGTTGCTGCCTGAGACGCACGATCAACGCAGAAGCCGATAACACCGATAAGTCGCACGATCGAAGCAATCGTGCCTCCTATCCTGCAAACAGTGAACTCAATCTCCTGCAAAGTCGGATTTCAGGTATGTATGGTCCGCCGCCTTGTCGCAAGCGAAAAGTGAAATGAGCAAGTAGGGTCTGCGCGTATGTATACGGCCTTGTTGGAGTGTGTGACTGCTCCGGGCCAGGATGGAAATGCGCTTCGCTCTGTTCCTAATTAACTTGGCGGTCTTCAAAGACCTTTACCTGAAGCAGGTTTTCAGAGCGACGGTTAGACCGTGGTGCCATCTCATTCTTCGCCAGCAGACCTGGCAGGAAAAGTTAAACTCCGTAGTCGTCGATGGTCTGCGGATGTGGGAATCGCGTAAGCGATTTTCCAAGCCTGGCTTTACAGGCGTCATCTGCAGGCCAGTTAAATTGCGGCGGTTAGCACCGCCCACGCCATACGTGCCAGCTTATTGGCCAGTGCGACGATGGCGATGTTGTGGGGCGAATCATCGGATCCCACCGCCGCCGCCATCGGGCGTGACAACAAGAGCTTTGTTGTGCAGACCTCGCAAGAGCAGGGGACGATGAACTCGATTGCCATGGAGAGCAGATGCCGTGACCGCACCACATTGAACGACTCAGGCACACACAAACGGAGACACCATTTCCAGAGGAGATCACGGTTTTCAGCCGAGAATCAGGATACATCCGCTTCATCGATGCGAAGCGGCTCGTGACACTCGCTACACACTTCCGGGTGAGGATCCGCGTGCTCCGGCGCGTCGGACACTTTGTTCCGTCAGGGATTCCGCTGATGATGGTTTCGAAAGGGAGCCGGCTTCCAGACGACGGCGCGGATCAGCTTTTTGCAGCCTTCGACTTTGGTCCGACCAGGACCCTGCAGCAGGACGTGGAGTTCGGGATTCTGCAGATCGTTGATATCGCACTGAAGGCGATCTCGCCCGCCGTGAACGACCCCTCCACGGCGATCAGCTGCGTCGATCAGTTGAGCCGCATCCTGATCCGATTCGCATCGCGGCAGCCTCCAGAGGAATTTCTGTTTGATCCCCCAGGCATCGTGCGCATTGCGGTCGGGTGGGTTGGCTTCGAGCGCATTCTGGAAGCGGCATTCGAGCAAATTCGCATGTACTCGAAGGCGGACGTGGCGGTGAGTCTGCGTTTGATGCGGGCGCTGCGAGATATTGCCACCTCGACTGCCGATCCTGAGCTCCGGCGCATTCTTGTTGAGCGCGGATTGCGGACAATTGCTGGCTGCGCCGAAAAGCTGGGTGAGGACGAGATGCGGGAGTTACGCGCGCGACAGGCGCTGCTGAAAGGACTGATAACCAGTTCTCAGACTTGACCGCGTCTACACTTCATTGTTCAACACGGGCAGCGGTTTTGGGATCTCTTCCACTAGAAGTGCCCGTAGATGGTCGTCTCCGCTGTTTGCGCGGAAACGCGGGAGATGGAGACGCTCGTCCCTCGATACAATGCTATTGCTGGATCGATAGGCAGGTAGGTACAGTAAAACGCAGATAAGTCCATGCCCTTGACGAGCACACAATCACCCTAAACTTGTGGAGGTTGGGGTGTCACGGAGGTCGACCATGTTTAAAGCACGAATCAGCCCATTGGTATTCCTGTTCGCTGCAGCGCTGTTCGCAATCGGTAGTATTGCGGGGGTCTCCTTCGCACAGAAAGATGCAGCTCCGAAGCCCCAGGATAAGCTCGCGCTCGGAGAAGATCAGGTCACACAGTTATTGCTTCTGATGGACACGAACAAGGATGGCAAGATCACAAAGCAGGAATGGATGAAGTTTATGGAGGCAGAGTTCGACAGACTGGATAAACCGAAGACCGGAGTGATTGACACTAAAGAAATAGCGCAATCGAGATTGCGCGTCAGTCCACGGGCCCCATCGGTCGGCAAATGATTCCTCCAAAAGGAGGATGAGCTACCGGGAGTGCACTACATCCACTTGAAGGGAAAGGCCGGAGCGACCTGCTCCGGCCTTTATGCTTTTTCAACTTAGAAACGTGATTCTCGTTGTCTTGCTAAAACTTCACCATGATGGCAAAGGTAAACTTCTGCTCGTCGCGGCGTATGTCTGGTTGCCATAGCGTTGCGTAGCCGGGAATGCCCGCGCAGACTGCCTTGGCGGCAGCGATGTTCGCGGCGTACTCCCGTGAATACGAGAGTCCCGGCATGGATGTGTATCCGATCCCTGAATCGACAGAAGCGCTTCCGTTGGTGCAGGTAAAGTCGCTTGGGCTGCCAATCGATGTATTCTGCGATCCGCCCGGAGGTGTCGAGCCTCCACGGCCGGCCCAGTAAGGCACATCCGAGTGACGGTAGCCGTATTCCGCACGGAAGGTGATGAACTGGCGCGGCATAAAGTCCCAGGTAATGGTGCCATCGGTGCCGTGGAAAGGCTGGCCTGGATTCTCAGGAAAGTATGCGGTGCCGGTGAGAGCTGTTGCGCCGTTGATGGCCGGCACCAGTACGAGATAGCGTCCAGGGTTGTTAATCTGTCCACCGCCGATGGTAAGGGCGTAGCGATCCCTGTTGAACCAGGTGCGATCGTAGGCCATCCATCCCAGGAAGCTCTGCTTGTTGTAATAAACGGGGGGCGAAGTCGGGGTCGCCGGAATAAAGATCTTGTGATTCGCCGAACCGGTGCAGGCCACGCCCGAACCCTGTTCGCAGCCGGCGTCGCCGGTGAGCGAGAAGGCCATCTTGGAAATGAGATTCTCCGGGTGGTCGTAGTACTTCACTTCCACACTGTCATCAGTATGGAGGCGGGTGCGGCCAGGGATGTTCAGGTCGTCTTCACCATAGCCATAGTTGTTGCTGATCACATTAATAAAGTTGTTCGGAGTCCATTTGATCTGTCCGCCAAGTCCCGGCTTGTAGTTGAAGCGGCCGTAGGACTGCCATCCATTGATGAACCATGGCTCGATCTTCAGGTGTTGTGTGACGAAAAACTGTCCGCGAACACCGTTGAAGAACCATGGCGTGTTGGATGAAACAAACGACGGCTGGTAGGCCCAGTTGTCGAAGTTGTAGTAGCTGAACAGACCGATGTAGGACATGAAAATGCCGGCGTCGAGATTGATGCCGTGCATTTTGTCCCAGTGGTATCCGCCGTAGGCCTCAGCGAGGTAACGGTAGGCATTGTTCAGCTGCCATTGTCCACGGCCTACGCTGGCGTCGTTGCGCGGCGTAGTAACCGAGTACATGCCGAATTGTGTCATAAGGCGGGCGTGCACATGGTTAATGAGCAGATCGCCACCGACGCCCAGTTGTTCCAGCTGAACTTCCTCGGCGCGGAAGATTTCGCTCGAACCGTTGATGGTGTCATCGGCCGGATGATTGAGGTCGAGGTTGTAGTTGGCGTCGACGCGAATTTCCGGCGTGAAATACTTAGTCGCCAGTGGGAATTCCTTGGTGCGAGGATTGCCGTTGAGCCACGTCCAGTCTGCATCGGCAAACGGGGTGATCTTATCGACAGTCGGAGCTTGAGTCGTAGTTGTTATCGAAGCTGGGGCCGGCTCGGTGGCAGGAACTGAAGCGATGGATGGCGATGACAATGCTGTGGTGGCGGCCGGCGCTCCCGAAGCCAGCAGTGCCTGCCGCGAGGCTTGGAGTTGCGTGGCTGCATCCACTGCCATGGCATTGTCATTCACTGCTGATTGCGCCTTCAACTGGGCTTCCAGCTCGGCGATGCGGGCGCGCATGGCGTCCAGCTCCTTCAGAATGGCCTCAGTACTTGGAGGGACCTTGACAGCAGTGGACCCGCCAGCGGTATCGCTGTGGTCCTCGCTTGTGATTTGGTTTGCCGGAACCGACTGGGCCCAAAGCGCTGCTCCGGCAGATAGAAAGGCGGCAGCAGCAAGCAAGTGACGGCCTGACTTAAACATTCTTCGGATCTGCATGACGGTCCTCGTAAGTGTGTGCGCTATATGGAAAGGGTGAGCGCAGGAGGGCTTTCCGCCTGCATTGCGCAAACATTTCAGGCTAGAAGTGAAGGCATAAGGGAGTGCTAAGCGACACAAAAGGAATTCATAAGGGCTGTTTGATTCGTTGTGAATGATAACTTGCCGCATAATCTGGGCCGGCCAACTTTACGTTTTCCTTATGTCTTTCGAACTCCTTCGCATTCAGTATTTAGGCTGCGTCTGACATCATTACGTTTTACTTATGGATTCAGGGATACCCTGCACTGCAAGGAAAGATGAGCCCTCGTTGGAGCAAACGCATACCGCACATACTGGCTAGCGTGCTAATCGTCGCGTTAGAAACAGTGATTGCCTATGGCGCCCATGCAAAATCAGTTGTCACGGCCTTCTTTATTTACTTCCCATCATGGTGATCGTCTTTCAATGGGAATTCTTGAAGCAAGTATTGCCTCAGTCCTCGGAGTTGGGTTGTCTTGATTACTTCTTCTCACGCAGCCAGTCTTCGACTTTTACATGAGTGATCCGCAGGATTGGATTGCGCTTGCGAGTTTTGAGGCCACGTTTCTTGGTCGGCGGACTAGCGGGCCGGCTTAAAACGTAATGTGGCCGAGACAAGCAGAAAACGAGAGGCAGGTTAAAAGGCTGTATCCGGTTCGTCGGGAGGAGCAACAAAGTGGCTCCATTGAATGGGCGTGTACTGATTGTCGATGGCGATTCAGCTTTGAGACGAAGATTGAGGACAAAGTTGGGCGGGCTTGGTTTTGACATAGGTGAAGCGACAACTGGAGAAGAGGCACTGCACAGACTGCGCATGGTGGAGTATGAAGCAGTTCTCCTCGACATCAATATGCCTGGAATCCAAGGGATCGAAACCTGTCGGCGAATCCGTCGCATGTTTCCACGGCTGCCCATTCTCGTGCTTTCGGTCCGCGACACTGTAGACGACAAGGTAAAGGCTTTGGATGCCGGAGCAGACGATCATATTACCAAGCCGTTTCAGATGCGCGAGCTAACGGCCAGAATTCGTAGTGCTGTCCGGAGATTTCGGACGCCTGCATTCACCTCCGAGGCGCTCATCGCAATTGGAGAAATTACTTTAGACCCGGCACGTCGTCGCGTTGTCCGCTCAGGCTGCGAAGTCCGACTCACACCACACGAATTCGACGCATTGCAGTTTCTGATGGAACATGCAGGTCGTCCGATTACTTACTCCCGACTGACAACTGCTCTTTGGGGCCCTGATTCGGGCGAGAATCGAAAATATCTACGGGTTCTTATTGGACAACTCCGCAAAAAATGCGAAGTGAAACCCGCCAACCCGGAATACATCCTGACTGACAGCCACTTCGGATACCGCTTCCGTGAGGCTTAGCAAACTGGTGCAGCGAGCCCGCCAGCTCTCCCGCACTCGATGCAGCGAGATGCCTCTTAACGGATGTGTTGCAACTTTCAGAGTTGCTTGCTGGTGACGTGAAAGAATCGCAAAATGATAACCCGACCCGCGATCTTCAAATGACGTCAGACCGAAGCCGGCCTCATACTCTGTGCGGTGCGGTGGTATCTTCGCTATTCTCTGTCGCTGCGCGATGTTGAAGAGCTGCTGGAGGAGCGCGGTCTCGATGTCGATCACACCACCGTCTGGCGCTGGGTGCAGGATTACGGCCCGGAGTTGGAACGGCGACTGCGAAGGCATCTCAAGCCGACCAACAAGTCCTGGCGTGTGGACGAAACCTAACTTCGGGTGAAGGGTCGCTGGTGCTACTTGTATCGGGCCATTGATTCCAAGGGTGCCACCATCGATTTCTTGCTGTCAGCGTTCCGTGACGCCGACGCTGCCAAGCGCCTGTTTCGCAAGGCGCTCGGCGATCGATCCCATCGCCAACCTCGAGTGATCAACACTGACCTGTCGCCGATTTACAGTTCCGCGATCCCCGATAGTAAGGAGGAAGGGACGCTGCGCAAGCGCTGTCGACACCGACCCGTGCAGTACTTGAACAACATTCTCGAACAGGATCATCGAGCCATCAAACGTCGCGTGAAGGCCAAGCAGGGCTTCCGAGAATTCCGGGCGGCTCGGCGAACGATTCAAGGCTACGAAGCAGTCCACATGATCCGCAAGGGGCAAGTTCGATGGGTGGCAGGAGATGATCTTCTTCGGCAGATTCAGTTCATCGACAGCCTTTTCAACTTGGCAGCCTAAAAACACACGACAGGCGCTCGGCGACAAACTTGTCCGCATTTGAAACTTGCAACACTACCATCGGAACAGTTGGATGCGTGACTTGGCTTTGTTGTCGTTAGGTTGACAATTGGCTTACGGCTGGTGGCTGGAAATAACGCGCGCCCTCCATGCTTCGTAACTATCACGGAATTCCAATGAGCAGCCCACCGCTCATACCGATGGATTGTTGGTGGCCTCTGGCAAACCTGTAGTCGTAAGCCGGTTCAAGGAACCAGCCGAAGCGGTGTTTGCCGGTTGGCCAGAACATGAAGTCTCCTGCCAACTCACCAGCTATGGAGTTGACCGTTTTCCCATTCTGCTTGAGGTAAATCCATTCGGGACCGATACCCAGCATGAACTCTGCCTTCCGCGATATGGTCCACGGTTTCTTGAAGAGCAGGTCGGTGTCCCATTCCGTAGAATCATGGGTGTAGAAGGGCGACAAGCCTGCCTCGAGCTCCAGCCAGTTCTCGATAGGCGTAATCTCCGCTGCAAGATTTGGCGCGAACGTCGCTGCGCCTCCGCTGAGATTCCAGCTTGTCGCTGCGCCAAGCTCTAGGATGGCTACTGGGTCTTTTTCCTCGCTAGCCTCTTGCGGATGGGCGATGGACGCCTTGGAAGAAGTCTGCCCGTGAGCAGACACACCAAAAAACAGAAACAGGCACGCTCCAGCGAGCGTGAACACGCATATACGCATATGAAGTCTCCAGCGTGAGGTCGTTTGTGTCTGTGCCAAAGGGCGCGGAGGCAACAAGCTAAGAGGAGACAGGAATGCGCGGCGGTCGAAATATGGCCGAGCGCGGCGCTGAAACAAGTGAAGGCGACTCCGGCCGAACACCTGTCGTCACAATATTCGCCAGATCCAGAACAGGACCCGCATTCGGAAGCCAATGAAAGCCACAGCACCAGCAGATACCGTTACAGGTGTCCGGCGTAGCAGGCAGCGGGTGGTTGACAAGAGGTTGCGGCGAAGAAAGGTCCACAGTGAACGGTCCGTCGCACAGATCGCAGTGCGGTGAGTGACCTGCCAAGCAGGCCAACATCGCGCACAACAGCCATGCGATAACGCAGACCGGTGTTGTAATTGTGCGATCCATGCTTTTAACGTAATCCTCGACGAGGTAGACCACCAGAGGCCCACTCAGAAGCTCATTGGCGAAACCCGCTCGCATTCCGCAGGCCGCTTCCCATGAGGTCAGGTAGGCATGCACGGTGGAAACGAGGAGTAGCTTGGCGCCCACGGAGTCATCCGGAACTACGATCTCAAAGGTCGCCGTGCTCCAGCGACGAAATAGGCATCAATCACGGTGACATCAGACATGTCTGCCGAAGTCGCGGGATGAACTAAACATTCGACTTTCATCAGGTTATTTAAAGTAAGGAGTGGCGGCAGAGGTAGTCATTGCGCTGGCAGCTGCCTCAGCTGTCGAGGCGCCAGCAACCGTGTCGAATTCAGAATGAACGTCAGCTCCGACGCAACGTGAATAAACGCCGCAAACAGCGGATTGAGCAATCCCGCCGCCGCCAGCCCGATGCCGATCGCATCAACGATCAATGTGCCGTAAAAATTCTGGAAGATGATCGCACGGCATCGCCGCGCAATGCGAACCGTCTCTACGAACTTTTCAAGATCGTTTCCAATCAGGACGACATCTGCGCTTTCGCGGGCGACATCCGTTCCGCTACCCATCGCTACTCCCACAGTGGCTTCGATGAGAGCGGGAGCATCATTGATACCGTCACCCAGCATGGCCACCATTCGCCCCTGCTTGGTATGCGCCGCTACCTCAACCGCCTTCTGCTGTGGCAGAAGATCAGCATGAAAATGAATAATTCCCATCTGGTCCGCAACCGCTTCGGCAGCGGACTGCGTATCGCCGGTAAGGAGAATCACGCGGGTCTTCATCGCTTCCAGCGCCTTGACCGCAGTTGCCGCCCCGGGGCGCACCTGATCCTCGACGGAGATGGCCCCATAGTATCGATCTCCGCTTGCTACAAGAACGGGAGTTCCGGCAAATGCTGGGATTTGAGCGGGCACTTCAACGCCAAGGGAGAGGAGATGCGCACGATTGCCCACTGCAATCCGCCCACCCTGCACTTGGGCGACGATGCCGCGCCCAACCTCATAGCGGAAATCGCTGGGTTCGTAGATGGGGACCTTCGCCTCTTCCGCATAGCGCACGATGGCACGTCCCAGCGGATGCTCGGAACCATGCTCCGCGCTTGCCGCCGCCTGGACCAGCACATGCTCGGATATGCCTGGCTCCGGCCGTACCTTGGCGACCGTCGGTTCCCCAAAGGTGATGGTTCCGGTCTTGTCCAGAAAGACGGTATCGAGGCGTCCCAGGGCTTCAAGAAATATACCGCCCTTAATGATTGAGCCTTGCCGTGCCGCACGCCCAATCGCTCCCAGAATTGCCAGTGGAGTGCCAGCTGCGATGCCGCAGGCTCCAGCCACTATGATGACCGAGATCGTAGAGCGGATGTTGTGCGTAATGAGGAACGTGAGCACGGCCGCGGCAAGAGCGAAGTAAACCAGATAGCCAGCCAGCCGGTCCGCCGTCTTCTGAATCGGCGCGCGCGAATGCTCGGCCCTCTCGACCGCTTCAATGATCTTGCCGAAGGTAGTTTCTTTTCCTAAACGGTCAGCGCGAACCTGGAGACTTCCGGCCTGGTTGATGGTCCCTGCGTATACTTCGCTGCCGGTGGTCTTTTCGCTCGGCATCGGCTCGCCCGTAATCGCCGCCTGCTCCACGAACGAATGACCGCTGACCACCTGGCCATCGACGGGAATCCGACTTCCGGGGCGAATCACGACAATCTCTCCGGGAACGATCGTCTGCGTGGTCACTTCGACGAGCTGGCCGTCTCGTAACACGCTCGCCGTCTGCGGCAGGAAATCCAGCATGTCCTGAATGGCGCGCCGTCCCCGGCCAACGGTTAGTCCTTCGAGAATTTCCGCCGCTAGCACGAAGGCTGTAATGACCAGAGCCGTGAAGAACTCGCCGATAGCCAACGCGGAAACGAGTGCGATGGTCATGGAAAGCTCCATAGTCATGCGGCGCTCGACGATGTTCTCAAATGCCTCTTTGAAGATGGGGTAGCCGCCAATCAGCGTTGCCACCAGTCCGATCACGCTTACCCGGGGAAATGGCTCCCATAAGCGAAACCAGACCGCGGCGGCCGCAAGCGCCACGAAAACGACGCGTAGAACCTCGGTAAGTTCAACGCCGTGCTCATGACCCTGTTCATGCCCATGCTCATGACTGTTCTCTTCATGAGGTGCGCCGCCGGGCGCCACCGTGTGTTGTTCATGGTCGTGTGTCTCGCGCTCGAGGATGACCTTCATGGCATCTCCAAATCTCTAGTTGAAATACCGTTTGACGACAGCGATCAGCTCATCCGCCGCCTCAAGCTGTGATGGATGTGTTTTCTGGGCTGGGTCGAGCACATGAAATCGCAAGTGGCCTTCAATTAGCTCGGCCATCAACCCATTGAGAGCACCGCGACATGAAGCGACAAGCTGCAGGATGTCCTCGCATTCACCGTCTCCGTCAAGCGCCCGTTCAATGGCTTCCACTTGCCCCTTGATGCGCCGGACGCGAGAGAGCATCTTCGCCTTGTTTTTCGTGGTGTGTGACAAATGGATCCCCTTTAAGTATGAAGTATACTCCCCTATACTATAATCGTTAGATCCGCCATGGCAGTGAAACCTGTGCTGGAAACCAAACGTCGCGTGATCGGTCAGATGATCGTCTGCCAGGGGTGTTGCTGCGGAGCGACACAAAAGGACCGTCCGGAAGTGCCTGCAGACTGGCTAAGAAATGAGTGGCGCAGGCGCGGGCTGCTGAAGCGTGTTCAGCTATCAATCAGCGGCTGCGTTGGGCCATGTGATGTGCCGAATGTCGTTGTTGTGAACTCCGAGACCGGCTCTCAATGGCTGGGCAATATCACAGAATTCAACCAATACAAATCACTGGTCGAATGGGCAGTGCGGTCCATGGATGCTGGGCATCTTCTCGAACTACCTAGGGAATTCGAAGGGCACACGATCCAGCCTTGGAAGTAACTGGATTTTGATTCGGCGTTGTCAGATCGATCTGCCTTCGCCTTGCTTCGCATAGCTTGAGCCGCGGACGCATCGGATTCAATACGCTGGTGGTTTTCTTGGTCATTGCCTTCAGCGCCGCCCCGGAAGACGCGGTAAGTTTCACTATTTACCCGGTTACCAGTTTCACCACACTTACATCAGCCCTTGCTAACGTTTTGAAGTTTCTTTCCATCTGAGCTATAGTGCGAAAATAGTGTACCCTTCCGCATCACGGCCGAGCGCACGATTCTCCTGGTTAACTCTCCTGGGATTCCTTTGCGTTTCGCTTGTCTTGATTAGCGGAATTGTTCAGGTTGCGCACACCCACGCTTCGGGCGAGCCCGATCACGACTGCGCTCTTTGCGTCACCGCGCATCAGGCCATTCAGGTGGTTGCGCTGGTCGTTCTCAGCCTTTCCAGCCGATCCGTCACTGCTGTCGCTCCTGAACCAATCCTCGATCTGCCGCGCCAGCATTTCTTCTTCAAGCTGGCGTGCCGGCCTCCCCCTGCTGCGCCTGCTTTCGCCTAAGCAGAGCCATTCTCACAATTCAGCAGATTCCCAGGAGGTCGTTCCATGCGCACATTCGTGCGATGCTTCGCCGTCTTTCTACTTGCATTCTTAGTGCAGGCCGCATCTTCCTTCGTCTTCGCTCAATCCGCCGCCAACTCCGGTACCATCACCGGGACCATCACCGATCCCTCCGGCGCAGTTGTTCCCGGCGCCACTGTCTCCATCAACAACCCGGTCAGCGAGTATTCGCGAACCGCGACCACCGACACTGCCGGTCGCTTTAATTTCCCCAACATTCCCTTCAATCCCTACCACCTGACAGTCAAGCACGCGGGATTCGCATCCTTCGTCCGCGATGTCGATGTCCGCTCGACTGTTCCTGAGAACGTGGACATCAAGCTTGCTGTCGGCGTCGAATCGACCACCGTCACGGTGGAAGGCGGCGAGGACCTGGTCGAGAACGATCCGACTTTCCACACGGATATCGACCAAAATCTCATCGCCAAGATACCGCTCGAAAGTCAATCATCCTCGCTGAGCTCCATCGTGACGCTCGCTTCGCCCGGTGTGGCCGCCGACTCCAACGGGCTCTTTCATGGTCTGGGCGATCACGCGTCGAATTCCTTCTCGATTGACGGCCAACCCATTACCGATCAGCAGAGCAAAGTTTTCTCTAATCAGCTTCCATCCAACTCTGTCCAGTCGCTTGAAGTCATCTCCGGCGCGCCACCGGCCGAATACGGCGGCAAAACCAGCCTGGTCATCGTAGCCACAACCCGCTCGGGACAAGGAATTACCACGCCGACTGGCACCGTCTATGCCTCCTATGGAACCTTCGGCTCGGCGACCGCCGGCTTCGACCTCTCTTACGGCAAGAAGAACTGGGGCAACTTCCTGGAGGTCGACGGGCTCAACAGCGGCCGTTTTCTTGATCCACCGGAGTTTTCCGTCTTCCACGACAAAGGCAACGAGCAGAATATCTTCGATCGCGTGGACTACAGCTTTACGCCGGTCGATTCGATGCATCTGGACCTGAACTACAGCCGCTCCTGGTTCCAGACGCCGAACACCTTTGACAACCTGAACATCCAAAACGTCATTAGCGGAGGCAGCAGCCCAAACCCTGTCTTCGGCAATGTCGGCAATACCGACCAGAAATCCAAGATTGAAACCTTCAACATTGCGCCGACCTACACCCGCGTCATCGGCACAGATGCGGTCTTCAACTTTGGGGTCTACGCCCGCAAGGACTTCTACAACTACTTCCCGAGCGGTGATCCGCTGGCCGACAAGGGGCCTCCGAGCCTGCAGAACCAGACTATCGGCCAATATCGCAGCCTCTTCAACACCGGTGTCCGCTCGGACTACTCCTATGTGAAGGGCATCAACAACATTAAAGCCGGCGCCGTCTACGAGCAGACCTTCCTGCGCGAAAACGACAATCTATCCGTGGTATCTCCCACTTTCAACTCGCCTTGTGTTGACGCTAATGGCAATTCGCTGCCCGGCTTCAGCGACCCGTCACAATGCGCTGCTTATGGAGATAGCGCCAATCCGGCCTACAACCCGGTGCTGGCCCCCTATGATCTGACGCGCGGTGGAGGGAATTACAACTTCTTCGGCCATACCGACGTAAAGGAACTCGCACTCTATGTCGAAGACCAGATCAAGGCGAAAAATTGGCTTTTCAATCTAGGTATACGCGGTGACCTGTACAACGGTCTGGCGGTTCAACGCCAGGCGGAGCCTCGCGTGGGTGTTGCCTACAACGTCACAAAGACAAATACTGTGCTGCGCATCTCTTATGCGCGGACTCTCGAAACACCTTTTAACGAGAACCTTGTCCTCTCCAGCCAGGGATGCGCTGACGCCGTCCTGTCGCCGCTGCTACTCTGTACGCCCGGCGTGGTCGGAACGCTGCAGCCGGGATTTCGCAACGAATTTCACGCTGGATTCCAGCAGGCCTTCGGCAAATACGCGGTCGTGGGTGGCGAGTACATCTGGAAATACACGCACAATGCCTTCGACTTCAGCATACTCGGCAACACTCCTATTACATTTCCTATCGACTGGCACAACTCGAAGATTCCAGGCTTCGCGCTCAATGCCAGCGTCCCCAACTTCCACAATATCTCCGCGTACGTTGTCATGTCTTCTGTCTCCGCGCATTTCTTCCCGCCCCAGGTTGCTGGCGCAGGGGCGACCGTCGGGCAGAGCGGCTACCCCTTCCGCATCGATCACGACGAGCGATTCAATCAGACGACTCACCTTCAGTACACCCTCCCCGGCGGCAAGTTCACGCATGCCATGTGGGGCGGCTTCAACTGGCGGTATGACAGCGGGCTGGTTGCTGGAAATGCGCCATGCTACGGCCTAGCGTCTCTTGATCCCAACACTCCCTGCGGGGCGACTTCCACGACGCTCAACGGTCAACCGGCAATCTCAATGGTGAACGCCTTCGGAATACCGCTGACCGCCGACCAGGAGTTTCAGGCCGGCCTGGCCTGCAATGGTGTGAGGGCCACCCCATTCGCACCACTTCCCAGTGTCTGCCCGGCTACACAACTCACCTCCAGCCTGGTCAAAATCCCCGCCCCCAATACCGGAGACAACGATAAAAATCCACAGCGCATTGCGCCACGCAATCTCTTCGACGCTTCGATTGGTGACGACAACCTCTTCGGCGGCGAGAAGCACACGTGGAGTCTTCGGCTCACAGCGGTAAACTTCACGAATAAGTACGCCCTCTACAACTTCCTCTCTACCTTCAGCGGCACGCACTACGTGACTCCACGAGCGCTGACGGCCCAGGTCGGTTTCCACTTCTAACCGGAGGCTTCTCTTCCATGCATTCGGGACGGCACTTACGTGCCGCCCCGTCGTGCTTGTCGTTGGAGGGAGGCGAGGGGGAGGGAGGAAAATGTGTCGCGACCGCTCAATATAGGGAGAGGCACCAAGCGGCGGATTCGACAGGTGCGATGGACGCATCGTGAAATCATCAGCGTCGCGTTTTTCTTACTTGCCATGGTGGCATTTAGTGTTTTCATTGGTCTTTGGGTGATCTCTCATCACTTTGACTAGTTGATGCACAGTAAACATACACGGGCGCGGGAGCAGCAGTGAGGAGATACTCTGGTTTGGAACACTCCCTTACAGACGTTGTCGTCGGCGGTGCCGTTGGATGGCTCGGCGGACCTATGTCGATCAGATCGGTAGTGTTGCAAGTTTCAAATGCAGACAAGTTTGTCGCCGAGCGCCTGTCGTGCGTTCTTAGGCTGCCAAGTCGAAAAGGCTGTCGATGAACTGAATCTGCCGAAGAAGATCATCTCCTGCCACCCATCGCACTTGCCCCTTGCGGATCATGTGGACTGCTTCGTAGCCTTGAATCGTTCGCCGAGCCGCCCGGAATTCTCGGAAGCCCTGCTTGGCCTTCACGCGACGTTTGATGGCTCGATGATCCTGTTCGAGAA
>Ga0210391_10002900_pt1 | contig 14688 bp, 12 predicted proteins | sample IncBWC12OmetaG_FD_160573 | JGI IMG/M metagenome (GOLD analysis project Ga0210391, IMG submission 160573) | Forest soil microbial communities from Barre Woods Harvard Forest LTER site, Petersham, Massachusetts, United States - Inc-BW-C-12-O ... | reverse complement strand
AAGACGATCACCGAAAATTGAGATAGGCCGGAGAAGTCAGAGGAAAGATGTTGAAGCGGAAGTCAGACACAGTGGTAATCTCGAAGAACCAGTTCCCCCGCATCCCAGTAGGAACGTAAGGATAGTAGTTGGCGTCGATCTTCAGCGTGTTGAAAGTGAGGTTTTCGTTCCGGATCGCGCAGCCCAATCCGAAGCCCGCGTAAAGCCGGCCGTCGAACAAATCCTGGTTCTTGTACGCCAGTTGAGAGGTTTGTATGGTCGCCTGAAAATTGAACTTGAAGCCGTATACTTTCAAAGGGCTGTAATAGTTGGTGGTGGAGCGGAAATTAAACCGCTGATAACCCGTATCGAAGGTGTTCGAGAAGCCGTAGATGCCGAAACCGCCATTAATGGACAAGGGCTTGTAGAAAAAGGGATCCGGGCAATCCAGGTAGTCGAAAGTGATGAACTGTCGAAGGTGCCCCGAGGAAAAGTTGACGAGGCGGCTATAGTAGTCCAGTTCCCCATGTATGACCGCATCCTCCGAGCCCGTTCCGGCATGCCAGAAGCTACTGATGCCGAAGGTCGTATTGAGCAGGCCCTTTTGCGACGTGACCCAGAACTTCTGCAGGTTTAGCCCCGTATAGCTCCGTTGCCTTTGTACCCAGGTCTCCCCTCCCCCAAATAACCCAATAGTGTATCCCAGGGGGATGTCCTCCGTTCTTCCGAATTCAAAGAAATAATGGGCTTTGAAGAATTCGGTCTTGTACATCGCGAATTCCCCGAGGACATACCTCCGGTTATTGTATACCGGGTCGAATTTGTAAATGGTGGGCGTAGGATAGTCCGTGAAATAGAGGTTATAGTGCCTCGCGAGGATGGCCAGGCTGGGCCCTTTATTGTCCTGCCCGTTCCGCCTCAGGCCGGGGCGGAAATTGTATCCGGCCCAGGCGTCCACAATTTTATACCGGTAGTCCCGGTACAGGCTGTCACCCAGGTGGTGAATATTGATCGAGAAATTACTGGCCAGCTCGATCCCCCCGATGACCGGGGTCACGCTGCGGTACAAGGGACGGTTCAGTATGATATAATAGGAACCTTCATAGGTATTGGTGTCCAGGGGCGTGTTGTTGTTCAGGTAGGTAAACCCGATCGAGCCGTCGATGAAGGTTCCGCCGATATTGCTTTTCGTGTATTGCACTTGCGTGGTCGTATTGGGAGACAGGGTCTGATCCCATTGGAATCCGAAAGTGAAGGACTGGCCGGCCCCGAACAGGTCGTTATTGTATATATCGAACTTGGCATTCGTAGGGCTCAGCTCGCTCAGGTCTCCCCCGTATTCGAACACATCCTTGGTGACCACATTGACATCTACTGAATCGGAATTATCCGACACCAACGTCAAATAGATACGTGCATCCTGGATGAAGGGAAGGCTCCGGAGGTATCTTTCATTGTCGGCCATCTCGTATACGTTAACTGTGTCCCCACGATGGAAGAAAAGGGCTTGACGGATCACCCAATCCCGCGAATCATAGTGCATATTATTGGCGATCTTCAACAACTTCAGGGAGCTGCTGAAGGACGTATCGTAGATATTGCTGGGGCCGAAGACCTGGAGTTTCCGGAAATAAATGTTCCGGATGACGGTTTTCCTGCTTCCGCGGTTTCTTGAAAGGAAATCGACATAAGATTGCTCACTTTTCTGCAAGGGGGTTTCCGTACCCGGCGGGGGCTCCGCGTCTTGCCTCGAAAGGCGGCTGAGTAGGGAATCGCGGGTATGCCTATCGGTTATGTCCCTCCACCAGGCGGCGCGCTTGGGAGGGACCGTGTCTTTTTTAAGGGGGATCGTATCCTTTTGAAGGACATAAGGGCTCGCGGACGCACGGGATATCCCAACACACAAGCACCCCAGCATCAAACCCCAACGTATTATATTTCCTAAAGCAAACAAGATGGTATGGTAGGTCAAATATAGTCCAATTCCGTCCAGCTCAATTCCTTATATCTTCCGTAGATCAGCCAGGCAAGCCCCAGGGCCAGAACTATGAAAATCCATAAAGCATAAGGTGCTGTCATATATTTCCTGAGCAAATAATGGGCAAGTCCAGTGAGCCCCGGAACCCCCAGGATAAACAGGTTTTTCAGGAAGCGCCCACTGCCCGCCTGGACATTGAAAGGTGCGGAAAAGGGCAGGCGCCTTAGATAAATAAAACCCATTAGCACTCCGAACCAGGTCACATTGATCAGGCCGAGCAACATATCCGGTAGTACGCTGGGCCCCCAGACAATTAGAGAAAAGACCATCACCACCCCGTAGAAGGGTAGGAAAAACTTGGCCATCATGGCTTTCACGGCCCCCATCAGGACCTCTCCCGGAACTTTCAAAGGACTTGCATAGTATACCCAGGCAGCCTTGTACTTATCGGAATAGACCAGGTAAGTGATGGATGTGATCAGGGCAAAACTACTCAGGTAGATCAGGAGGATATAGCTCCTCGTTCCGGCCAGGTATCCCAGGTAGCTTTGTCCCCGGACCTTATTCATGTTTAGGGAAAAGTAAAAGAAATACACGATGATATAGGCAAAGGAAGGATATACCTTAAGTTTGAAATCCCGGCTTCGCCCGCTCAGCAACCAAGCCACCTCGAAGCCAGTGGCTTGGGCATTTCCCCGCGTCAGTAGCCCTGACATAACTTGGTACAGGGGTTTTCTTCCTTCACTCGATTTCTTCCGGACCTTCTTCGCCGAACCGCCGCCGAGTCCGCCCAGCTTACGATCGAATTGGGGCGCCAGGAAGCGGACCACTGCCCAGATGCACAGCGGGGGGAGGAACAGGCCGGCCGCTCCCAGGCACAGCAAGGTAAGGGATTGCCCCTGGGGGTGTCTGGCTACTTCCCACAGCGCGGCCAGCCACATGGGAGGAGCAACATAGGTATACCGGTGACCAAGGAGGACGGCCTCGCTAAGGTTCATTTGCCTGGCCATGCGGGGACCGAAATAATACAGAATGAAGATCAAAACGGAAAAGACGATCTGAATGCTTCCGATAGCATCCTTGAAGCGCTCGATGGTCGTGAACCGCAGGATGACCAGGTACACTGCATTGATGAGGAATATGCAGATCAGGGTGGCCAGAAGGGCAGCCACCCCGAACAATACGGCTCCATAAAATCCCGTGATGACCCAGAAATAGATAAAACCCGGAAACGACATGGGCACCACGATCTTTCCCAGGTGAATGAAAATATGGAGGAGGCGGCTCAACAGGATGGTCTGGGCGTTGACGGGCCGGGGCAGGATAATGAAGTTGTCTTTAGAATCGATAAGTACGTACGTGAAATCGGAAATCAGCGTCAGGGACAGCAAGACCATGAACAACAGGAAATACATAGCAAGCGACGTAAAGGTATCGCCCAACTTGGAGCAAATCAGTATATAGACCGCCCCCATCAGTAGGGAAGTGACTATAGTGGCGATCCCTCTGTTCTTCACAGGCTTGTTGGAAGCCCTTTGTCTTTGGGCGAATCCAACGGTTGGCCTCCTGTCGTCAATGGTCAATTTCGCCCATAGGATGGTCTGCAATTGGCCCGGGTCGGCGCCCAGACGCCTCCACAAGAATGAAAAAGCCATCACCAGTCGTAAAATCCAGTTATGCATAGGAATTTTGTGTTGCCGCGCCTGTGGCGCGTCTTAGGGTTCGAAGGCGTCAACAAATTTATCGGCAGCCCCTTCCAGGTCGGCATCCCCTGTCAGATGGGCGAATATTTTTTCCAGGGAATCACCGCTGTTTTGCTTCAGCTCCTCGAAGGTCCCATTGGCGATGATGGTCCCATGGTCGATCAGAATGATCCTGTCCGACACCTTTTCCACGACGTCCATCATGTGGGAACAATAGAAAATAGTTTTCCCCTCCCTGGACAAACGGCCCATGATCTCCTTTACGACGATGACTGCATTTGCGTCCAAACCGGACAGGGGTTCATCCAGGATGATCAGGGAAGGATTGTGGATCAGGCCAGACGTGATCAGGACCTTTTGCTTCATCCCCTTTGAAAAGGTATCCATGCGCTGGTCCCGATCTCCCGACAGATCAAATACGGAAAGCATCGTTTCCGCCCTTTCCCTGATGACAGACGCTTCCATGTCGTACAGCCTGCCCACGAACATCAGGTATTCCATGGGGGTAAGCACGTCGTAGAGCTCGGCATTTTCCGGGATGTACCCGATCATCCTTTTTATGTCCAGGGATTCTTTTCTCAGGTCTTTTCCGCCAATAGTCACCTCTCCTCCGAAATCGGTGATGAGCCCGGTGAGGATTTTGACGGTGGTGGACTTGCCCGCGCCGTTGGGGCCGATATACCCGATGATCTGGCCCGGATATATGTCGAGGGAAATATCCTTCAAAACGAGGTTGCCTCCATAGGTCTTGGACAAATGGCTAATGCTGATGGCAGGGGTCATGGCGGAATTTACTCAATTTTTAGTAATTGAGGATCACGAGTGCTGCCGATCCCGCCGATACATTGACGATAAGCGAACCGGTACCCCCATATTGCTCCTGAGATCCCGGCATGAATCGCCCGTCAGGGCTCACCTGATTGTTACCCCAGGTAACGCTGTCCGCGGGTGAGCCGAGAGAAGGTGCGCTCAGACGCAAGACATGAACCGATTGCACCGGGCTCCCGGGAATGACTGTAAAAGCAATGGGCTGAACGTCTTTATCGATGAGGGTCAGGTATTCGGAAGAGCCCGACAGGCAGGCATAGGCGCTGACGTTCAGGTTTCCCCCATCCAGGTCTACGGGAATGAGCCGCCCGCTGCTGCCCGCTTTGAAAGCGAGCATGGCATAATACTCCGGGCGTGCGGTCCACGCGTTCCCGGTACGCACGACCGGGGAATAAGCGCCCCCCGTGCCTCCATGGAAATTGATTCCCTGTCCTCCGGCCTCCGCCACGGTCCAGAGAAAGTCCAGGGCCCACAGGGCGGAACCGAACACGTCACTTACCCCTGTTTTACCCCCGTCATAGACGCTGTTGCATTCCGATATCCGGAACGTCTGGTTCGTAGCCTCGAAGGTTTGCAGGTAGCCGGGCAGGTTTGCATCGGGGGTGAGGATGGTCTCTATCGTAATCGAAGGATTGCTGGCCGGTCCCGTGCGGTAATAGTGCCCGTCGATCAGGACTACATTGTTGTGCTCTTCCAGGGCAAATGAATCGATCCAGGTCCTGTTATCGGCCACGTCCGGGCCCGCAAACGGAGCCGTGGGCAGCATCGCCCGGATGCCTTGCCGGTAAGCTTCCCATTCCGCGTCGAAATTCCGGTATGTATAGGTGGAAGGCCTCAGACCGTTATCGTGAAACAAGTCCGCTTCGTTGCCGATCTGAAACGCAAACAGGGACGAAGCCAAAGCCCCCGATACATATTGGGCTTCGTTTACCGCCCCGGGAACGTTATAGGTTCCCAGGTTCAATCCAAACAGGACGGGCCATCCGGAAGCCTTTGCCCATGCGGCGAAGTGATCTATATCGGTGGTGGTCAATGAATCATTACCCGTAGCGGCAGTCCTGGGTCCTCCCGTCCAAATAAGCTCGTCACTGCTGTTTCCCCCCACACGGATCACGCCCCCACCCAGGTTCACGTAGAGGTTAAGCAATATACTATCTCCCGGAGCCAGTAAAGTCGGGTCGGTGAGCGCGGAAATTTCATAGCTAAAGCCCAGGAAAGATTCCGGTATAAAGGCCCCCGGGCTTTCCGGATGCAGGGTCACCGTCAATGGGGTGCCCACCGGTTGTGGAAAAGGCATTATCCCTGAATGATCGGGGGATTTGCGACACCCCAGGAGGCTGAGTGCAATTACGACACATAAGATTCGCATGTCCCTTATAGTACAATTGCCATGCAAAAAACTCCGCAAATCCATTAGAATCGATTAATTTGCCCGCGTAGTAGTCCATGTACGCTCCGCTATCCATCACACTATCCACTAAAGGGCGACCTCTGCGCCTCCACTTGATCTCTACAGGTACGGTTGCCGTCAAACGCCGGTATCGGGAAGCCCGGAGCAGGGGTCTTGGCGCCCTCCTTGATTTCATTTGGGATTCCCGCTTCACGGAATGGCTACCCATTTGGGTCCTTGTCATCGAACACCCGGAAGGCATTTTTCTGATCGACACGGGCGAAGTTTCGGACGTGATGAAACCTGACTATTTCCGGTCCTCGGGGATGATTCCTTCCTGGTTCGACCGAACCCAATTCCATTTCCAGGTGAGCAGGGAAGATGAAATCGATGCGCAGTTGGAATGCCTGGGTATCCCTCCCGGCCAGATCAAGACCATCGTACTGACCCACCTTCATTTTGACCATACGGATGGACTCAGGCATTTTCCAGGTACGCGCGTCCTGGTCAACCGTATGGAATGGGAAAAACCCTTTGGAACCCTGAAACGACTCTGGCCCCAAGGATTCCAGCCCGTTCCCGTGCTGCTGGATTGCCCTTATGAGATGTTTGAAAGGACCTATGCCCTGACGGGCGCCGAGGACCTCCTGCTCATTCACACCCCGGGACACACCTATGGGCATGCTTCGGTGCTGATCAAGACCGATGCGGGTCCGGTGATGTTCGCGGGTGATGTTTGCTATTCCCAGGAACAGTTGTTGAACGGGAAATTCACGGGCGCCAACGCGAGCTTCCGCGCCGCACACGATACGTACGAGCGGATCAAGGCTTTTGCGCGTCACCAGGGCATGATCTTTCTCCCATCCCACGACCCCGAATCCGCCGAGCGCTTGCGGAACTGGGAGACCCTTTATAGCCTGCCTTCCGAAGGTTTGGAGGGCATGGGCGAAGAATAGCGGAAGGTCGCGGATTGATCGCCTACGCGAATGGTATAGGTACCTGATTCGATGACGGGTTTTTCCTGGTCTCCGATAAAGGCAAGGTCCGCGGGTTTCAGCGCGAACGTGACGGTTTTCGTTTCACCGGGCATCAGGTCAATCTTTTGAAAGGCCCTCAGGCGCTTGAAATCGGGCGTAATACTGGCGTACCATTGGCTCGTAAAGAGCAATACGGATTCCTTTCCTTCCCGTTGCCCGGAATTGCGTACATCCACTGATACCCTCAGGGTCGCTGAATCCACCTTCAGATTACTGTAGGTAAAGGTCGTGTAGCTCAACCCCGTCCCAAATTCGTACAGGGGGCTGTATCCCAGTTGGTCATCCGGATTCCCGTTTTCCAGGTTCTTGCGATAATAGTTGACCAGGGCATTGGCGTACCGCGGATAGGTAAAGGGAAGTTTTCCCGAGGGATTCACGCTACCCATCAGAATATCCGCCAGGGCCTCCCCGCCCTCGTTGCCCGGGTAATACACGGTTAGGGTAGCCGAGGCCAGCGCATCCGCGGAGGTGACGATGCGGGGCCTGCCCTCCGCAAGTACCAGTATAATGGGTTTACCCGTCTTTGCCAGTTCGGCGGCCAGGTTGAGCTGTTCCTCTGGCAGGTCCAGGTCATTGATATTGCCCGGGTTTTCCGCATACGACGATTCGCCCAGACACAATACGATCGCATCGACCGATGCGGCCGCCTGCACTGCTCCGGCGGGGTCGGCGGCATAGACTACCTTATCCTGACCCATCTTTTGCTGCAATGCCTGTAGGATCGTGTGATGGGTGGCTCCCCCCAATTGATCGTCGACGTCTCCCTGCCAGGAATAGCTCCATCCCCCGTCCAGGGACCGAAGGGTATTCGCTGTGGGGCCCGTCACCAATATTTTGGCGCCCGCTGCCAGGGGCAATACATTCCCTTTATTCTTCAACAAGGTGATCGATTCCTCCGCTGCATGCAGGCTGGCCAGGCGATGCGCGTCCGAGCCGAAATCGGGATAGTCCTCGGTGTGCGGCACGGGTTGGGTGAACAGGCCCAGTTCGTCCTTGAGGCGCAATATCCTCCGAACGGAAGCATCTATGCGCCCGATCGATACCTTCCCCTTTTTAACAAGGTCCAACAAGTAATTGTAAAAGGAATAATCGTAGGGGACCATGCTCATATCGATGCCTGCATTGACCGCCAGCAGCACTGCATCTTCCTGGGTAGGCGCTATGTGATGCCGGTCGTGGAGGTACTTGATGTCCTGCCAGTCCGTCACGATCACACCATCAAATCCCAACTCTCCCCTCAGCACATCGGTAAGGAGATATTTGCTGGCGTGCACCGGTACACCGTTGATTTCGGAAGAATTCACCATGACCGTTCCGGCACCTGCCTTTACGGCCGCCCTGAAGGAAGGCAGGAAATATTCCCGCATATACCGGTCAGGAATCCAGGCGGGAGTGCGGTCCTTGCCACTCAGGGGATAACTGTATCCCAGGTAATGTTTCATGCAAGCGGCAACGTGGTATTTGTCATAGGGTCGGTCCCCCTGGTAGCCACGGACAGTGGCCGCGCCCATGGTTGCACACAAATAGGGATCCTCCCCGTAAGTCTCATACATCCTGGGCCAAAGGGGGGACTTACCCAAATCAAGGACGGGTGAAAAGTTCCAGGGAACGTAACCTGCCCTCGTTTCGTAGGCCGTGATTTCCGCTGCCTGCCGGACGAGCTCGGGATTAAAGGTGGCAGCCTGCCCTATTTCCTGGGGAAACAAGGTCGAGCCCAACACGTAATTGTCCCCGTGAATAGCGTCTATTCCATAAATCACAGGGATTTTCAGGCGGGTATGCCCTGCCTCTTCCTGGATCGCGGTGATGAGCTCTTTCCACTTTTCCCTGCTCAGGGCATGCCCTGAGGTATTCAGTAGGGAGCCCACGTGGTGGGTTACCACCGCCTCCCTTAATTTGGCCGTATCGATGGTCACATTCGGGCCAAGCACCACGTCGATCGTTACCTGGGTCATCTGGCCCACCTTTTCCTCCAGCGTCATTTTCGACATCAGCGCTTCCACTCTCTTTTCCCGCGCAGGATCATGCTGCGCCGACGCGGTCACTACGGCGAATACCCCGCAGGCACAAAAAAGCATTTTGTTGAACATGGTCATTTATTTTTAGCATCGAATGGCCTGTCCGAAGGCCACATCCTATACAGAACGATCAATGGAAAAATAATCCAGGCCGCGTTAGCCAAAAACACCCTCCCCACATCCGGGGTCGGGACCTCTCCCGCCACCTCCTCGAAAAGGATGATTGTCACGTTGGTCAGCATCACCGAAGCCCACATGATCGAGGGAAGACGAATCCAGTTTTTTCCCTTGGCAAAGGCGTACAGGCCGAAAATATAATAGGGTCCAAAAACCAGGGCATCGATCCAGATCGTCGCCCTCCACCAGGCCGGCCTGGCCATCAGCACCGGGTCGAAGCGGCTCCCGTACCAGTGTACCAAATCCACAAGAGCGTGGGGTGGCCAAACGGGATAGGAGAAATGGGCCGGATCCGCAATCACCAGTTGCTCCAGGTCCACGATATAGGTAATGAAAAACAAGTTGATCGCATAGAACACGAGGATGGCGATATCCAACGGCCTTTTGCGAAGGGGTATACTCATAACGTCGCCTTGGTGGTGTCTGCAATGCTTTTTGCCAGGCTTTCCGCCCAATCGATGAGCATCTTCTTCTGTTCGGGGCTGAGCCTTGCATCTTTGTGCACGTCGGTGTAAGTAGACAGTGGCATGGTTCCGTTCTCCAAGGTTTCGGCAATGTCTTTGAGGCGCTTCACCTTCCGCTTGACGGTATAGTCGTCGTACGTATCGAAATTCAGGTGCCTCTTTCCTCCCCTGATATGATACGCCACGAACCAGGATACGGGAGCCACCTGGTCGAACCAGGGATACCGGGAGTTATTGGAATGACAATCGTAACACGCCGCTGCCAGGAGGACTTCCACACTGTCCGGCAAGGGATAGTGATTCTTAAGCGCTGCAGGCGTGGGTTCTTTGGACTGGTTTTTGGCCGGCCGGTACAACTGAATTGCAACCAGGACGACCAGGAAGGTGAGGAGGATTTTTTTGAACATAGCGCGTTAAATATACTCGATTCTTCTTTGCTGAAGCACCTGCCAGATCAATTCCGCAGTTCCCAGCAACCCCAGCGCAAACAACGCAGGCTTCCAGGCATGTCCCGAATCCGACAAGGCTCCTCCCAGGGCGAATGCGTATATCCCTACGGGCAACAGGAAGAGCAGGCTAATAACCGTTAGGCCTCCTGGAATTCTGAAGGGCCGGGCTTCGTCCGGAACCCGGATGCGCAGTACGATCAGACTGATGAATTCCAGAAACAAAGCAGCTCCGTATAGCGTAATATCGATCACCACCAGGTCGATGAAGGTCCACAGGATCATCAGGCTCACCACCGAGGCGCAAATGATAATGGAGATATAGGGCGTCCCGAAACGCGGATGCAGCATGCTGAGCTTTCCCGGAAGGAGCTTGTCATCGGCCATGGCCTTGGGCACCTGGCAAACGGACAAAAGCACCGCGGCGAACAAGCCCAGGGAACTCGCCATGCCGCCCAAAGCCAGGAGTCTGCCCAACCAGGCACCGCCCACCAGGACGCCAAGGGCCGGAAAACCCTTTTCGCCAAGCACAGCCGGATCGATCCCCGATCCCCTGGCCGTCAGCAAGGTCAGTACGTAGACAATCAGGATTCCTATAAATGCAACCCCGATGGATATCACGTATGACCGGGCCGGCCTTTCTACCTGGTCTGCATAAGTCGTCGTATTGTCCCAGCCCAGCATGTTCCACATCACGGTATAACATCCCAACCCGATAGAAGTTGACCCCAGACCTTTGAAAGACATCGGGGTAAAATGATACGCGCCGGGACCCAGGTGTGCGAATCCAAGGAAGAACAGGATGAGAAAAGGGGTCAGGACGGCTACGCCCAGCAAGAGGCTGACCCTGCCCACCGGGACAATGCCCAGGATGTTCAACCCCGCACAGGACCATATCATGAAAAGACAAATGGGGATTTTCCAGGCCTCCAGTCCCGGAAGGAAGCAGGAAGCATACTCGACAAACAGGACGGGATAAATGGCAAGGTCCACAAAAGTATACAGCCACGTCCACCAACCTTCGAAAAAGCCCCATCGCAGACCCAATCCCCTTTTCACCCATTGGTAATATCCCCCGCCCACGGGCATCATGGCGTTCAGCTCGAGTACCATCAGGATGGTCGGAATATCCCACAGTAATGGGGTTATCAGGAGGATCAGCAACGCGCCATCCCTGCCTCCGTAGGTCAGGAGTGGTTCCATGCCATAGGGTCCCCCCGACACGGTAAAGAAAATCACGGCAACCAGGCCCAGGGGGCGTAGTAACGAGTGTTTCTTGGGTGGCCTCGCCATCAGTAGTATCTCCCGATAAAAGGATCGTCTACAATCGCCTTTTTCAGGGCAGCCGCGTCGATGGGTCCCTGGGTGGCATACACGATCTTTCCCCCCGGCTCCACCAGCAAGGTATAGGGCAGGGCTCCCTGCCAGTGGGGATCTATGGCCTCGATAAGTTTATATTTATCGTCCACGTCGTAGAGGTAATTGGTAGCGGAGGCCTCTTGCTTTTTCAAAAATGCCCGCACTTTTTGGCCTGCCCCGGGGTCATCGGCGCTGATACTGATGAATTCGAAGGCCCTGTTCCGGTACATGCGGTTGATCGTAATGAAATCGGGGAACTCCGTCACGCATGGACCGCACCACGTAGCCCAGACATTGATGAGGCGCAGTGAATCGGAGTGATTGGCCACCACGTCTTTCAAGGCCGCAGTTCCGATGGTATCCAGTACTACGGGCTCCGAAGCCCATTCGGCACCTACTTTCGCCCTCCAATCGCTTTTTTCAGCCCATTTGATGGAGCATCCGAAAACTTTGGTGGTCGGCACGGGCACCTCGCGCCCCGCCAGCAGGGCCTCGATGGCCGCACGGGCATCCTGGGTATGGGGCGTTTTACCCGGTTTCTCCACGTCGTCCACCCTTCCCGAATACCGGAGCCGCCTTTGCGCATCGAATATAAACACATGAGGCGTGGCGATGGGCCCATATGCCTGTGCTGCCGCCTCGGTATCCCCATCGTAGAGGTAGGGGAACGAAAAGTGCTTGTCCTTTGCCCGTATTTTCATCTCCCCGAAAGAATCTCCCAGGTCGGTATAACCCATTTCACTCAGTTGCACCGACCGTGGATCGTTGGGCATAATGGCAACCAAACGCACCCCTTTGTCACGGTAGTCCTGGGCCAGGGCATTTATTCTGTCCTCGTAGGCTTGCGCCGTGGGACAATGGTTGCAGGTGAATACGATCACCAGAATTTTGGCGTCCCTGAAGTCTGACAGAGAGTAGGTCTTGCCGTCAACCCCCGGCAGGTGGAAGTCCGGGGCCGGGGAGCCGATCGCCAAAGTGGGATGCGGGTCCCCCGACGAGCGCGGGCGCGCCCAGGCCGAACCGGCCAGCATCACCAAACCGAGAAGCCATTTCATAACAGAAATATAGGTAATTAAATCCTATACCTTTGCGCCATGGAACCCTCCGTCAAAAAAATTCTGGTCATTGGAAAGGATCCGGACATACTTAAAACGGTCCTCCGCCTCCTGAACGACTTCAAGGCAGCCAGGTATCAGGGAATCGGCGCCCAAAGCGTGGAGGAAGCGCAAAGCATTTTTTCCCGCGAGCCAACGGACATGATCCTTATCACCAACGGACTAAGCGATGCGGAAATCGGAGAGGTACGGACCAAACTTAAGAAACAGGGCGTTCCCGTGATCCAGCACTACGGAGGCGGGAGCGGCCTACTTTTCAACGAGCTTACCTATTTTCTAACACGCGCAAACACCGCACATGGTAAAGACCATTCTGCATAAGGCTTCCGATCGCTTCGAAGTCCGCTCCGACCGCGGCTCATCTTATTTTTCCTTCAGCTTTGGGGACAGATACCGCGAAGACCGCCTGGGTTTCGGGGCGCTCAGGGTCATCAATGACGATACCATCCCGCCGGGCATGGGCTTTGGCAGCCATCCCCACGACAACATGGAGATCATCAGTATCGTGTTGGAGGGTGAAGTAACACACCGGGACAACCTGGGAACCGAATCCATTTCCACCCCCCGGAGGCTCCAGGTGATTTCCGCGGGGACGGGATTATATCACAGCGAGGTCAACGAAAACGCCGCTGCAACCTGCAGTATGTTGCAAATTTGGGTATACCCCGACCGGCTCAACGTCAAGCCGCATTATCAACAAGCGGATTATACGTTCCCCCCGACACCCGGCGCCTGGGAATTGGTCATCGCGCCTCTCGCGGAGGGCGCCGCTCCTCAAGTCGGGGCCGCCGCTCCACTAGTCGGGGCCGCCGTGCCGCCGGTGCCCGCCGGGATCAATCAGTCAGCCTGGTTCCACCTTGGAAACCTCCCTTCGGACTCCAGCCAGCCTTATACTTTGAAAAAAGAAGGCAACGGCCTCTACGTTTTCGTCATCGAAGGAAGCGTCTCGGTCGAGGGCCAAAACCTGGGCTACCGAGACGGCCTGGGCATTTCAGGCGCGGAAAAGGTAAACGTGCTCGCCCTTTCCCCCTCCCTGCTCCTGCTCATGGAGGTCCCGATGGTCGACTTTATGGTTTGACGGGAAAGGTCACCTGCCTGAGGATGGTCCCACCCATGGGCACAAGCCATACGGACTCCTGACCACCAGCCGAAGCATTATACAGGGAGACGCGAAAGCGCATTCTATCCGAGGCCTCGATCCCGCCCCCTGCATATTCGAGGCGCTCGACGCTATCGGGGCGGCCCACGACGCTATCCGGCACGTAAGTGTAGTCATAAAAGCCGGTCAGCGGATAGCCCCGACCCACACGCGCGCGCGCCGGTATTTCATGAGCCAGGACGAGGGGTCCGTGCACGAAGTAGACGGACCCCGTCAGATCCCGCTCCACCTTGTCGGCGGGGGTGAGCTCCAGGCGAACTGCTTCCCCCGGCTTCCAGGTTTTCGTTACCAGCAGGTATCCGTCCTTTTCCATGTAAGGAGCGCTGAGAGAAAATGCCGCTGCCCAACCGGGCTTGCGGATCGCCAGCGTAAATGGAAGGGGACGGGAGACCCGGACGACAAAGGTGATGGTATAGTCATAGGGATAATTCGTTTTTTCCTCGATGTCTAAAGGGACCCCTTGCCAAACAGTATGCAGCGAGCAGGGACCTAATAATGTCGCCACCGGTCCCTGAACGTCCTTCATCCACATGGATTGCACATAGTAAGGTGCTATGCGGCCCGCATTCGGGACACAGCAAACGGCCACATCCTGGTGCACCGGACTGTATTTATACCGGGAGTGATCATGTCCCCCCGGCATGGAATACGAATTGTCCGTCTTCAGGTAAGCGATGCAGGATGCATTGGGATCCCGCGAACCCTGGGCGGCATTGAAGAAAAGGCGTTCCACCTTATCTCCGTACGCGGCGGAGCCCGTTTTTCCCAGCAGATCGGAATAACTGTCCAGGAGTTCCTGCAGCGAACAATATTCATACCCCGTCCGCGTGGGGTCCTCTTGCCTGCCCCCGATCCACTCGTCACCCGCCGGAGCGCCAGATGGCGTGATCTCAAGGGCGACCTTTCGCAGGAATTCATCCAGGGCCCGCATGAGTTGTGGATCGCCCGAAGCATATGCCGCTGCGGCCACGGCGCGAATGTGTTCATATGTATGCACGCCATGGCCCTGCAAATGATAAGAAGTATCCAGGAGCT
>Ga0210391_10002898_pt1 | contig 14692 bp, 17 predicted proteins | sample IncBWC12OmetaG_FD_160573 | JGI IMG/M metagenome (GOLD analysis project Ga0210391, IMG submission 160573) | Forest soil microbial communities from Barre Woods Harvard Forest LTER site, Petersham, Massachusetts, United States - Inc-BW-C-12-O ... | reverse complement strand
TGGAATATTTGTCGCCGTTGTTAACGAAATGGGCGCCATTTTATCCCGCATACCACACCACTGAATACGCGAACGGCATTGGACTGGGAAATAGACTCTATTTGCGATCGGCCGAAAGTCCGCGCGAAAAGAGGAACCGTGGCACTTGCAGTGTGTCGATGCTTTGAAACTACGGTCTAACATGGGACCCGGAAGCCTAAAGTCATAGGATAAATTTATAACCTGTTCCATATACAGTTGTCAGGTGCACTGGATTGGCAGGGTCGTTCTCAAGCTTTTTACGCAGATGCGAGATCTGACCTCTGACGACAGACGAAGAGAGACCAACTGGATCATTCCAGACTGCGGCGATCAACTCCGCCGTGGAAACTACTCGGTTTGCACTATGCAAGAGGAATTTTAGTAACGTGCACTCCAGTGTTGTGAGCGGCATCGTGGCGTCGCGTCGGTATATTTGCATTGTCGCAAGATTCACCTCCACATCACCAAACCTGAATATACAAGGCTCGGACGATGGATTCCGAAAAGCACGGCGGATGGCGGCTTGAACGCGCGCCACAAGCTCGCGCGGACTAAATGGCTTCGTCATATAGTCGTCCGCACCAAGTTCGAGTAGGACAACCTTGTCTATCTCTTCACAGGCAGCACTCAACACAAGAATGGGGACGCTTGTGGATTCGTTCCTGATTTCGCGGCAAATATCCTCACCGGACTTTCCGGGCAGACGAATATCGAGCACGACAAGCCGAGGCACTGTGGCGCGAAAGATGTTCATCGCGGTACAACCGTCGACGCCAGGAACCACGCTGTACCCCGCGGGCTCTAAGGAGTCGCGCACGGTTCGCTGGAGTTCCGGGTCGGCATCAATAACCAAAATTCGTTCCACAAAAATTCCGTTTGCCGGCGAGTAGAGCCGGATTCCCTGAGCCTGGCCCGCTCCTCGATACATTGGAACGGTAGGTTCGACCACTCTCACTCCGTCAGCCGGCAGTCGCCACGACCCCTATCGGTAAGCGGTACCACGACAAAATACGTCGCGGACCTCGCCGGCTCCGAAGCTGCAGCCAAGAGACCAGCCAAATCAAAATGGAGGAGACGAGCGCAAAGAGTATTTGCGGTAGCAGAATCTCTTTTATTCGCTGACCTTCCAATTGCCGGCGCCGGGCGAGAATGCCTGTCGTCAGTACGGGCACGCACGAGATCGTCGCTGCCAGGAGATTGTAGTAAGCCACTGCTGCCAGCACGCGGTTCTTGGTCCTGTGAGCGACGAAATCAAACATCGCGCTGGTCAGGAATAGTGCAATCGGGAAATAGATCGGCACTACATGTTGCGCGTGCTGGGCCAGCAGAGCCGACTTGAGATCAAAGAGGTGCAAGTTCAATCTCCGTCACTGGACGACGATTTTGGCCGTCATCTTGGGATGGAGGCCGCAAAAGTATGTGTAGGTGCCTGGCTTGGTGAATGTATATGTGAATTGGTCGTCGGTATCTAACGCCTTCGACTTAAATGACTTATCGTCGCTGACGATGGTATGCGGGATGTCATCAGCGTTCGTCCATCGCACGGTTGTTCCTGCCGGAACGGTGACCGTGGCCGGCGAAAAGCTGAAATTGTCGATTTTGACGGTAGTTTCCGACCCTGACTTGGCATCCGCGGGCGCAGCGTAAGCTCGCGAAGTAGTGCCAACCCAGAATACGATCGTGAGCATTGCCATTCCAAACATCCAGACTTTGTTCTTCATTTCTGTTCTCCTTTAGAGATTGCTGATGATTCTGCCAACGTTTTCGGTTTAGACGAGGTCGCTGTCGGTCACGGCTAGGGCGTGTCGGCCCTGAACGTAGTTGACGTCAGTTACGCCTAACAGGCTGCGCAATTGATCTGCCGGAACCTTCATCGGTCCGGGCGAAGGACCCTGGCCGGGCTTTGGTTGAGGGAATGCCGTAGAGGTGGCGGTATGAAATGTAATGTTCCCCTCTACCTTCTGCATGGTCTGGTGGATGTGCCCGTTCAAAACGGTGACGGAACCAAACCGCTTCAAGTAAGAAAGTGCCTGGGCGCTGTCATCCGTTCCCCACCCCCAGTCCGGGTAAACGCTCCAGAGTGGAATGTGCGCGAATACGACAATTGGTGTGCTCTTGGAAAGATGCTTAACGTCCCTCTCCAGCCATTCCAGTTGCTCTGGTCCAAGACTGCCCAGACCGCCTGCTTTCAGATTCATAACATTGACGAGGCCCACAAAGTGAACGCCTTTGTTGTCAAAGCTATACCAGCCGGCGCCTTGCGAGCCTTTGCCGTAACGCTCCAGATATTGCTTGCCGTCGTCGTTTAGGACGTCGTGTTCACCAGGCACAAAGAAGACATCCTTCGCGCTGGCTGTCTTTAACAACTGATCGACAGTGTCAAATTCCGCCGGCTTCGACAGATGGCTGATATCTCCAGTGTGCAGAATGAACGCCGGCGGGGTTTGTAAGGCATTAATCTTGTCTATCGCAGCCTTGAACGTACTCACTACGTCAGGATTTGCTGCCTTGTCAAAGCCCATGTGGCTGTCGCTGATCTGAACGAAGCTCAGTTCTCCCTTGGCGGCATGCTTCTCGAACTCGGAAAACCGTCCCAGGCTGTAGGAACTGAGCACGCCCCCTTTGATTACGCAGAAGGCGCCCGTCCCGGCCCAGGCCATGCATTTCAGAAAACCGCGGCGGTCAATGCCGTCATGATTGTGGTCGTGCAAGATCCGATCGGTTACCTCGACCTCGCCAGCGTTATGGTGTTTTGAGTTCTTCATCACGTGCACCTCGAATTACGTGTCACCATCGCTAACTAGCCGAGGCTGCGTTTATTCCCTCCAGACGCGAAAGAACGATGGAAAAAAATAAGTGAAATTTTGGGAATAAAATTGTGAACATGGGAGTTAGACGCGATGAGGCGTGAAGGCTGAGATCGACATTGCGGAGATTTTGAGCGGTTGGCGTTGCCCCTTTTCGATTCGCTTTGGCGCCCGGCGGAAGCGAGGCCGAAGACCTCGCTCTCGGAAAAGGGGACGCGTACGGTCGCGTCAGCTAGGAAATTGGACGAACAATGAACTGCACTGAGTGGCAGAACCGAATTGATGCCTATGTGGACGCTGAACTGCAGCCCTCTGATATGGCTGCCTTTCGTACGCATGCGGAGACATGCGCTGCCTGCTCGGCTTCTGCACTGGCCGTTACAGAAAGCAAGGTTGCCATCCGCAGGGCGGCGAGTCGGTATGACGCTCCCCCAGAGCTGCGCGCGCGGATATTCGCGTTGGCTAGGGGCGAAGCTCAACCGGTGCGCGCCGAATCAAAAAGACGTTGGACTGACTTCGGGCAATTCATCTCGGGAACGTGGCCGCATTGGGCACTTGTTGCCGCGGCCCTATTGTTGGTTGCAGCGGCTCTATTTGTAGCGGCGAATGGGCGGCAGGAATCGAAAGCCCTCGCCGAGTTTGCCGATCTCCATGTGACAAATCTGGCCAGCGCAAGTCCGGTTGAAGTTATCTCAACGGATCGACACACGGTGAAACCTTGGTTCCAAGGTCGGATCCCGTTTACCTTTAATCTGCCGGAACTTCAGGGATCACCCTTCACTTTAGTAGGAGGACGCGTTTCCTACTTCCACCAGGAACCTGGCGCGCACCTCATATTCCGTTACCAACGTCACCTCATTTCGGTCTTCATCTTTCGGGAGAACCCTCAACTCGAGCTTCCGATCTCCTCTTTTGCAGGCCAAACATCCACGTTCAGCCTGCGGACTTGGGCACATGGAGGCCTGCGCTACGTCATCATAGGCGATGCCAGCGAGGGTACAGTTCAGCAGTTGACTGAACTCCTGCGCAGCAGTCAATGAGCTAGGGACGGATCCTCCGGAGGCTGACCGGCACACTTGTCTGGGGCGAGGAATTCTCTTTCTGGGGCATTGGTTTTCCGTCCACTGCTCCTCGTCGAAGATTCTGCGGTCCAATTCACTACTACCGGCCAGCGCACGTCCTTCGACATCCTCATAAGCGAATGTAGGATCGTAAACTTCAGACTAATTCCGAGACACTTTTGGGAATACTTTCGCGGCCGCTCAGTTCTTCACACTGTAAGCGGGTGAATTCTCTTACTCGAGTCGCATCCGCCACCCGAATCTACAGTATTGAGAGGAAGTCATGTTCAAAGCTCTAGCTGCCGTTGTCTTGTTTTGTGCCAGTTTACCGACCCATGTCATGGGATTATCTGCCGCAACCAATGACGCGGTATCGGCCACATCGAACGATGCCCCGAATCAGGTTATCCAATGGAACAAAACGCTCTTAGTGATCCTCAGAACCCCCCATTCTCAACCCGCCAGCCTTCACCCCACTCGCAGCTTCGCCATGATGCATGTAGCCATGTACGATGCCGTCGATTCCATCGACGGCGGGCACGCGCTCTATCGCGTCGCGACCCCGTTCGTTTCTCCGCAGGCATCGAAAGAAGCGGCAGCAGCTACGGCGGCACACGATGTCCTCTCTACTCTCTATCCATCTTTCCAGTCGCAGGTCGACGCCCAGCTTCAACAGGCTCTGTCGGAAATTCCTGTTAGCAAGAACAAGGACGACGGCATTTCAATCGGCAAGATTGTTGCCGCTCAAATCATCGCTCTTCGCGGCCACGACGCAGATGATCCCACTCCGGCTCCCTACATTCCCAGCGGCGAACCTGGAAATTACCAGCTTACGCCGCCCAATTTTGCGCCCGCGCAATTTACGCAGTGGGCCAAAATAGCTCCTTGGGCCCTCTCGAAGAGCAGCGAATTCCGCCCCGGGGCGCCTCCAGCGCTTAACGGCGATGAATACACGAAGGCCTACAGCGAAGTGAAAAGCATCGGATTCATCGACAGCACGACGCGAACCGCGGATCAGACGGTCATCGCCAAGTTTTGGAATGGCAATATTCAGGACTATTGGAACGAGATCACGCAGACCGCCGCGCTCTCCCACCAGCTCAACCTGACTGACAGTGCACGGCTCTTCGCCCTGGTGAATCTAAGTCTTGCCGACAGTGTGATCGCTTTCTACGATGCCAAGTACGTCTATCAGTTCTGGCGTCCCGTGACAGCCATTCGCGAAGCCGCCGACGATGGCAATCCCAACACCGATCCGGATCCCAACTGGCTTCCGTTGAACACCAACACCGCTCCTGACCCCTCGTACCCGGGCGCGCACAGCGCTATCAGCTTTGCTGGAGCCGAAGTGTTGCGTTCGTTCTTCGGAGACCAGTTCGACTTCTCTGTCACGTCAGAGGTTCTGCCTGGCGTGGTGCGCGACTTCCACTCTTTCTCTGCCGCGGCAGAAGAGGCTGGACTGAGCCGAATTTACGCTGGCCAGCACTTCCGCTCGGATCACTTGGCTGGCAAGGAGTTGGGCGGCAACGTTGGAACTCTGGTCTTCAAGAGCCTATTGCTCCCCCGACGACCGCTGATCTAGCGGAAATCGGGAGGCTCTTGCCTGCGCGAATACACCGCAGGGTGCCCCGCCCAAGCTTCTCTGTTTGGGCGGGGCTTTGCTCAATGTCATTTTACGAACCGGATTTGCAGCCGGCACGGGGCCAGTAGTCGCCACGGCGGTAATTAGCCGTCGAACCCAGAATAAGGGTGCCTGTGACTGACTTCAGGCCAGAAATTGAACTCCACGATTGTGCCGACAAGCCTATGGTCGTCTGGCATTAAAGCAGTTTTATTTTGAAAGACAGAACGCCGAGGTGATCTCACGCGTGTAGGCCAACGCGGCGTACAAGGTCCTGGAAGCGCGAGTCAGAGCGGAGAGGATCGAAGCCGGGCCGCAGCAGGACGCCGGGGTTAAATCGGGCATCGTAGGCCTTGTCGAGCCAACTCATCGCCTGATCGTTGTCTCCGAGAGATGCATAAATCATGGCGACCTCTGGAGCACTCGAATTGCCAGGATCTGAGCGCTTCTTCAGGTCGTTCAGCAACTGTACCGCTTCGCTCCTCTTGCCGGATAGCACATAGGCGCGAGCAAGATTGGCTATGAGGGTCGGACTATCTCCAGATAGCTGAACCGCTTTTCGAAGTTCTGTGATTGCCTTCTCGTACATGTGTTTTTGAATGTACGCCTCGGCAAGCTGGTTATGCGCGAGAGCGAAGTTGGGGTCCAGCTCGATTGTCTTCAGGCTTTGTTGCATGGATTCATCATAAGAGTGGGCAAGGATAAGGATCTCCGCCAAATCCGAGTTAATGATAAGAGACAGCGGATCGAGACTTTGCGCTTTTCTCATTTCGGCGATAGCCTCGTCGTATTGACCCAATAAACTCAAGTGCCAGGCATACCAATGGTGAGCCGTTGCGTAGCCGGGGCTCAGTTCAATGGCTTGCCGAAACTCCCTTCCCGCAGCTTCCAAATCCCAATCGAACCCATCCAGGACAAATGCCAGCGAGTTGTGGGCTTCGCCAAGCGAGCTGTCCAATTCCAGAGCTTTGATCGCCGCTGCCTTCGCCTTAGGGAATGCCTCCTTGGGAGACATCGCTGCATATTGCCAGTCCCCCAGCAACGCATAGGTATCGGCTAACCCGGAGTAACTTCGGGCGTATTTCGGATCCTGTTCGATTGCCTGGTTGAAATAAGCCAGGGCGACCCTCAACTCATCCGCCGTCCGCTTATTCCAGAAGTAACGCCCTTTGAGATAGGACTCGTAAGCCACCGGATTAACGGCTTCAACACTTTTCAGCGCTGCTTGCTCTTGCGGAGTCACATTTATTCGAATTTGATCTGCAATGGCGCTCGCTACCCTGTTCTGGAGTGCCAAGGTATCACGCAACTCACCCTCATAGCTCTGGGACCATAAGTGCTTGTCTTTCGAGGCGTCAATCAACTGTGCCGTGATGCGGACCTTATCGCCCGAACGAAGCACGGTGCCTTCCACCACCGCGTCCACGTTCAGTTCACGAGCGATCTGCGGCAGAGGCTTGTGCGCTCCTTTGTACACCATCGCGGAGGTCCGGGAGATGACCCGTAGGGCGCTGATCTGGGCCAGGTCAGTGATCAACTCGTCCGTCATGCCATCCGCGAAGTAATTTTGCGCAGGATCGCCAGAGAGGTTTTCCAGCGGAAGCACCGCCAGAGATCGTATGCCCGTGGGCGCGTGGCTACGCGAGCGGAATAGCCAGGCGGTGAGAATAGACAGAGTCAGGACAAGCGCCAGAGTGACGATGGCATGAGGCGTCGACCTAAGCCAGCCTTTGTGAGCGCCAGGCAACTCGGCGCCTGCTGGCTTTGGCCCAACCTCCGCAGCTCCCAAATCCCCGGCCGCGGACTCCGGCTTCTTTGGACCGGTGTCCGCATCGACACGCGACACGTCCGCTATAAAACGATAGCCACGCTTTGGAACAGTCTCGATGTAGCGTGGATTCTCAGCTGAGTCGCCTAGCGCACTCCTAAGCTTCCCGATGGCTATGTTGACAGCTTGGTCGAAATCACCAAAACTCTCGCTGGCCCAAATTCGGCCACGCAATTCCTCGCGCGTGACAACCTCACCGGGCCGCTCTAGCAACATCTCCAGCAGTTTCATCGGTTGCTGCTGAATCCGGATTCTCATACCGGCTTTCCGTACTTCGCCCGCCGGGAAACAGACCTCATACGTTCCAAATCGCACGACGGAAGGGTGCCGCGTTGGTTCCATTGGGCCTCAAATGGAAGTCTAGCACTCCTCGCACAGATATCGAGTCAGGATATGTGCGGAGATAAGTTTGCGCGCGTCAACCACTTGGCTGGCAATCCCCCGGATATGCAAAGAAAAGTCTCAGTGAATAGACGCCTGACGACTTGACGAGCAGATTTGAGGTGCGACCGCGTTTCGGTCCGAAACAGTTGTTTCGAAAATATCTAGACTGGAGAACGATTTCGATGAGGTCTGAGTTTCGTCGCTGCCATCTGAGTACCATGCTTCATGTAGTGCTTCTGATCTGCGCTATCACGCCTATGGCCCATGCCCAAACTTACACAGTGCTTCATAGTTTCACGGGCGGCACGGATGGCGGTTTACCCCTGACGGGCCTTACTGCGGCAAACGATGGGAAGTTTTACGGCACAGCATGGGTCGGTGGCATTCAGAATGGCAATTGTTCATTAGGTTGTGGGCTGATCTTCCAGCTGCTTAACAGCGGCGGTGGGTGGCTGCTGACACCTCTTTACGAGTTCCAGGGCGGCTTGGATGGAGCCAATCCGCAGGGACGACCTATCGTTCAGCCGAATGGGACCCTCGTCGGGTCAACGGAAAACGGGGGTGGAGGTCAATGCACAGGCTTCGCGACTGGATGCGGGACTATCTTCACCTTGCGCCCGTCTCCGTCGGCGTCCGGCAGCGCACTTGGCTTATGGAATGAGAACGTCCTATATCGTTTTCAAGGCGGCTCTGATGGAGGTGATCCTTTTGGCGATGTTGTACTTGACGCCGCTGGAAACATTTATGGCACAACCCAAGTTGGGGGATTTTCCAGTAATTGTACGCCTGTGGGAGTCGGTTGTGGCACCGCCTGGGAGTTGAGCCACACGGGTGGCAATTGGACGAAGACGATGCTGTGGGGCTTCGGGGACGGCACAGATGGTATTGAACCATTTGACGGACTTCACTTTGACCGAGCCGGAAATCTTTATGGTTCAACCTACACCGGTGGCATTTCTGAGAAGGGTATAGTTTTTCAATTAACGCCGAATGGCCACAGCTGGACCGAATCGATTGTGTATAACTTCACGGGAGACAGCGACGGAGGCTTGCTCCATAGCGGAATATACGTAGACGCTTCGGGCAATCTATTCGGTGCGACCACTGATGGCGGGTCCGGCGTGGGTGGTACGGTGTTTGAGCTGAGCCAGGTCGGGGGAGCTTGGAATTTCAGTTTGATCCAGTCGCTCTCAAGCGGCGGAACGCGAGAGTGCGGCCCGGTGAGAGACCTCGTGGTCGATACTGCGGGCAATTTCTATGGAACCACGCGCTGCGACGGCGCCAATCAGCTAGGGTCTGTATTCGAATTGAGCCCGTCGGGGAACGGCAGCTGGACTTACACCTCCCTACATGATTTTAGCGGCCCGGACGGATCGCAGCCCTTTGGGAACATTGTGATAGGGCAAGATGGCAATCTTTACGGCACCACGTCGAAAGGGGGACAATACAACGAGGGCGTGATTTTCGTAATCAACCGGTGAGTCTATAGGTTTATGACCTGGGGCTGACGCTGGTACAGCCGACTGCTAAGCAAGTGCGCGCATTCTATTCGGTGTCAGTCATGGGACGAGGTGCGTTATGGGTAACCGACGAAGCGAGGTAGATTTTGGCGGTTACCCAGTTCCAAGCTGGTGACCTAACCCACAACCCGAGCGCCAGAGTGAAGACGATCGAAGCATCGGCCACAACTTCACGGGTGAGCACCCGCCTTGGCCGCTCTAGCAAAATCTCCAACTGCTTCATCGGTTGCTGCTGGATCCTGATCCTTATACCCGCTCACGCACGTCGCCCGCCTGGAAACGGACCTCATAAGCTTCCGAATCGCACGACGGAAGTGTGCCGCGCTGGTTCATTGGGCCTCGAATGGAAGTCTGGCACCCCTCGCACAGCTACCGGGCAAGGATATGTGCGGAGATAAGTTGCTATACGTCAACGACTTGGTAAGCAACATCCCAAATATGGAAAAAAAAGCCTGTGTGAATTGACGCCCGCCGACTTGGCGCGCAGATTGGGCTTCGATCGAGTTTCGGTCTGAGACGGGGAGCAAGTGACGCGCATTGAAGTTGGTCCAAACCGGACGGCCGTATTCGGGGCTTCATCCTCGCAGAGCGACAAATCGTTGCCGGGGTTCGAAGAGTTGGCCATGCCCCTGTTCGATTCCCTTTACAACTTCGCGCGTTGGCTTGTGCACACCGAGGCCGATGCCGAGGACCTTGTACAAGAAACTTATCTAAAAGCTTTACATGGTTTTTCATCATTTCAACCAGGCACCAACTTTCGGGCGTGGATATTCAGGATCCTAAGAAACACCTTTCTAACTTCTTGTTCAAAACTATCACGGCGGATGACCGTTGCCGTGGACACCGAGGAGGACTTCCCGGTTTTGCCCGCGACTTCCGCCACTCCCGAGTCGCTGCTCATCGAGGGCTCCAGCATCGACGCAGTTCGGTGCGCAATCGAGCAATTGCCAGTCGTCTTTCGCGAAGTCATTTTGCTCTGTGATGTTGAAGATGCGTCTTACAGAGAGATCGCTGAAATATTGTCGATCCCTATCGGAACCGTTATGTCTCGTCTGGCTCGAGCCCGGAAGCAAATTCGCGAGTCACTCCGGTCATAACGATCTCAAGATGCAGTGCGACACTCTCTATGCCAAAGCCAGAACCCGAAATCAGGCATAAATCGCTAACGCAAGGCTATGCACTCCGCGGCCCCGCATAAAGAAGGCAAATGATGGAGGAAGCCGTCATGAGTAACCGAAAGAAATCCGCCCTCGATCTGAACAACCAGTTTTTCGTCGGCAGGTTGACGACGCCAGCAGATGAGGTTATGTCAACATTTCCACACACGGACGCGATCGAAACTCGCACAGACAGGGAATCGCACAGCAGCGCAAATCGACACATCGAGATCGAGGGTTCAGTCCTAAGGGTTGATCCGACAAGACAGAGCCACCTCCATTCAGAGAGACTAGCGGACCTTATTCAAGAGAAGAGTTCCGTCTGCCACGATCTTCGCCAGTATCTCACGGTCCTTCTTGCCAACATCGAGTTCTTGTACGAAACGGATTCAGCACATGGGAATAAAGATGACATTTACAGAGAAATCAAGGCTGCATCCGAACAGATGACCGATCTTATCGATTCCTTGCGCTTGCTCGGCAGTGCCGGCGCGACTATTAACCCTATACTGGCCAACCTGGAGCAGACTGCAAAACGGGCGTTGGGCGCTATCAACTCTCGCCTCCCCTTCCGGCAGCGACCGATCAAAATGATTACGCGGGGTGCTATGAGTGGGAAATTCGACGCGCGCAAGCTAGAAAGAGTTTTCTTCAACTTACTCCTGAATGCGTGCGAAGCCACCACCAGAAGAGGCAACATCAGTGTGGAAATCGTCTCAGACAAGGAGCAATTCCGGATTCGCGTCTGTGATGACGGATCAGGAGTTCCGGCGGGTATCCGCTACACTCTGTTTGAACCCGCTGTGACCGCCGCAAAGAGCAACGGCTGCGGCTTTGGACTGGCAGTCGTAAAAAAGATCATTGATGACCACCAGGGTTCGGTTGAAATTGAGAGTACGTCCGGGTTAGGAACCATTATTCTTGTCAAGCTGCCGCGGGTGCATCAGAACCACTGCCGGCAGGCGAGCATCGCACACCTGTCGTCGACCAAGACGAACCTACCCTCCCATTCGAATGATGTCCGAGGGATACCTGCGGAATAAGAATGACTTCGCTAGTTATCTACTCAGAACGCCGCACACCCACAGCAGAAAATGGAGCGAGAGTGAAACCTTACGTGGGTGGCTTCGGAGTCATGGGATGGGTAACCGCCGCGGAGTACTCCCAAGCAACAATAACAACGTAGGACCAAGAAGTGCTAGGTAAAGTCAAGGTGCAAGCGCCAAAAATCCAAATGACAAATCATCAAGCCGAGTGAGCACGGACTCCAATATCCGATTTGGATTATGAGGCTTGCGACCGCCTCCTGTTTGACAGAGCGGGCTTCGCGGTCTTGCGCGGCAAGGCAAGTAAGCATATTAGTATGGGGTCCCATATGGGATCAATCCTGCGAGTAATGCCCAGCCTGAAATCGGCGATCGTTGAGTGAAGGAAAGGAGCGAGACCCTACTCGGGAGGCGGAGGTGGTCAAAGCTTATCAGACGGCGTTTTCCTTTTCGCGGCACACTGGCCCGTAACTCCTTGCCACACAATCGTGTGAGCTCCGATTACTCGCTACGTAACTTTCACAATCCCGCTAGATCGCCATAACAACTCCAACCTCGCAGACGCTTACCTTTCAGAAAGCTTACGCAGTGGCCCACGCGAGAGAGGAGCCATTGTATGGAGCAAATTCAAATTGAAGGATGGAAACTACCATGAAGAAAGTAACGATCCTCGGATTTGTGCTCGCCCTAGCAGTCGGTGCTAGCGCGCAGTCAGCCATTCACGTCGGCCCCACCGCCATTGGCAAGAAGGCCGCCAACTCGACCATCAACGTACCACCGGTCGCCACGCCGGGCCCGGTGGCCGTTCCGCGCCCCAGCCCGGTCGCGCGGTAAAGCCTCAGCCCGAAGGGCGGAAGCCATCCTGACTCCGCCCTTCCTCCTCTAGAATTAGGATTCTCAATGACATTCTTGGGTTCCACCGCTATCTTGATTGCAGGTTTTTATCGAAACCTCCTGAATGCTGTCGCTTTGGCAGCCGCAAAGTGAACCTTGGTATCTCAAGGCTACGACAATCCATTTTTTCCGGGCTCCGCTTGTGGACTCACGGGAGAGTGGCCTGCTTAAGTTGTCTTTCAGAATCTCGTGGAGTACGCCGGCTCGACAACTTGAACCGTAATCTACCCATCTCCCGTGTCCTTCCTTAGAGCGATCACCGTACAAATTTATAGCCCGTACTGTGAACTGTGCGGAAATGCACCGGATCTGTCGGATCCTTCTCCAGCTTCTGCCGGAGCCGAAGTATGTGAGTATCCACCGTTCGTGTGGTCGAATTGCTGCTATATCCCCAGACCTTATTCAGCAGTTCGGTACGTGAGATGACTCGTTCCTGATTGCTGAGTAAGAAGCGAAGCATCTTGAATTCCTGTGGAGTGAGTGGAACCCGTTGTCCGGCACGGTGCAGTTCCATCTTCAAGAAGTTCACTTCGACATCGTCGAAGCTAAAAGCCTCTATCTTGTCGGATGCCTGATTGAGTCTCCGCACCGCAGCACGTACCCTTGCCAGAAGCTCACGCGGACTAAATGGCTTGGTTAGATAATCGTCGGCCCCGAGCTCCAGCAGCAGTACCTTGTCCAGGACATCGCTGGCCGCGCTCAGAACCAGAATCGGCACACTGGAACATTCATGCTTGATTTCGCGGCAAAGGTCCTGACCCGACTTACCTGGTAGGCCGAGATCGAGAATCACCATCCGAGGCATCGTAGCGCGGAAGATTTCCATGGCCATTGCGCCATCTGAAGCAATCGACATATCGAATCCGGCTGATTCAAAGGTTCGCCGCAAGGCACGCTGTACCGCAGTGTCGTCTTCGATGACGAGTATCTTCTCCATATTCGCCTTCCCTCCCAGTTTTAACTCTTTCCTTGTATCGGTTTAGCTTTGGCCGCTTTCTTCCTTGCCTTGGCTATCTCAATGTAGGTGAGGTTCCCTCGATTCGGAAACTTAGCGGCAACCCTGCGATTGCGTATGCGATCCACTCAAGCACGGAACATGCATTTAGTGTCCGGCTCGCCAACCATTAAGCACAGTGTGCCTTCCGCACGGTATCTTTCGGAGAGACAACAAACCTATGATTCTCAGGACAATGGCACACAACAACCTCTGTTACCGTTTCGTTTGTCATCGATGGCACGACGACTAGCTTCTGTCGGCTCGTAAGTACGTCGCTGCCGCAGACGGGGCATTTCAGCACGTTAGCGATCAGGACGAGTTCTAGCATTCAGGTCTCCTTTCGTGCTGCAACTGCAGAACCCTCACAACCTCGAAAAAGCCGCTGAAACAGGCCGATATACACCACATTCTGCAAGAGAGAATCTTCAGCGCGCCCCGCGTGCGTGCCGTCCGCCGATTTGACGTCGCCCAGCGGACGCGCCGCCTATTGCCTTCGCCATGGAGAAACACCGAAACCCTCAAACGCATGGGCGTACACTTCTGCACTGCCCTCCGCAACGGTGGCGAAATGTCCGCCCGGGATCAACTCAAAGACGGCTTCGACATCGGGACTGCCAGCGACGTAAAGGGTCGCATCCATGTGCAGCAGTAGCAGGCGAGGCCTGATCCTACTCCTCCGCGGAGGCAATGGATTTCGCCAGATGATTTGCATTCCTAGTGTCTCTTCCTCTTCGCGCCAATACATCAACTACTCCTTCGGCCGTTCGGCGGCACCACTTCAGGAAACGCTCTTTTTGCGCTGAGGCCCGCGTGCAACAGCATCAATTGTCGGTAGGCTAGAGTCATCACTTCCTGAGTAAACAGATAGGGATCCCACTCCCGCAGCCTGATCTCGCCCTGTTCCCAATCCAAACGGTCGTTCTGCGCACCGAGCACAAGAACGATCCTGGGCCTGAGCAGGTGAGTTGCACCGAACTCGCGCTCCATAGTTGTGCAGGCGGCGATGTAGATCTTCCACGCCTGCTCCCGCCCCTGCGGGTTCACCCTAGCCGAAACGACAAGTTCATCCTTCGCTAAAGCAGCAGCCGCGGTGAACAGGACCGCTATCGTGAGCCCTAACCTCTTTACACATCCAGCCCCCAATCAGAAAAAGTCCACCGCCTTGATCTGCCGCTCGGTTCCGTCCGCCATAGTGAAAGTGTGAGTCGTTCCGGCGTCTGCCATTTGAAATTTTATGATCGCCTGAGTAGGCCAGGCCCCAAACGGCTTTCCGTCGATCAGACTGATCTTGTCGCCTTTCTTGAACCCGGCCGCTTCAGCCGGGCTGTTTGGGGAGACAAACGCCACCGAAAAGCC
>Ga0210391_10002897_pt1 | contig 14696 bp, 15 predicted proteins | sample IncBWC12OmetaG_FD_160573 | JGI IMG/M metagenome (GOLD analysis project Ga0210391, IMG submission 160573) | Forest soil microbial communities from Barre Woods Harvard Forest LTER site, Petersham, Massachusetts, United States - Inc-BW-C-12-O ... | reverse complement strand
CGGGCGCAGTTCCGCGGGCACGTCCCACCACGCCCTGTCCAGCAGCTCCTGCACGGTGCGGGCGCCTTCGGTCAGCGCCAGCAGCAGACGATGCTCGCGGTCGTAGCGGTGGCCGATCGACTCCTGCAGCTTCGCCACCGGCTCCCAGATCGCGGGGCCGTGGCCGGGGCACAGCACCTCGAGGTCGATCGTGCACAGGTGCACCAGCCCGTTCAGGTAGGCGTTGAGCGCGCCCGGGTAGGGGGCGATGAAGGCGCTGCCTTCGCCCAGCACCGCATCGCCGGTGAAGCACACGCGGTCTGCTACCAGCGCGTAGTGGTCGGGCGCATGGCCCGGCGTCGGCACGGCCGTCAGCGGGCCGAAGCGCACATCGTCGGCGAGCGTCACGTCGATGCCGCTCCCGCGGGCCGCCGCCAGCGGCGCGGGGCGCAGGCCGCGCAGCGCGTTGACCGACTCGATGTGGTCGGTGTGGTCGTGAGTCAGCGCGATCCCCCCCAGCCCCCCGCGCGCGTCCACCGCCGCCACCACCCGCTCGAGATGCTGCCTCAGCGCCGGTCCGGGGTCGATCACATACGCAGGGTCGCGGTCCACCACCCAGGTGTTGGTCCCCGAGAGCGTCAGCGGACCGGGGTTCTCGGCGCGTATGCGCAGCACGTCGAAGGCCGCCAGTCGCCGCGCTTCGGCCAGCGGATCCACCGAGAAGCCGGCCTCGCCGGCGAGCGCAAGATCGAACTCCGCGGCGGTTTCGGGCACCCACTCGGGGGCAGGCTCGACGCCCATGTCCTGCGCGTCTTGGTCGGAGTCGGCCGCCGGGTCCGGATCGGAGCCTGAGGGTGAGGAGGAGCGCATGCTGTGTTCGTAGCTGATTGGGTTGACGACCGTCAGCATACCCGCCGTCCTGGCGGCAAGTCTTGTCTCAATGACAGCTTGCGAAAGCAGCCATCCCGGCTTCCCAAAGAACCCTGCTTATCCTAATTTTGCGACTTGTTCGCCATAGCATGAAATGCCCAAAAGTCGCAGACAGGCGTCCGCGTAAAATAGGCGTTGCCCGGTCTCTTACATGCCTCAAGCCCACATCCCAGACGGTCGAAAGAGGGCATTATGAGCGAGGGATCGTCGTCCTGGCTGTGCCCTACCGAGCTTGATCGCACGCGCGTCGTCGACGCCAACGACCGCGTGCGCATGATCCGGCTCGTCGGCGCCGGCGCGGTCGGTATCGCCCTGCTCGCCGCCGCGCCGTGGATCGGCTGGTGGACGCTCGCGTTCTTCGCGCTGTGCGCGCTCAACTTCGCCTCCGTCGACCGGCGCATGCGCACCAGCCCCCACCCTGAGCGCGTCAGCGCCACGGCGATCGTGGCCACGCTGCTGCTGATCGCCGGCGGCGTCGCCGTCAGCGGTGGCCCCACCAGCCCCGCGCTGCCCTGGATGGTGCTCCCCGCCGCGATGGTCGCCGCCCGCTTCCGCCCACAAGTCGTGGTCGTCGGGCTGGTGCTCACCGTGGTGCTGATCCTCGCCGCCACGCTTGGGGTCGACCCCACCGCCACGATCGACGACCCCGTCCGGCCGATCGCCGCGCTGGCGCTGCTCGCCGGGGTGGTGTCGGTCGTGTGGGCGCTGCAGGCCGCCGAGCTCCACCACCGCGACGAAGCGATCCTCGACCCGCTCACCGGCCTGCTCAACCGCCACGCTCTGATCCCCCGCTTCACCGAGATCTCCCACCAGGCGCGTCTCACCCACCAACCGGTGTGCATGCTGCTGTGCGACGTCGACGCCTTCAAGCAGGTCAACGACCGCCACGGCCACGACCGCGGCGACGCGGTGCTGCGCGACGTCGCCTACGAGCTGCGCAAGCGGCTGCGCTCCTTCGAGCTCGCCTACCGCCTCGGCGGCGAGGAGTTCCTGATCCTGCTGCCCGGCGTCTCGCACGCCGAAGGCCTCGAGATCGCCGAGCGGCTGCGCGCGGCGGTCGCAGAAGCGCACCCCACCGACATCCCCATCACGATCTCGCTCGGCCTCTCCGCCGCCAGCGGCGATGACGTCGTGTACGAGACCCTCTTCAAGGCGGCCGACGAGGCCCTCTATGAGGCCAAGCGCGCGGGACGCAACCGCGTCGCGGCCGCCCCCTCCCCGCCGGTTGCCGGCGAGGAGCCGCCGAGCCTCGAGCTGGTCGTCGGCGAGCAGCTTCCCGCCCCGGCCTTGCTGACCGAAACGGGGATGCTGGCCTAGGGCCAGCGTCTCCCGGCTTCGGTCGAAACGAGGACCGATTAGGGCGACACCGCTCCGCTCGCATCCCCGAATCGGCCAGCGCCAAAGGCAGGGGTCACCCGGCTTCAGTCGCAGGCGAGTGTCTACCGGCTTCGGCCGACTGACACGCTGCGCCCGGGCTCTCGGACCATCGCGGGTTGGTTGCTTTAGCCTACGCGTCTGCCGTGACCAAGCAACTGGATCCCGAGGCTCAAATGCTGCTGGACGTGATGCAGGCGGTGGGGGCGCCCGCGCTCCACACGCTGCCCGTGGAGCAGGCCAGGGCACAGATGCGCGCGGCGCTGCTCACACGGGGGCAGCCGCTCGCTCTGCACCACGTCGAGGATGTGCGTATGCCCTCCCCGCACGGGGCGCTGCCGCTGCGTCTCTACCGGCCGGGCCCCGGCGTGCTGCCGATCGCGCTCTTCCTCCACGGCGGAGGGTGGATGCTCAACGACCTCGACACCCACGACGGCCTCTGCCGCCGGATCGCCAAGCGCTCCGGCTGGCTGATCGCCTCGCTCGACTATCGCCGAGCACCCGAGCACCGCCACCCCGCGGCGCTCGAGGACGCCCGCCACGCCTACGACTGGCTGCGGGAGAACGCCGCCCGCCTGGAAGGCAATCCTGCGCTGGTGGCGCTCGTCGGCGAGAGCTCGGGGGCCAATACCGCCGCTGCGTTGGCGCTGCTGCTGCGTGACATCGGCGCCCTCCCGCCCGCGTTTCAGATCCTCGCCTACCCTCCCGTCGACGTCCCCGATCGCTGGCCCTCCCACCAGGAGCGCGGTAGCGGCTACACGCTCGACGGCCCGCTCCTGCGCTGGTTCATCGAGCAGAACCTGCCCGCCGGCTTCGACCCCGCCGACCCCTACCGCGATCCCTACCTCTTCCCGCTCGGCGCCCCCGATCTGGCAGGACTGCCGCCGGCGCTGGTGATGACCGCCGAGTTCGACCCGCTGCGCGACGAGGGCATCGCCTACGCCGAGCGGCTGGCCGCCGCCGGGGTTCAGGTGGAGCACCTGCACGCCGACAACCAGATGCACGGCTTCCTGCTCGTCGACCGCGCGATCACGCGTGCCGGGGAGCTGATCGATCTGCTCGCCGACGCCCTCGCCGCGCGGGCGCGGGGGGCCGCGCGCACCGCCGAGTAGCGTCTCTCGCCGGAACCTGCGCGCGCACGGTCGCGGGACATGGAGGTCCCGCGCCCCACCACCTGGGGATGTCGTCAGCCACGCGGACGATCCCCCCTCATCCCGATATCGATACGCCGGCCGAGCCTTACTCGACCCGTTCAGGAGGATGTCGAGTTTCGATCCGCTGCTTCGTCATACCTGTGAACGCGCCATCCCGGGCGCCCCGAGCAAGGAGACAATCATGAGGTTCATGTTGCTGCAGAACTACGCTGGCGGCGCCGGTTGCACGGTGCCGATGGCCGAGTGGGCCCCCGAGGAGGTGCAGGCGCACATCGACTACCAGCGGGCCATCAACCGCGAGCTCACAGAGCGCGGCGAGCTCGTCGACGCGCAGGCGCTCACCGAGCCCTCGCTCGCCAAATGCGTGATCCACAACGGCATCGGCGCGCCGGCCGTCACCGACGGCCCGTTCCCGGAGACCAAGGAGCTGCTCGCCGGCTACCGCATCGTGGACGTCGAGTCTCCCGGGCGCGCGATCGAGATCGCCGCCCAGGTCTCTGCGGCCCCGGCGCGAGGCGGCGCTCCGATCCAGCAGCCGATCGAGGTGCGGGAGGTGATGGAGGCTCCTCGCGCTGAGAGGTGATGGCGCGACCGGCGCCGGGCATAGGATCGCCCGTCGCCCTGCCGTGGCGCGGCCAATCGTATTCCGCCAACGGCGCCCACCATTCGCGGTGTGCCATCGGCGCCACCATTCGCGGTGTGCCATCGGCGCCCACCATTCGCAGTGTGCCAGCGTGCTGGTGCAATCCAGCCATCACGCGCATAACTCTCGGCGATCGGGGTAGGAACCCCTCGACCGCAACGACAACTCTTTGCCAAGCCACTCCTTGCAGCAACCCGCCGCAAGGGAGCGCCGAGGGAGGAGACACCGATGAGCTCAGTCGCGACATCACCACCCCCCAAATACACGGCCCCGGGCCCCGCGGGCGACGACACCGATGAGCTGTTCGCTCGCTGGCAGCAGCAGGGGGACGAAGCTGCGCGCGAGGCGCTGGTGCGACGCTACCTGCCGCTCGCCAACCGCTTGGCGCGGCGCTACCTGCGCTCCTCCGAGCCGTTCGAGGACCTGAAGCAGGTCGCCTCGCTGGGGCTGCTGAAGGCGCTCGACCGCTTCGACCCCTCCCGGGGCCGTCCCTTCCAGTCGTTTGCGGTGCCCACGATGCTGGGCGAGATACGTCGCCACTTCCGCGACTCGGGCTGGTCGGTGCACGTGCCCCGCGGCGCGCAGGAGCGCGCACTGCAGGTGCGCGACGCCCAGGAGGCGTTCGCCAACGAGCACGGCCGCGCCCCCACGGCCAACCAGCTCGCGGTGTATCTGGAGCTCGGCGTCGAGGAGGTGATCGACGCGCTGGTCGCGATGCAGGGCTACAGGACGCTATCGCTGGATGCGCCCCGCCCGGGGGAGCACGACGATGCGGCGATCAGCTACGGCGACTCCGTCGGCGAGGAGGACGAGCGCTACGAGCTCGTCGAGCTGGACGCCACCGTCACCACGGTGCTCGACCGCATCCCCGCGCGCGAGCGCCGCATCCTGCACATGCGCTTCGTCGAGGATCTCACCCAGACGGAGATCGCGGCCCGCATGGGGATCTCACAGATGCAGGTCTCGCGGCTGCTGCGCCGCTCGCTCGATGAGCTGCGTTCCCTGACCGGCGAGCGGCCGTAGGTTGATCGCGGGGAGGCGACATCTGCTCGCCCGCGGATATCGTCGTCAACTGCGATCGATCGAGCGAGACGCCATGCGCCTGCGCGCCGCCGTCAAGCGCTCCAGCGATCCCCGATCGATCCGGGCGAGCGCCCCACCACTGATGGCCGAGCGAGCCAACGTCCGTCTGCAACTGGCCAACCGGCCGGAGAACGTGATGCTCGTGCGGGAGGCTTTGACGGGGGTGGCCGACGCTTTCGCGCTCGATCTGGGCGACCTGATCGACATCCACACCGCCGTCACCGAGGCGTGCAACAACGTCGTCCAGCACGCCTACGCGGGCGAGGAAGGACCGCTCGAGGTGGTCGTGGAGCCGGCGCCGGACGCGGTCACGGTCGTGGTTCGCGATTGGGGCGTGGGCATCCCGGCGCCTCACGGCGGCGCCGCGGCGCACGAGGCCGGCCCCGGCATCGGCCTGACCGCGATCCACACGCTCAGCCAGCGCCTCGATCTGCGCCGTCCCGCCGGCGGGGGTACCGAGGTGCGCATGGAGTTCGCCACTTTGGGGGCGCGCCCACCGCGGCCGCGCGCGACGCCGGCGGCTGCGCTGCCCGCCATCGCGCCCCCCGCGCGCGCCCCCACGATCGCGCTCACGGTCACCCCCGGCGCTTTGGCGCGCACCGTCCTGCCCCGCCTGATGTGCGGCCTGGCGGCACGCGCCCACTTCTCCACCGACCGGCTCTCCGATCTTCACCTCATCGCCGACGCCCTCGGAGCGAGCGCCGGTGTCGCGCCTCTGCACACCGTCGCCGACGTCCAGCCGCGCGCGCTCGAGCTGCGCATCGGGCCGCTGGAGCGAGGGCGAGGAGAGCGGCTGGTGGCGGATTCCTCGCTCGACGGGTTGGGCGGCTCGGTGATCGCGAAGCTGGTCGACCGCTGTCAGGTCGAGCGCGCGGGGTCTTACGAGGTGCTGGCGTTGCGGTTGATGGATGAGCGCGGGGCCGCTGGACCGGATCGCGCCAAGTTTGTGCCGTAACACCCGGAAACAAAGGGCATTGAGGGTCCCGCCCGAGCATTCCATCGCAGACGGTGAGTAGGTTGGGCTGCATGAGCCCAACCCCGACCAACGCGGGCCATCAGTATCTGCTATCACAACGTATCGGTGATATCATCATGGAAATGAAGCAGTTGCTGCTGCGCGTCCCGGAGGACCTCCACCGACGTATCGCCGCGCGCGCGGCGCGGGAGGGCCGCAGCATGAACGCCGTCGCCGGCGCGATCCTCGACGCTGCGACCGATGCCGACATCGGCACCCCCCAGGAGCGGCTGCGTGCCAGAGCCGCCGCCCTGGGGATGCTCAGCGAGGTCCCCGCCGCACCCGTGAGCATGGCCGAACGCGAACGGATCATCGCCTCCACCCGCGGTGTCGGGCAGGTCCTGGATCGGATCGTCGCCGAAGACCGCGACGACCGCCTGTGATCGTCTACCTCGACTCCTCGGTGCTCGCGCGCTCCTACCTCTCCGACGAGGAAGGTCACCAACAGGCCACCGCGCTGCTTGAGGATCCGGAGGTCGTCGCCGTCACCGGCAAGTGGACCCGGATCGAGGTCTCCGGGGCCCTGCTTCGCGCCGCGCGCACCGGCCGCAACGACACCAGTGAGAAGGACCTGTTCGCCATGCTCGACGCCGACCTTGCCGAAAACGGGCGCGTTAGCGAGCTCACTGCCCCCCAGGCCGACATCGAGCAGAAGGCCCTGGAATTGGTGCGCCGGTACGCCCTGCCAACGCTCGACACCTGGCACCTCGCGCTCGCCTCACTGACGGTGCCCGCGCTCGCGGAGCCCGAGCGAGAAGCGATCGCCTTCGCCTCTCGCGACGCCGACCAAGCGGCTATCGCCGAGCAACTGGGCTTCAAACGGATCTGAGAGGCTCGATGACGCGCAAGCCAAACGCCCGTCTTCAGGAGAAGAGCCCTTCGCCGATAAACCCGCCGGGCCGAACTCCGGGCGGACAGGCGAAGATCGCGCTGGAGGTGTGCAATGTGTGGCGGTTGAGCGCGTCGGAAGCCGCCAGACGCCGCTGCAGAGGGATGAACTGCCGCGCGGGGTCACGCTGGAACGCGATGAAGAAGAGGCCGGCGTCGATCTCTCCCGTGCCCGGTTCGGCCGCTTCGCAGTAGGAGTAGCCGCGGCGCAGGATGCGCTGGCCGTCGTTGTTCTCGGGGTTGGCGAGCCGGATATGCGCGTTGGCCGGAATCGCCAGTTCGCCATCGGCGTCGGTCGCGTTGAGGTCGACGGGGTCGTCTTCACTCTTCTCGCCGAGCGGGGCGCCACTCAGCTTCTCGCGGCCGATCGTGCGCTGCTGGCCTTCGAGGCTCGTGGTGTCCCACACATCGAAGAGGATCCGGATGCGCCTGGCGATCAGGTAGGTGCCACCAGTCATCCACGCTGGCCCGTCTGCGTCCTTCACCCATACGAAGTCATTCATGGCCTGTGTGTCCTCGGCGCGGATGTTGTCGGTGCCGTCCCTGAAGCCCATGAGGTTTCTGGGCGTCGTCTGCGCCCGCGTGGTGCTCGAGGTGCGCCCGAAGCCAAGCTGCGACCAGCGCAGCGTGGCCGCACTGCTCGCGATCCGCTCGAAGAGATGCACGGCATGGAAGGCCACCTGCGGATCTTCAGCGCACGCCTGAACACAGAGGTCACCTCCCGAGCGCCCCGGTTCGAGACTGTCGCCCTGAAACGCCGGAAGCGCCTGCAGCAATGCGGGTCTGCGGCCCGCCAAGCCAAATCGATCGGCGCCCGGAGACCCGAACAGGCTGGGGCCGAGCCCGATCGTGACGGTCAGCCGCGCTGGACCCAGGCCAACAGCCTCACCAGGGTCCACCGGGGGCGTGCCGAGTTCCTGAGCCTGCGGCTGGTAGGACCTGCCAGCGGTCAGCGCCGCCGCCGCCGCGGTCCATTGTTCGAGGATGCCGCGGAGGCCTTCGACCGCTTCGCTGGTCACGTCGAACGCAGCGAAGTGCAGGTAGTCCTGGGCCGCAGTGGCAATCCCCGCCTGGTTGAGGGCGTAGAACGGCATTGCCTGCGCCGAACCCTCCTGGGAAGAGCCTCTGTCTGTGGCCGCAGAACCGTTCGTCAGGACATGACCCACTCCCACTCCAACCCCAAACGCTACCGCACCCGACAGCACCCCACGGCGGGTGATCCCTCTCTCCGGCTGGTTTGGCGCTGAATCCTCTGGAGCAGTCAAGCCATTCCAGATCATAACGCTCTTTGGATGCAACAAACGTCCACCCTACTCCAGCCAGCCAGCAAACCCAATTTCCGATCATCCGATCATGAAAACCACGATCCTCGGAGCAGTCCTCGTAATTTGGGGCGCGGCCGCCCTCATCATCCACGCAGCCGGCGGAACCCCCAACCGCGGCGGCGCCTACGGGGCGGGACAGTCAGCCGGACTCGTCTTTGCGGCCATCATGATCGTCGTTGGCGCTTGGGCTCTACGTAAAGGTCTCCGAGAGCGACAGCGCTAGCACTCACTTCGGTCCAGCCTCTCCCGGTTAAGCTTGCTCTTCATCTGCTATTGCAAGTCGCTCACGCAAGGTCACTAGGCGCTCACGTCGTTCTTGATCCGCACGTGTTGTCCCTGGATAATCAAGCGCACGGCTTACAACGGCAAGCGCAGCACCAACTTCGCCGCGCTCGAAATAAACATGTCGCCAAATCATAGGCAAACGCGAGATCTCGAGGCTCCTTGAGCCGCCGCGTCCTCGGCAACATCTAGATCCGCCGCCTCCTCGTCGCCGGGCGTAAGCGCTGCCGCGGCGATGCCAATGTCCGCGCCGGCTTGGTAGGCGCTAGAGGAAAAGTCGGGTTGGCCGATTCCGAGGGCACCGAGATTCAGAGATGAGCGGGGGCTTGCGACGATCGGACTCCAGGCGGCGAGCGTGGTGGGTGGGTTGCAAGCCCGAGTACGATCCTGAACCCTCAAGGCCGGTGCACCTAGTCTTCTGCTCCCTTTCTGCCGTGATGTAAAGATGGTAGGTCCATCACTCATAGTGTTTAGTGTTGGGATTCCTTCAAGGATATGGTTCACTCATTTCATGGAAGACCCTCGATGTTCTCATCGAGAATCGCATCCACTTCACGCTCTAGCCATCCCTTGAACTCACTGAGCGAGGCGAGAGGCTTACCATCACGGACAATAAAGCCCTCGAAAAAATCGACAAAGCTATTCTGCCGCCAGAATGCAATTCGTATCTCTGAATTCTCACGATCATCGCTAGACCATCGTTTGACCTCCACCATAGTTCGGAGACCTCTAGCCGAAAGCATCGACGACCGCCTAGCAAGAACCCCGTCAACCAAGCCACGCACAGCCTCATCGAGTTTCGACTGTTCTGTCATGCTATCCCGCATCCGGGAACTGAATCCATTCATTCGGGAACTGTCGTTCGCCACCATACTTGCCAATGTGCGTCTGGTGCTGATGAATCACCTCTCCTTCGAGATTGACTCGGTGCACCGTTGAGATCGTTTCGTCCCCCAGTCGCTCTTTGCCGAATTCCGAGATTTGTGCGGTGCTGTCCCCGGTGGTTTCGCTGACGGGGTTTTCGCTGTCGTAGAGGTAGCTGGTTTCGGTGCCGTCGAGGGTCTTGCTGGAGCGCCGGCCGAAGGGGTCGTACGCAAAGCTCCAGGTGTTCGAGCCCTGGGTTATGCCGGTGAGCTGGTTGCGGTCGTTGTAGGTGTAGCTGCTGGTGGGGATGCTCGTGAGGTTCCCGTCGGCATCGTAGGTGAGGGTATGGCCTTCCAGGCCGGTGAGCTCGTTCGCGGCGTTGTAGCTCGCTTCGCCGAGCGCTTCGGGGAGGTCAGTTCGCGCGAGGCTGCCCGAGAGCGTGGTGAGGCGCCCGAGCGCGTCGCGACCGTACTGCAGATCCCCGATCTGCGCACCACCGGGCTTCTCGTAGTCGGTCGCGGTCAGCTGGGAGTCGCCGTCGTAAGCGTAGCTTTCAGTGTCGCCGTCGGGGAGCGTCGTCTTTGCGGTGCGGCCGTCGGGGTCATACGCGAAGGAGACGTCCCCGTGGGGCGTTTCGATCCCGGTGAGCTGACCGTCTTCGTTATAGGCGTAGCCGGCAGCCGCTTCGCCGTCGACGCTCATGCCCGTGCGCTGCCCGTCGAGGTCGTAGCTGTAGCCGACGCTGCCGTTCAGGCCGCTTTCCCCGGTCAGACGGTGGTAGGCACCGTAGCTCATCGTGTACGTGCCACCGCGTGAGTCCACCGCAGAGGTCAGGTTGCCTTCGGTGTCATAGCTGTAGGCGATGCTGCTCGTCGGGGAGCCGCCGCCGGTCGCGCCGAAGGAGACCGACGCGAGGCCGTAGAAGGGGTTGTAGGTGTAGCTCGTGGTCTGCCCTTTAGGGTCGGTCACGCCCTGCAGGCGGCCTTCGTCGTCGTAGGAGTAGCTGGTCGTATGCCCCAGCGCATCCGTCCAGGAGGCGAGCTCGTTCAGTGTGTTGTAAGTCACTGTCTGCGTGTGGCCACAGGGGTCGGTGACACCTCCACTCCGACCCAACACACAAACCTCAGCCCGAAGAGCCAGACGATCGAGAATATGTAGGCGAGTATTTTGGGATCGTCCACGCGAGTCACCTATAATCCGACGACGGCAGACGCGGGGCCTCCTACCCCGCGACCACACATCGCTTGAGCACAGTGGCTCAACACAACGCGCAGATAAGCACCCGCGCCGAGAAACACATCGACTCGTACGACAACCTTTTCGACAGCCACGCGGTAAACCCGAAAAACCGCTTCTCGGCCGTACCAGTCCTTGAAAAGCCATGTCCTAAGCTTTCATAAAACAGGAAGAGTAATGCTGCACCGCATCAAGCCGACTCATCTTTCGTCAATTTATCGAGCGAGTCATCAATGGTTTTGGCGATCCATTCGGGCATCGAAGTGGGATCCACCACCAGGCGTCCCTCCCGGGCGACATAGAAAAACACGACGTCATGCACATCACCGTCCGCGTACCGCAGCGTAACCTCGATGTAAGAGGCATAATTTGTCCCTTCCCCCGAACGAGAGATGGGATCAAGTTCGACCCGCAAACCAGCATCATCAAACTCTATGCGTCGAGAGTCGAACTCACGTCTGATGGCACCATGAAGCGCATTCTCAACCTGGCGGATTTCGTCCGCTGTGTTATTGGCCGACATCAGGAAAGGATAGTGTGGAACCAGCAAGCGGCCCGTAAAGCGAGTGTTGGTGAATGATGAGTGTTCCTCCGCCCGGAAGCGGCTTGCCCACCTGATGTACGACCTGGACGGTTTCACCGTCGGGAGTGCGCTCCTTGATGATGACCGATTCGGCACCGTCGCTCCCTGGTGTAGCCCTCGTCGTGGATGTAAAGCTGTTCGCCGTCTCTGCGGCCTCGTCTGCTGTGTCCTCGGCGAGGTCTGCTGCGGCTGCGTCCTCGTCGCCAACAAAGCACCCCGCCGCAACCCCGCCACCCGGGGCGTTCGGATCTCGGCGTGAGCAGGGGTTTTCTACGCTCAGACCCCCGGCGAAGGTCACGCCCGGCGGGTTGAAGGCCCCGGCGCGGTTCTGAGCCCCCAGGGCCCACGTGCTGAGCGCGGCCGTGGAGCCGAGGAGCCCGGTCGTGAGGGTGGCGGCGAGGGCGACTAGGAAAAGGAGGAGCGGGCGCAGGAGGGAGTGGGCGCGGCGGTTGGGCGAAGGTGCCGGACGGTGGGCGTGTTCAGGCTGAGCAAGCACGAGAGCGACCTAGTTTCATCAGAGCGCGCTACCTAGCCTGATCCGAACCAAGAAACGGACCGCGGCCCAACCACTCACTGCCGAGTGGTTCGACTATGCACGACGAAGCAGCAACACAGCACGACAAGAACTCCACGATCCAGCCGTCTCGCTCATCCCGGGCGACCGCCGGCGATACGTCACGCTTCCGCTCGTATCTCACCGTCCGTACCCCCTCAAACGTCAGTCTGACGGCGGCAACACTTGAGCTTTGCAACTGCACCACGACCACCAGCCGCGGATAGCCGTCCTCAGCCAAGTGGTCATCGTGCGTGACCCATGACGCCCCATCAAGCCAGTACTCCCTGACAACACCATCCTCAAACCCACCGAGCGCGTCATTGACCAACTCCCAATCCCCACTGCGCTCGACCACGATCGACGACCCGGAGCCTGATGTGCCGCGACCACTCATTCGAACGGTACGTGTTCACCACGAAGGCCACCACCGGGCGCCTGTCGCGGATTTTGCCCTGAATATTCGAAGAAGTGCGAACCTTCGCCATGACGTGAACCTTCTCCAAGATCGTACTGATATGCCCGATCACCGTACTCATCGTACGTTGTGACCTGCTTCAGATCCCCGTTAGGAGAGAAGCGTTCATACGTCGAATACGGCGACGACTGTCCCGGCGCGAGGTCATTCTCCTTGGTCGCGTAATACTCATCCGGCAAGAACGTATCTGCGGCGTCGTCAGCCGCGTCGAGTGCGGCTGCGTCCTCGTCGCCAACAAAGCACCCCGCCGCGATTCCGCCGCCTGGCGAGTTGGAATCTAGGCGTGAGCAGGGGTTTTCGGCGCTCGGACCCCGGGCGAAGGCCACGCCTGGCGGGTTGAAGGCCCCGGCGCGATTCTGAGCCGCCAGCGCTGTCGCTCCGAGCGTGGCCGTGGAGCCGAGCAGAGCGGTCGTGAGGGTCGCGGCGAGGGCGGCTAGGAGAAGGAGGATTGGGCGCAGGACGCGACGATCGCGGCGGCTGAGGGAATATGCCGGATGGTGGGCTAGTTTCTGTTGTGCGAGCACGAGATCAGACGAGTTCAGATATGCCGCATCGTGGCGTGGGACTCGACCCACACCCCCACTCCACCGCCATCAGGTATCCGCTCAAACACGGGCCGCACATCGCATACGCTTACGTGCACACGCCTAACCGGCTCCTCCCACCTCTCCCCGACATAACCCATCGAGAGCACAAGCCATTTTCCTTTCGCAACCCAAGTCTCACCAACGGCGTCCTTGCTTCCCCCGCCAAAATCGCGCCATGCATTCTCGCCAAGCTCCCGCGAATCAAGCGATAGCTCATCGTCCAGCCTCACCAGAGCACGCGTACCCTGAAGCTCCACTAGAACACCCCGGTAACCCTCACCGCCTGCGAGCCACGCCGGCTTCGAGTCGTAACCACCAGCAACCACGACCCTCTCTCCGGTGCGAAACGGACTCCCAGCGGCTTGTTCACCTAGACCACTCATCTAACCAAAGGGAATGAACGATATGCCGGATGGCAACGGAACACCGCCAGCCACAGGAGACTCTTGTCCTCCCCCCGGCTGGCCATTAGCCGCGCTCACCGTGCTCGATGCCGGCGGATTGTCGAAAGGAATCTCGAAGTAACCGTCGGGCGTCTCTTTGAGGGCCAAACGCTGCTGTGCAGTCACGCCATCGTCATAAACATCAGGCGTCAGATACGTATAGCCGTCACCACTCGGCTTGATCAGACCATCATCTTCTATGTCCGCCGCATGGTCGAACGTCGTGTAGTGGCGAAGGAGGGTTGGAGCCTCGTCTGCGGTGTCCTCTGCGAGGTCGGCGGCGGCTGCGTCCTCGTCGCCAGGTGTGAGCGCTGCGCCCACGATACCAACAGCCGCGCCACCTTGATAGGCGCTGGACGAAAAGTCGGGTTGGCCGATTCCGAGGACACCACGTGCGGCGATGGTAGCTCCACCAGTGAAGGCGTCAACGGCTCCAACGTATGCGGTCGCTGCGTCTTCGACGATGCCTTCCCCCGTCGGGTCGATGTAGTCGACCGGGTCGCCGCCAGCGTACTGGTAGAGGTTGACACCGGAGCCGGCGATGCCGGCGGGGTCGTGGGTCGTGAACTGCGCGGTCGCGGGGTCGTAGTAGCGGGCGTGGTCGTAGAGCAGGCCGGTGCCGTCGCTTGCGTAGCCGGCGTACTGGTAGGGGTTGCTGCTCGTTTCGCCGGTGGTGGTGGGGGCGCCGAAGGGCTGGTAGGTGTATTCGGTGGTGGGTTCGCCGCCGCTGTTGGCGAGCGCAACGGTGCTGTTCTGCTCGTCGGCTAGATAGGAACTGGTGGCGGCGCTGGTGGTGCGCGCAAAGCGTTCGTTGAGACCGAGACCGTTCAGGAGCTGCGCAGTGCTGTCCCCGGTGGTTTCGCTGACGGGGTTTTCGCCGTCGTAGAGGTAGCTGGTCGCAGTGCCGTCGAGGGTCTTGCTGGAGCGCCGGCCGAAGGGGTCATACGCGAAGCTCCAGGTATCCGAGCCCTGGGTGATGCCGGTGAGCTGGTTGCGGTCGTTGTAGGTGTAGCTGCTGGTGGGGGTGCTCGTGAGGTTCCCGTCGGCGTCATAGGTGAGGGTGTGGCCTTCAAGGCTCGTCAGCTCGTTCGCGGCGTTGTAGCCCGCTTCGCCGAGCGCTTCGGGGAGGTCAGTTCGCGCGAGGCTGCCCGAGAGCGTGGTGAGGCGCCCGAGCGCGTCGCGACCATACTCAAGGTCACCGATCTGCCCGCCACCCGCCTTCTCGTAGTCGATCCCGGTGAGCTGGGAGTCGCCGTCGTAAGCGTAGCTCTCGGTGTCA
>Ga0210391_10002896_pt1 | contig 14696 bp, 13 predicted proteins | sample IncBWC12OmetaG_FD_160573 | JGI IMG/M metagenome (GOLD analysis project Ga0210391, IMG submission 160573) | Forest soil microbial communities from Barre Woods Harvard Forest LTER site, Petersham, Massachusetts, United States - Inc-BW-C-12-O ... | reverse complement strand
CAGCCGTCTGTACCTCGACAATATTGACCACATTCAGTCCAGCTGGCTCACGCCGGGGATTAAAATCTGCCAGGTGGGCTTGCAGTTTGGCGCGGACGACGTGGGCAGCATCCTGATCGAAGAAAATGTGGTGTACGCCGCCGGCGTGCGCAACCGCACCAACGAAGCAGAGTTGCGCCGAATCATTTCCGACGCCGGCTACATCCCCGCACAACGCGATACGCTGTATCGCTCGTACTCTCTGAAACCACAAGCAATCTACGCGCAAGCATAAGCGGTCTGACGCTGCCCGAAATCTTCGGATTTCTGCGACCGATTACGCGGAAAGAATCACGGCGGGTTCGACGACGGTGGCGGGGAATTCCAGGCTGATGCTGGCGCCGAAGGGCTGCTTGTTGCTCAGGACGATTTCGCCGCCGGCTTCCTGAATGATGCCGTAGCAGATGCTGAGGCCCAGGCCGGTGCCTTTTCCGACGGGTTTAGTGGTGAAGAACGGATCGAACGCGCGGTTCAGGTCGCTGAAACCGGGGCCGGAATCGTCGAAGCGGATGAAAACGCGATCGCCCTGGCGGGTAGCGGAAATAGAAATGGAGCGTTGCGCGCTTTCTTCCACCGCATCAATCGCGTTATTCAGAATATTCAGCAGCACCTGCTTCAGTTCATCTTCGCCGATCGCGATGCGCGGCAGATCTGGCGCTACGTGTACGTCCATTTTTACGCCGAGCTTGCGGATGTGGAATTCGCGCAACTGGATCACGTCGTGTAGCGCAGTTTGGAAATCCGCGGCGCGCGCCGCGGGATTATTCTGGCGCGCAAAACGCAGTAAGCCGTCAACGATGCGCTTCATGCGGCGCGCTTCCGCGCCAAGTTTCTCCACGCGTTTCGCGGCCTTCTGGCCTTCCACTTCCTCGCTCAACAAATCCGCGTAGCCCATGATGCCGGTGAGAGGATTGTTCAATTCATGTGCGACACCGGCCACCAACTGGCCCAGCGCCGCCAATTTTTCCGAACGCACCAGTTGGTGATGCAGGCGTGAATTTTCGATGGTCACCGCAAGATCGGAAGCCAGCACTTCGAGCTTCATGATTTCGGCGGTCTCGTTAACTGCGCTTTCTTCCGTGGTCTGCGCGGCGCTCAGGCACAAGCAGCCCAGGTGTGAGCCGCGCCAGGAAACCAGCGGGACGAGCACTTCGTGCTCTGCCGCGGCGGCGCCCGTCGCACGGGAATCGGAGCCAACTTCGGCTGAGCGAATCAGGAAGGAATTGTTGCCCAGCTGCGTGCCTTGTTTGCACAGGTCCTTCACCTTTTCGATGGTCCATGCTTTGCTGCGTTCTTCGAAGCGCAATTTTTCTGCCGGCGAAAATCCGGTGGAACCGCCTAGGCGCAGAGAACGATCGTCGCGCGCCAGGAACAGCGCCGCGCGCGGGAAACTGGTGGCTCCGGTGACGGCCGCCGTAATCTCTCCGCACAGGTCCGCCGGATCGCTGCCGGCGAGCAATCGCGAAGTGATCTGCGAAAGCTGCAGCAGAAGCCTGTTCGCCGCGCGCTCGCGTTCATTCGCGCGTTCAATCACGCCGGATTTATCTTCGATCAGCGCCAGAATCATCCCAAACGCTACGAAAAATTTCGGCACGTTCCACAGTTCGGCATTGACCTGCAGCTTGGGCGCGTAGTGCGCCAAGAGAGCGCCCGCTGGGAACACCGCGCCCCAGGCCACAAATCCTCCGGTTACGGTGATCACGCCCGGCGAAGGCCGCGGGAAGCGCTTCCAATAGAGAATGCCGCAGAGGCCGAAAGTGAGCGTCAGGATCGCGTTGATGCCCAGATCGGCGCTGCCGAGAAGTTGGTCGTGCATCGTCCAGATTCCGGTGAACGCCAAAATAATCGCGATGCCGATGGCGTAAGGTTTGGTGTTTGGAAAGTTGCGCAGCGCGAAAGCCGCACCACCGAAGAAAATCGTTCCCAGCGCGAGAGTCATCAATCCATAAACGTGCCAGTCGAAGACGGCAGCGACAGCGTGGAACGCTGTGGGCACCGCGAGAACCGCGAGCAGCATCAGCCGTTTGCTGCGGTCTTCCACGGCGAGCGTCATCGAAACCACGAACACTACGCCGGAAAGTTCCAGCGAGCCGATGTCAATTGACTCCAGAATGTTTTCCAGCGTGCCGGTGTGCGTCTCAAAAGCCTGAATGAAAAAGTGCAGGAAGATCAGAGCCCAAGCGTACGTCCACAGACGGATTCGCGCAGAGGGCGCATGCTTGCGGAGTGATAGAAAAATCCCAACGAGGACGAAAAGGACGAGAATCGTGGGAAGTTTGTCGAGCAATGAATTCACCGATCGCCTCTGGGAGCACCAAGGCTATGGTTCGCGGGCAGGCAGAACAATAGAACGACGGTACCAAACTCCGGCGCGGTCCCGTTTCTGGAATTGCGGGGAATGTTAGGCAAGCCCTATTGTTTCAATGGTATACGGAGATCTAAGGTGACTTCGCTGCCTTCTGCCAGGTCCACGGGATCGACGGGGATGAAGACTCCCCGGACGTAGCGCGCGCGCAGAGTGCGCGTCGAATTGGCGCGCGGCGGCGCTGGAGTCTGCGTCGAGCGGCTAGGAACGTTCGCGGCTTCGCTTGCTAGGCGCGATTTGCGATCTTCGAATTTCGGGACGCCCGCGGAATCCAGCGCCACGTTCGCCAGCGCATCGGCGTCGGTATTCAGCTCGCGGCGCACGTGTTCGATGGCGAAGTATCGCAATTGGCGGCTGAGCTTGGAGGCGCGTTCGTGCAGCGGCTTCAGGTCCGGGCTTTTCACTTTGTAGCGCCCTTGCATCTGGCGCACCAGCAATTCGGAATCGCTGCGCACTCGGAGCGCGGCGATATTGTGGCCGGCGGCGTAATCGAGTGCGGCGAGCAGCGCGAAATATTCAGCGACGTTGTTGGTTTCACGCCCGATATTCTTCGCGAGCTCCAGAGCGATTTTTCCTTCAGGGTCGCGCAGCACCACGGCGTAGGAAGCCGGTCCGGGATTGCCGCGCGACGCGCCATCAATATTCGCGACGTACACTCCGGGGGGCGGCGCCGGCGCATGCGAGTCCGCGAACAGGCGTGCGCTTCCCGGCGGAGGAACTTTTCTGGTGGGGCTCACAGGGCCGCCAAGTGTTTTCGGAAATGTTCCGCGCGTGGAGTGCACGCGGCGTGGCGGACCGTTAATAATTTCGTCCTAATTTTCACTGTGGGAAGGTGTGGAACCGGAAGGATCGCCCGCAGGCCCGGCTGCAGCCGCCGAAGCAGCAGGTTCCACGTAATAGAGAATGCGCGTGCAGGTTTCGCAGTGGAACATTTCGTGGCTGGTGCTGCGGCGCATTTCCTGAAACACGTGCGGGCGAATGCGCATGCCGCAGGCGCTGCATTTTTCATCGCGCACTTCGGCGAGCGCCACGTTGTCGTGCTTTTTCATGATGCGATCGTAATGGTCCATCATGTCTTCGGGAATTTCGGCCGTGGCGCGAGCGCGTTCGGTGTTTCCTTCGGCCAGCTCTTTTTCCGCGGCGGCTTTTTCCTTTTCGATTTCGGCGCGCTCGCCGCGAGCCACTTCTTCCACTTCCTTCAGGGATTTTTCCGCGGCTTTTATTCTGCGGTCATATTCTTCGCCGGCCACCATTTGCTCCAGCAGCCGGTCTTCTGCTTTGGCGATCTCGTCTTCGGCGTTCTGCACTTCGTGCTGCAGCGCTTTGTACGCCTCGTTGGTTTTCACCTGCGAGGTTTGGTCCTTGTATTTGCGGACGCGGTCTTTCCACTGCTCCACGTCCAGCTCGTATTTTTTGCGATCTTTTACGGTGGCCAGCTGCGCGGTTTTGCTCTTGTCGAGTTCCGCTTTGGCGGCGGCCACGTGGCCGTCAACTTCCGCGATTTTTTTGGGCAGGGCCGCCAGGCGCGCGCGGACAATTTGCAGACGTGTGTCCACGCTCTGCAGGTCGAGCAGACTCTGTAGGACCTTCAGCACTATGCCGCTATTTTAGCACACTGTTGATTCTCATCCCCGGGCATGGCTTGCGCGATGGGCGCGAGGCTATGTGATTGGAGCGCGGCTACAGATTCGTGCGCAGGAAGGCGATGGCGCGATGCCAGGCCTGCATTTGCGCTTCGGCGTCGGCGGCGGGCGTGCCACCGAAGGAGAAACGCGCGCCGCGGAGATGCTTATTGCGCGAATCGCGGGCGGTGACGGGCAGGTGGGGATAGCGCAACATGTGTCCGGCATGCGCGAAGTGCAAATGTTCGGCCGCGTGCGCGCTGCCATTGCGTTTCAGGCGCGCGATGATCGCTTCGCTCATTTCCGCGGCGGGCCACAGGTGATCATCGCCGCCGGAAATCAGCAGAATCGGCCCGCGAATATTTTCCACGGAGATCGCGGCGCGCTCCACCGCTTCGCGATTGCGCAGGCCGGCGCGGAACAGATTGCGAAACATGACCGGCCGCTTCAGCGCCACCACCGGAACAGCCGAGCGCCACATAAATCCGCGCAGCGGCAGCGGCGCGAACGGGACCGGCTTTCCGCGCAACGTCCAGCAGGGAATAATTTCGCCCGTGGATTTGTCGCGGCCGCTGGCGGCCCAGGCTACGCAGCTGGGAGCATAGGCCACGATCGAGCGAATCTGCGGAAACGTAGAGCCCAGCAGCAGCGCCAATTCCGCGCCGCGCGACACTCCCAGAATTCCGACGCGCTGCGGATCAATCTCTGGCTGCGCGGAAAGCCAGGTCAGCGCTGCCTCGAAATATTCCAGCGGGATTCGATGCAGCCATGAGGGCAGCGGCGCGATGCCAAAATATGCCAGCGCGAGTGTGGCGAAACCGTGGCGCGAAAGCACGGCGGCTTTGTCCAGATCGAATCCGCCGCCGGAGCCGCTCAGAACGATCGCGACAGGATGCGGCCCGGGCCCCGGTGGAATAAATAATCTCCCCACCGTTGTTTCGTTGGCGCTTGAGCCTTGCGCCTCGCTCGGGATTTTCAAATCGCGCGTGGCGGTTTCCGGCCCCAAAAAATTGCGCGCGAGGCTAGCGCGAGCGATGGCGCGCCCGTTGAGCAGCGCTTCGAAATCCACCCGGTCCGGCGAACTATTATTCTTCGCGAAACTCGAATTTGCATCTTCGCTTGCCGCCGCAGACTCCATGGACCAGAAAAGCCCCATCGGCGCGACGCCACGATAGTTGCCGCCCAAAGATTCGTGCAGCGAAGCGTCGATCACGCCAGCCGAATCAGCGCGAAAGCAGGCCAGCGAACTCCAGCGCCGCCCCTGGTCATCTTCCACTGCAGCCTGAATGGAAATCAGTGCAGAGGCAGGCAGCCCGCGCACACATACGCGCGCATCTTCATCCGCAAATGCAGGATCAGGTGAAATGTCAAAACGGGGGGCACTGTCGGGAGAAGCACTCAACGCGTCGAACGCCTTCCGTGAACCGTCATGAGATATTTATAGCACAAGCTCCGCGTTGCTCCGCTCAGGTAGTCGTCCTGCGAATCAGGAATCCGAATCAGCAAGAGCGCTGCGGCTTATCGTTAAGTTCTCGCCAGCGCGCATCGGCCAACACCACGGAGGTCTCAGCCTGCCGTTCCGGAATCGTCCAATACTTCTTAAGCAGCCGATTTTTCTCTTCGCGGCCCACCAGCTGAAAGCCGTATCTCTCGTAAAAGTGAATCGCCCAAGCAGCATCCGCCCAGGTGCCGATCAACACCGGAGCTTTTGCCATAGTCCGCAAGTGAACCAGCAAATGCGCTCCAATCCCGCGCTTCTGGCTGCTGGTGCGAACATAAGCGTGCCGGATGAGGGTCACGTCCTGCACCGCCTGAATGCCCATCACGCCTGCCAGCCCGCCTGCCCCCTCGTAGCCCCAAAACACAATGCCGTCGTCGATCTCGTGCCGCAGCTTTTCGCGAGACATATACGGTTCGGTCCAGCGATCTGCGGGAATAATCCCTTTGTAAGCTTGCGCGCCATCATTAATGATCGTCCAAATCACCTCGAAATCGTGGTTTTCGCAGCGGCGGATCATGAGCAGTCAGCCTCCTGGCAGGCACTTTCAAGATTCAAGCCGACCGGTTAGACGCTCCCACTCGTCTGCGCAGTAGTGTAAATTTTCAGCCACCCGCGACTCGACCTGCGGCAACCTCGCCCCTAAGTTCAATGGGCACACCGTCGCCCGACGCTGAGTCTTTTCCGTCAGCTCATCCGTAGTATGAATATGACGGCCGCAGCAACACTTTACGGTGCGATGATACGCGGCATAACGGGAACGGGCGCGGGCCGCGCGGACGCAGCAGCAACGTACTGGGAGGGGCGGGTGGCTCTGGATAGCGACGTAGCGCAACTTCGGCGCGGCGACCTGGATGCGCTATCCACGCTTCTCACGCGCTATCAGAATCGCCTCTATCGTTATCTGCTGCGCATGGTGCGCCAGCCGGCCGAAGCTGAAGACTTGTTCCAGCAAACCTGGTTGCGCGTGGCCGAAAAAATTCAGCACTACGACCCCCGGCGCAGTTTTGAGGCGTGGCTGTTTACGCTAGCGCGCAATTTGGCGATCGATCATCTACGCCGCGTGCGCCCTGAAAGCCTGGACGAGCCGATTGGCGATTCTGCTGCTGGGGAAACCGCAGCGACTCGTTTGCCGTCGCACGACCGGCCGCCGATCGAAGGAATTCTGCAGCGCGAGCGCTCGCAACGGCTCGGTGTGGTGCTGGAAATGCTTCCGGTGGTGCAGCGCGAAGTTCTGACCCTGCGTTTCGAGGAAGAAATGAAGATCGAAGAAATCGCCGAAGTGCTGGGCGCGCCGCTTTCCACGGTGAAGACTCGCTTGCGCCGCGCACTGGAACGCCTGCGCGTGATTATGGAAACCAGCTATCCCGGGGAAAATTGGCAATGAACGAACACGACAAAATCCGGGCGTTGCTGTCGCTGGCCGCGGCGGACGTGCTCGATACCGGTGAAGAAAAACAGTTGATGGATCATCTGCGCACCTGCGATTCCTGCGGCGCGGAGCTGGAAAAATGGAAACTGCTGGCGGGCGGCCTGCGCCGGCTGCCGACGCCGCAGCCGCGCTCCATCGTGGTGGAGCGCGCGCGCGCCCAAGCGCAGATTCGCCTGACAGAAGAAATCGAGCAGCGCTGGAATCGCACTGTAATTATCGGCCTGCTGGTGTTCGCGTGGATTTTGACGCTGATGAGCTGGCCGCTGGTGCGCCTGTTCACCGGCGGCGTGCTGGGAATGCTGGACCCAAGATTCAACCACGCGTGGATCGTGTTTGGCGTGTTTACGACGACGGTCTGGCTGGCAGGAGGCGCGGCGGCAGTGCTGCTCTCCCTGCAGCAGCGGCGCGAAAGGAGATTGGCATGAGCCGATTCAGAGAGGAATTGAAGGTAATTCCGCGCGCGATGCGGATCGCCGTGGCATTTGTTTTACTCGGGCTGTCCTCAGCATTCACTCTGTTCTTGATGTTTTCACACGATCAAGATCTTGCCAGAACGCCGGAAGCGGGCAAGATTCTGATGATCGTGGGCATTGGAATCGTGCCGGCGATCTGGCTGCTGCTGATCGGCTACGTGTACGCCGATGCGAAGCGCCGCGGCATGCGCTACGTGATGTGGACCCTGCTGGCGATTTTCATTCCGAACGCGATCGGGATCATTATTTATTTCATCTTGCGCGATCCGCTGATGAAGCCTTGCCCCGGATGTGCGCAAGTGCTGAAGTCCGGATACACGTTCTGCCCGCACTGCGGAACCTCGCTGCTTCCGACCTGCCCGAACTGCGGCCGCGGCGTGGACGTGGGCTGGGCGAACTGCCCGGGTTGTGGCACGAAGTTGCCGTCGCCGGCGCCGCGCGCGGCGTAGCAACAGCTTTCGCATTTGTAGCGGAACCGCGACGAAACCCTCGGAATTTTTTCTTCTCGCCGTAACCCGGTAGAATGCTTGCGAGTTGTGAGGAGGATTGCGATGCCTTATGTGCAAGTGACCTGGGTGGCGGGGCGCACACCCGAGCAGAAACGCAAATTAGCCGAGCGCATCACGCTGGCGTTGATCGAAGACGGCCGCGCCAAACGAGAAAATATTCAGGTGACGTTTGTGGATTTGCCGCCGACGGATTACGCCGAGGCTGGCGTGACGGTCGCGGACCAAAAGCGCACGCCTTAACGCTCATTGGCGTGCGCCGGAAACCTTTCCGGCTACCGACGCGTCGGGTTTCCTCAGCAGCTGTAAGGGCGGGTCCCACGGCTGCGGGACCAGCCCCTACAGACCAGCGGCGCGCGTTCCCCCAAATCGTCCCGCCCAGCCTCGGTTACGCAGTCCCGCGGCGCTTACGCCGAAGGATGCATGTCGCGGCGCACCAGCACTGCATCGAGGAAGTACCCGAGCCCCACGCATATCGGAATCACGCCGAACACCGCTGCCTGCATCGCATCCGATTCGTATCGCGCCAGCAACATGAACGTAATGAGATACCCCAGGCCTCCGGCGGTCAGGAGAATTGCGGACTTGCGCGAACGCGCGTGCGGCGGCAATTCATCGGCCATGGGCACGGCCACTCCCTTGGCGATGGCGGCCAAGCGCTCTTCCGTGCGCAATTTGCGCACGCGGTACCATGCATAAATCGCGGCGAGCGGAACCGAGAACGACAAAATCACAGCGACCAAACCGATAGGCTCCATCGTATTTCTCCTCTCGTGAATCCAGCGCCTTGAACACCGCGCGGCGCAGATTCATTTCCGACTTCGGTTGAAGATACGCAGGGAGGCGTGAAGATGTTCCACACGCACGGCCCGGGAATATTGCCGACCATCGTTTGATTGAGTCTCTCGTGCAGTTGTAGGGGCGAGTCCCGCGGCTACGGGACCCGCCCCCAAGGACTCGTGGAGTGGGTCGGAATTCTCCGGCAAGGAAGAGTGCTTTACGGAGTTGGTTGCACTTCCATGGATTGATCCACGGCATAATTGCTGCAACCCGGGAAAGTCGCGGTAGGGCAGTGGGCGATGGCGCGAAAACTCTGGTCGGTAGTTTCGACGGAATAGGTATAGCCGTTGCGGCCGCTTTGCTTCATGGTCAGCTCGCCGCTGGAAATCAGTTCATCCAGCGAAGTATAGGAGCCGTGCATGGCCTGGTGCGCGCGCTCGGCCTGCGCGATTCCCACCAAATCATTTTTCACGCCGACGATGTCAATCGTCTGCGCCGGCGTCCCGGTTCCCGCGGACTGCAGGCTCGAAAAATAATATTTGTAAACCAGCGCCGCCAGCAGCGCGACGATCAGAAGCCCGGCCAGACTTTTCATGCTGCACCTCGATTTTGCCTGCTGAAAATCAGCTTACATCCAGGCAAGGGGTCCCGCAACCGCGTGTAATCCTTTTGCTACGGCGTGCGTCTAACCGGGGTGCGTGTTGAAGTGCGAGCGAAAGCCTTCGGAATCCCCGGGTTTTTTGCACCGCCTGAACCACAGCAAATGGAAAACGAAGCAACGCGAATTTGCCGGGCCGCCGGTTTGACTCTCATGCGCAGGGTCATTGATACTAATCTTCGCTGCCAACCGGCCGGGCTTCGCGCGGTAAATTCCCTCGACGGGAGCAATTGAGAATGACGATACGCCGTAATTTCCGTGTGAACGTGCGGGCGCTCGCAGCTGTGGCAATGTGCGTTGCGCTGAGCCTCACGATCTGCGGCGCGCCGGTCTTTGCACAGGAAAATGCCGCCCAAGAAAATAGCGCCCAGGTTCGCCCGCCGAAGCTCAACTACACCACGCACACTCTGCCGAACGGCCTGCAAGTGATTCTGCTCGAAGACCACGAAGTCCCCATCATCAACCTGCAAGTCTGGTATCACGTTGGCGGGAAAGACGAGCGCCCCGGACGCACGGGCTTCGCGCACCTGTTTGAGCACCTGATGTTCAAAGGCTCGGCCCACGTTCCCGCCGAGGAACATTCGCGCATCATCGAAGCCGTCGGCGGATTCGACAACGCCGAAACTTCCGACGACACCACCAATTTCTTCGAAACTTTCCCCAGCAATTATCTCGAGCGCGTCTTGTGGCTCGAGGCGGACCGCATGGGCAGCCTCAACGTTAGCGAGGAAAATTTTAAGTCCGAGCGCGAAGTGGTGAAAGAAGAGCGCCGCGTGCGCATCGAGAACCAGCCGTACGGCTACCTGCAGGAAGATTTACGCGCGGCTGCGTTCACGGTGCACGGATACCATCACACGCCCATCGGCAGCATGGCGGATCTGGACAAGGCCACCATTCAGGACGTGCGCGATTTCTTCAATACATTCTACAAACCAAATAACGCGACGTTGGTGATCGTCGGCGATTTCGATTCCACACAGGCCCTGGCATGGACCAATAAATATTTCGACGGCATCCCCGCTTCGGCGAAACCGATTCCGCGTCTGAATAATCCCGAGCCGCCGCAGACCGCCGAGCGCGTCGCAAAAAAATCCTATTCCAATACGCCGCTGCCCGCCGTGGTGATTGGTTACAAAATTCCCGCGCGCTATGCTCCAGATTCGTACTCGCTGGACCTCGCTTCGAATATTTTGGCCGGAGGCGAGAGTAGCCGTCTGTACCAGACGCTGGTGTACAAGGAGCAGATTGCGGTGCAGGCCGCCGGTTTCGGCGCGTTCTCTGAGGATCCCAATCTTTTCTGGGCCTACGCGATTATGAATCAGGGCCACAGCGCGGAAGAGGGCGAAAAATCCCTGGTCGCCGTTCTGGATGGATTAAAAGCCGCGCCTGTGGAAGCGCGCGAACTGGAAAAAGCCAAGAATCAGGAAATCGCCGGTTTCGTGCTGGGTCGCGACACGGATGAGGAAAAAGCGGTTGCGCTCGCATCGGCCGCGGTAATCGGAAAGGATCCCGGCCTCGCGAACACCGAGCTGGATCATTACCTCACGGCGACTCCCGCGGACATCCAGCGCGTCGCCAAAGATTATTTTCAATCCACGCGCGCCACGGTGCTAATCGTCACTCCGGCGGCGCCCGGAGCGCCTGCTGGACCCGCGCAACAATGATCCCCGCGGCGCGATGCGCAAGAAAATTTCAGGAGCAACGATGAAGCGGGCTAAGAGCCGGTCAAGTTTTCTGACTGCAGCAATCTTCTTCGCGGCGGCCGGTGCCGCCACGTTCGCACCAATCGCAATCGCGCGGCCGCAAGCATCGGCGCCGGTGTCGCGCAGCGAAACGGAGCCCTCCACATCGCAGGGGCCCCAGAAAGCTTCCGGAATCGTTCCGCCCGGCGTGAAGCTCGCGCCGGAAATGCCCGCACCAGGCGCGCCGAGGCCATTTGAATTTCCCGCAGCCGCCACCAAAACACTGCCCAACGGCTTGCGCGTTTTCGTGGTCACCGATCATCGCGAACCCGCCGTCGCCGCGCGCCTGGTGATTCTCTCGGCCGGCACCATTGAAGATCCTGCGGGAATGCCGGGCGTCGCGGCAATGACGGCCGGTCTGCTGACGCAAGGAACCGCGAAGCGTTCCGCCAAGGAAATTGCCGAAGCGATTGATTTCGTGGGCGGCACGCTGGACGCGAAAGCCGGACGCGACGCCACTACCGTAACGCTCGACGTTGTGAAGAAAGATTTGGGCGTAGGGATGGATCTGCTTTCTGACGTCGTGTTGCATCCATCGTTTCGCGCCGAGGAGCTCGACCGCCAGCGCCAGCAACTTCTCTCCGACCTGGAAGTGCAATACTCCGACCCGAATTATCTGGCGACGCTGGCGTTCGCGCGCACGCTCTACGGAGATTCGCCCTACGGCTTGCCGGAACAGGGCACCCCAGCCACAATAAAAAAACTGCAGCGCGAAGATTTCGTGAAATTTCACGACGCGAACTACGCGCCGAATCAGGCCGTACTCGGTTTTGCGGGGGACATCACGCCCGACGAAGCCTTCGCGATCGCTGAAAAATATTTTGGCAGCTGGCCGAAACTTGATGTCCCCTCCGCTCCACCGCAGGTTCCGCCGAGCGCCACGGCCACCCACGTCTGGCTGATCGACAAGCCCGACGCCGTGCAAACCCAGATTCGCGTCGGCAGAATCGCCATACGCCGCGCCGATGCCGATTTTCTGCCGCTGGATGTGACCAATCACATCTTTGGTGGAAGTTACAACAGCCGCTTGAATACGGAGGTGCGCATCAAGAAGGGCCTTACCTACGGCGCGTCATCCGCTTTCACTCCGCATCGCTACACCGGCTCGCTAGCTGTGGAAACCTACACGCGCACCGAAGCCACAGTGGACGCCACCAAGCTGGTGATGAACCTGCTGACGGGAATGTCCCAAGGAAAAATTTCGCAGAAGGAACTCGATTTCGCGCGCGACTATCTCGCGGGTGTGTACCCGATCGAAACAGAAACCGCCGAGCAAGTTGTCGATCGCGTGCTCACCGTCGCCGCGTTCGATCTGCCTGCGGATTACAATCAGACCTACCCCGTCAAAGTGCGCGCCACTTCACTGGGACAAGTGCAAGCCACTGCGCGCAAATATTTCACCACGGGCGATCTGGACATCGTGCTGGTGGGAAACGTCAGCGTATTTCGCGATGCGCTCAAAAAGCAATTTGGCGGAGCGGAAATCACCGAGATTCCTTTCGGCGAAGTGGACGTTCTTTCGCCGGCGTTGCGCGCGTCCAAGCAGGCCGCCACCGCTTCCGCCGCTCCGCCCGCCACGCCCGAATCGCTCGAACAGGGCAAGCAAATCCTGCTGGCCGCCGCGCAAGCCGCGGGTGGCGATGCGCTGCAGTCCGTCGCGACCTTGGGCTTCAGCGAAAACGGCACACTGCACAATCCGCGCGGCGACCGGCAGCTGGGCGTGACCTGGCAAGTTTCGTATCCAAATCGTTCTTATGGCGAAGTGAACCTCGGCTCCGCGACGATCGTGCAAGTCTGCGACGGAAAATCATCCTGGCTGAAATTTCCAGACGGAGTCCACGACACCACGGACATGATCGGCGAATTCAAGCGCGGCATCACCCTCTTTGGCGGCGGCTGGGGGATCTATCAGCAAGCGCTAGCCGGAAAAATCACCGGGCAGGCCATCGGCGAAGAAGAAATCGCCGGGAAGAAAACGCTAGGCGTAGCAATCACAGGTCCATTTGGCGCGGTGAAGCTGTATTTCGATCCGACCACTCATTTACTCGCGGCGGCGCGCTATCAATCCGTCAGCGATCACGGCTCCAGCGACAACGAGCAGCACTGGAGCGACTATCGCAACGTGGAAGGCCGCCAGTTCGCTTTCGCCACAGATACCTATCGCGACGGCGCAAAACTTTTCGAATCCACCGTGCAGGCGGTGCAAATCAATCCAAAAGTTGATGAAGCGCTCTTCGCGAAGCCGGCAATCGCACCTGAAGCTGCGTCGCCTGCAGCAGCTCCAACCCCTGCGCCCGCGCCTGCTCCCGGCCCTGCGCCCAAATGATCCAGCGCAGCTCACTTGACCGTCAGGATCACCTTGCCGATATTTTTCCGCGCATGAATATATTTGTGCGCCGAAGCCGCGTCGGCCAGCGGAAACGTCTTGCCGATCACGGGCTTAACCTTCCCGGTGCTGTACAGCTTGAAGATTTCGTCGAGCTCTCCGCGCAACAGCGCCCCGCGCGCCGGCATGCGCCCCAGATTCACGCCGATGATCGAAATATTCCGCGCCATCAACTTCAAGGGATGAAATCGCGGCGTCTGCAGCAGCGCTTTCGCCCCGCGGATCGCGTTTTTCTTCCCGTCCGCACCGGCCGCGGCCGAAAAGCCGTACACGACCAATCGTCCGGTAGGTCCCAGGCACTTATAACTGTCGGCAAAGGATTTCCCGCCGACCGCGTCCATCACCATTTCAATTCCGTCGGGCGCGAATTTCTGCACCACGTCCACGAAATTGTTTTTCTCGTAGTCAATCGCGTGGTCCACGCCGATCTTGCGCAGATATTCCTGCTTGGTCGGCCCGGCCGTCCCGTAAATTTCCAGGCCCCGCGCCTTCGCCAGTTGCACTGCGGCGATTCCCACACCGCCCGCCGCGCCATGAATCAGAATACGGTCGCCGGACTGCAGATTGCCCATCGCGAACATCGAATGATACGCAGTGAGGTAGTTAACGGGGATAGCCGCAGCGTCGTCGAACGGCATGCCCGACGGCAAACGAAAAACGCGCCCCGCCGGCGCCGCCACCCACTCGGCGTACGCGTTGAATTGAGTAAGCGCAGCCACAGCATCGCCCACGCGCAGCGGCTCGCCGTCGCTGGCCTTGCCTCCCTCGGCAACTTTTTCCACCACGCCGGAGACTTCGAATCCCGGCACAAAAGGCGGCTTCGGTGTGCCGGGATAGATTCCCATACGCTGCAGCAAGTCGGCAAAATTCACGCCGACGGCCTTCACGCGGATCACCACTTCGCCGGGTTTCGGCTGCGGGTCCGGCACCTCGCGCACCTCAAATACATCCGGAGGCCCGTACCTCTTTACCACCATCGCGCGCATCTAACTCCCCCTCTGCCGAATGTAGCTCAATTTCCGATGAACCTGTCACACTCTAATTTCTTGATGCTGCACCGCTGTCCCAGGCTCCATCCGCTCCAGGCTTTTAACTTTGGTTTCAAAGGCATCCTATCTTAAACTGTTAGACTTTGCGCAACGATGAAAACCACACATAGACCACGAGTCCTCTTTACCGGCATCACGATTTTAGC
>Ga0210391_10002894_pt1 | contig 14698 bp, 16 predicted proteins | sample IncBWC12OmetaG_FD_160573 | JGI IMG/M metagenome (GOLD analysis project Ga0210391, IMG submission 160573) | Forest soil microbial communities from Barre Woods Harvard Forest LTER site, Petersham, Massachusetts, United States - Inc-BW-C-12-O ... | reverse complement strand
GGGGGCGAGACAACTCCTGCCTTCGTGGAGCGGATAAAGCGCCTGTTGTCGCCGTCGAACAGTGAGGCGAGTGCCATGGCGTCCGGTGTTTCAGCGGCCGCAAGCGAGCTGGTGCATACCTCCCGGAGGTCCAGGCTGGTAGAGCTCATAATCGCTACCGTGGTCACATGCGCGGCGATTGTGTACCTGCTGGCCGACTGGCCGGGGATTTCCATAACAACAAAAGGGTTTTTCGGTGCGACAGGCGCTTTAAATTCTGCGAATTCGGCTGGCTCAGAAGCGGCTTTGGCACTGCCTGCCCATTCGGTGGCTGTGCTGCCGTTTACTAACTTAAGCGGCGACCCGCAGCAGGAGTATTTCTCTGACGGCATTTCCGAAGAGTTGATCAACGCACTGTCACATATCGATGCACTTGCGGTAGCTGCGCGCACCTCTTCGTTCGCTTTCAAGGGCAAGGAAGTCGATGTTGTCACCATCGGCCGGCAGCTTCACGTTGGCGCGATTCTAGAGGGCAGCATTCGCCGATCAGGCAACACCATTCGCATTACTGCACAGCTCATCAATTCCGCGACCGGCTTTCACATGTGGTCGGAGGACTATGATCGTGACCTTAGGGACATACTCGTACTTCAAACGGACATCGCCACCGCGGTGGCACAGCAGCTGCGAGCCAAACTGCTCGGTGGCGAGGCGGCCAGAATTGAGCTAGGTGGGACGCATGTTCCCGCGGCCTACGATGCGTACCTGCTCGGAAGGCAGCTTGATCGGATGAACACTCTAGACGGATATCGGCGTGCCGCTGCGGCCAATCTTAAGGCCACGGAACTCGACCCTCTGTACGCGAGGGCTTACGCAAATCTGTCCCTCGCCGAGGCGAACGCTGCCGACTATACAAATGATTTGGTGGGACTGGAGAACGCTCGTTTGGCCGCCGAAAAAGCATTGTCCCTGCAACCAGAACTTGTTGACGGCTACATCGCCCGCTTCGCGGTGCGGCGTTACTTGTTGGACTTTTCCGGGGCGCGAGCCGATGCGGAACGCGCACTGGCGCTCTCACCAAACAAAACCAATAGCCAAACTGTCTACGGCACCATGCTTGCAACATTCGGCCGACTGCCCGAGGCCATTGCGGCGATGAACAAAGCCATTGAGCTTGATCCGCTCAACGAGTCCGCTTGGCTCGATCTAGCACAATACTTCACAGTAGGACATGACTTTCCAGCGGCTCACCGCGCCTTTGAGCGAGCGCAGGCCATCAGCCCGGACGATGACGTTGGTCACTTCGCTCTTGGAATACTCGATCTACTCGAAGGTAGACATGAGAACTCGTTTGCTGAATTTCAGGCCGGCGATGAGGTCGTTCGCCTGACGGGCATGGCACTTGTCGAACACTCCCGGGGGAATGAGCCGAAATCGCAACAGGCGCTCGCAGCGCTGATTGCCAAACATTCTGTGGAAGCGGCCTATCAGGTTGCGGAGGTATATGCCTGGAGGGGTGATAAGGACAAGGCATTTGAGTGGCTGGATCGTTCGTTTCGCCAACGAGATGATGGTCTTAGCGATGTTGTCTATGATGTATTGCTGACTGACTTACGAACAGACCCTCGCTATCGTGTTTTGCTGAAGAGGCTCAAGCTATTGGAGGAGTGAAGTCTGCCTTTAGGGCGCTCACGCGCAAAGCGCGCTTGTCCTGCCTTATTGGGTCTGAGGCCTCGGCCGTCTGGAACGCCATCTTCACTTGAGGAGGGGCTTTCTAGGCTTGGGCCGCTTGGGAGCTCGAGCAGCCTTTTTTGGCTTGCGAGTGGGCTTGGTAGCCACGAGTCTTTGTATTGTTACTACGCGGCGAATGACCTTTGCCAGCCGCTTTCGGTAGCCCTCGGTTTCCACTTGCGCTGCTGTCAGCCGGGTCTCGAGTGAAGTAATTGTCGAGTCTCGTTTTGTGAGCATCGACACGGCGGCGCGCAGATGCTCTTCCAACTCCTTGACTGTGCGCTCTCGCGAGCGCAATAACTCATCCAGTTCGATCTCGCGTTGGGAGAGCGTGTGCTGGCGTAACTCGAGTTGGCTTTTTAGTCGGGACAACTGCCCCTCCGCATCGGCGCCGCTCACCTGGGCGGCATCCGTGGCGAGTGAAAGAGCCCGCTGCCACAACCCTTCGGCCAGATCGGCCACTGTGGCCGGCAGCCGGCGCACGGTATCCGACGTGCCCGCGATCTGGTTACCCAGATCACGCCAATACCGATTCAGGCCATCCAGGAGGGTGCGCGGGGAGCCGCCGCCCAGAGCCGTCCGCAAACCTTCAAGGGTCGGGCGCACACCTGTTTTCAGGATGTCGGTGGCCGCGCGCTCGATCTGCGCGTAGGTCACCCCTTCGCGTCTTTTGCGGGTGGTGCCATAGGCGGGTGCGTCTTGCATGCTTAAATATTATCATGTAATACAAGTAATATATTATCCGATAATAGGTACGATAATTGAACTTATCGGCATGAATGGAATTCTGATATTCTCAGGTTCATGGCAGAAAGCTCGGGAATATCTGTCGATTTCAGGAATCCGTGTCGTTTCTTTCAGCAAATGATGTCGCGGACGCTGTGGCGGCGGCTGCGGCTGCGGCTGCGGCTGAGGGCAGTCGGTGACTGAGATCGTAATGGCTTCGATAGAGCCCACGGAGCGGCCGCTGAGCGTGCCCGTGGAGGAGGCGCTCGCCGCGCTGCAGAGGTGGGATGGCATGGCCCAGCGGGCGTATTCGGAGAATACCCGCCGAGCGCAGAAGGCGGATGCGGCAGTTTTCCAGGCTTTCTGTGAGCGAATCGGCGAGGCGTTCTTTCCCGCATTGCCCGACACGATCCGTGCGTTCATTCAGGACTGTGTCCTTCAGGGCAAGAAGCCGGCGACGGTACGACGGTACGTGGCGACGATCGCCCGGATACACGTTGCTGTGGGTCTCGCGGACCCGTGTGCCAGCGAGCCGGTTAAGATGGCAGTGCGGGAAATGGCGTTGAACACCACGGCGCGGCAGCACCAGGCCTGGGCGCTGGGCTGGAAGGAGATCAAGGAGTTCATCGACAGCGCCGGGACGGGGCTCCGGGCGGATCGCGAACGGGCGCTGCTGTGCGTCGCCTATGACACCATGGCTCGACGCGCTGAGCTCGTGGCCCTGGATCTCGCCGATTTCTCCTTTATGCCCAACGGGACTGGCACCGTCCTGATCCGTCGTTCCAAGACCGATCAGGACGGGCAGGGCGCGATGGGCTATCTGTCGCGCGACAGTGTCCGGTGGCTGCGCATCTGGCTGGAAAACGCAAAGATCACGGAAGGGGCGATCTTTCGGCGCCTAGTGGGCCGAAGGCGTGTGGGTGAACGCCTGCACCCCGACATTGTCTCAGACATCTATAAGCGGGTTGCTCGTTGGGTGGGACTGCCCGCAAAACAGGTTGCGCAGGTCAGTGGTCACTCGATCCGCATTGGGGCGACCCAAGATCTGCTCGCGCTCAATATCGATCTGGCTTCCGTGATGCAGGCCGGTCGCTGGAAATCCACGGCGATGCCCATGCGGTACGGGGAACAGGTATTGGCGGCACGCGGCGGTATGGCTCGGGCTGCCGCCGCTCAAGGCAGAGACGACAACAAGTAGGAAGTTTTGAAAAAGCTCCCTTGCTAATGATCGATACCACGTTGCATGTGGGTAACGTATACGTTACCATTTACCCATGAGTATCCGGGTAGAGGAATACATTCGCCCGGACGGATCGAGCCCATACGCAGATTGGTTCGATGGATTGGACGCACAGGCGGCGGCGAAAGTTGTCACAGCCAAGTTGCGGATGGAACTCGGCAATACGTCGAATGTGAAGTGGTTTTCAGGTATCGGTGAATACATCATCGATTGGGGGCCGGGATATCGGATCTATCTTGCCCGGGATGGCGAAGCGCTGATCGTGCTGTTGGGCGGAGGCACCAAGCGTCGGCAACAGGCAGATATTAAACGAGCGAAAGTCTTCCATGCTGAATACAAGGCGAGGAAGGCAGCGGCCCGAGCGGACGACAAATCCAAGCGATCGAAGAGGTAGGCACAATGGCACTCACGCGTGATTTCAAGAGGACGGTCATCGCTCGGGTTGAGCGGGATCCAGCCTTTGCAAAGGAGCTCCTGAGAGAGGCGACAGCGCTCCTCATCAGTGGAGAAGCCGAGACGGCACGGGTGATCCTGCGTGATCTCGTCAATGCGACCTTGGGGTTCGAGCGACTCGCGAGGCTGACGGATGTGCCGAGCAAGAGCCTGCATCGCATGCTATCGCCAAAGGGCAATCCGAGCATGGATAACCTGGCCGCTATCTTTGGTGCGGTAAGCGGCAGCATTTCTCGCGGTACACGCAATGTGAGGGCACAGAAGGTGGCCTAGGCACAGGGGTGAGATTGGAAGGCGAAGGCCATGAGGAGTATGCGATCCCATGCCTAATGATGAATTGTTGGCCAAACCATGACATCGGCCAGGGTGTGATCGATCTGGATGAGCTCGAGCGCCTGGCTCGCCTGCAGGGCACCGGGTGTGGACAGGGCGATGGCCTCGGCGGCCTTGGCGCCCAGGCGTCTGCGCGCCACGAGGCGTGCGTCCAGCGCCCGAATCCGCTTGATAATGCTGTTGCGGGAAGGGACCGGCAGATGCCTTCGGCGACACTGGCAGATGACCTCCCGGTAGGTCTCTTCCATCGGCGTGCGCGGGCGCACCAGATAGCGCAGCTCGATGGCCTCATCGATCATCCGCTCGCGCTCGGCACCCAGCCGACGCCGCACTTTGCGAGGTCCGGGTCGATTCGGGATGAGACTGGTGGTCTGTGCGGAGCTTTTGTAGCGGACGATCAGGCGCTGTACGGTTCGCACCGACAGTTGCAGGGCCTGCGCAGCCGCGCGAGTGCGGACCATGGCAGGCCCGTCGCCGGCCATCATCTCTCGCAAGACTGTCTCACGATGTTGCGCCAGCGCCCAACTTGGCTTGTCCGCGGTGCGTTGCCGTTCCAGACGCTCGTCCAGTTCCGGTTCCAGGAGCGATGGCATCGCACGCAAGTCGCCAACCTGGACTTCGCGAAGCTCTCGCGAACGGGTTTCCAGGATGCGTGCCTGGGTGCCACGGAGGGAATCGAACTTATAAGGCCGGCCTTCCCACAGAACCCAATTGCCGGGTCGCAGGTCAAAACGCAGCGCCGACTCCAGTTCCCCTTTGTCCACAACCGCTCCGGCGGATGGCGACATCGATTGCTGACAAGGATACGACTCGTGACCGGGATTGGTGAAATGTTCAGTGCAGCGGAGATGGCAAGGACTCAGTCTTTACCTGGGGCTGCGCTGCTGGAAATAAGTGCGCATAATCAAGTATTTATAATCCACAGCAGGGACTTAGTTGATAGACGGCGGAGCTGAAATCTGGCGACACGAATTCCGGAAGTCGACAAAATCAGCGTTTGGGGCGTTCGTGCGCGAGAAGGGTGGTTCTGAAGTCCGAGACGTTATCGGTGCCCCGCAGGTTGCTCACATGGAGGAGCAGGCGCGCGCAAGAGAGGCGCTACGCGCCTGGGACGCTATGGCCCAGGGCGCCTATCCCTCGAATACGGTACGTGCCTGGCGGGCCGATTGGCGTTCGTTCGTTCAGTTCTGCGTCGTGAAAAACGAAAGTCCGCTGCCGGCTTCACCACATACAGTCCGCGCGTATGTGCAGCACTGTATGGAGGCGCCAAAAAAACCGGCGACGATACGGAGATACCTGGCGACGATTGCCCGAGCACACCTCGCGGCAGATTTACTGAGTCCGTGCGCCAGCGAACCTGTTCGACTGGCCTTAAAGGAAATGGGTCGGGCGCGACCCGCACGTCAGCGCCAGGCGCGGCCGCTCGGCTGGGCCGAGATAAAACAGTTCCTGGAGACCGCAGGGAAGGGCATACGGGCCGATCGCGAGCGGGCGCTGCTCTGCGTCGCCTATGACACCATGGCGCGCCGCAGCGAGCTTATCGCCTTGGACATCGAGGACCTGACGTTCGCCAAGGATGGGACGGGCACGGCGCTGATCCGAAAGTCCAAGACTGACCAGGAGGGGCAGGGGGCTGTCGCCTACCTTTCTCGGGAAACAGTGCGGCACCTGAAGCACTGGAAGAAGACGGCGAAGATTACGGAAGGGGCGGTATTTCGTCGGTTGGTTGGCCGTAATGTCGTTGGCCCGAGACTTCATGTAGATATGGTCGCCGAAATTTTTCAAGCGGGTTGGGCGATGGATCGGTCTACCGGAGGCTGAAGTTGCGGCCATTAGCGGGCATTCGATCAGAGTGGGTGCCACACAGGATCTGCTGGTACTCAATATCGATCTCGCTTCGGTCATGCAGGCGGGACGATGGAAATCGACGCACATGCCAATGCGCTACGGCGAAAATGTACTTGCATCCCGCGGAGGTATGGCAAGAGCGGCTGCCAAACAGGGGCGAAGCTAGTTACCGTTGCCCGACACAAGCTCCAACTAAGAATTCTGCTTATAGCCAATCTTGGGTTTACCGACCCCTCACTTCCAAATCGCGGATCCGAACTTATCCGCACCTTGCAAGCTCGGGTGAGCCGAATCATCTTAGAGATTGGTACTACCTCCGCATTAAATGGGGAAGGTGTGGCCTTCCACGCGCATGGAGGCAGAGTCGTTCGGCGTGCCACGAATTTGACGGATGCTGCTCAATCGGCCGGGCCGGATCTGTCGGCAACCACGAACGTGTAGTCCAGCGTGACCCAACTAATACAGGGATCGTACTATGCGTATCGCGTTTGTAGAAATCGCCAATTTCAGGAAGCTTCTTAGTGTCAGAGTCGACTTACACGAACGGCAAACACTATTCGTCGGAGCCAACAATAGCGGCAAGACATCCGCAATGCTCGCCCTGGGCTTTTCTTGCGCCGCCGGAGCGGGTTCAACGTAAATGACTTCACCCTTTGCCACCGAGCGAAAATCCGGCAGATCGGGGCCAAGTGGCTGACCGGTGCGGCGGCTGGTGATTCAGTCCCACCTGCTTTGGACGATTGGACCAGTATCCTTCCAATGCTTGATCTCTGGTTAGATGCGTTGGAATCCGAGTCTCACTATGTCAGCCACCTACTGCCGACCCTGGACTGGAAAGGAGGGCTTCTCGGTGTCCGACTAAGACTGCAGCCGGTCGAGTTGAAAGAACTATATCGAGAATTTCTCGAGAGTACCGAGAGGGCACTGAAGGCGAAGAACGATGTCAAGGGAGCTGACGGCGAAGCTTCCGATGTGACGCTATGGCCGACCGACCTCGCACATTTCTTGGAGAAGCGCTTAGCGGCGCATTTCGCAATTCAGTCATTCATCCTCGACCCAGCAAAGGCAAAACTTCCGGACAAAGGTATCGCCAACTGCCAGGTACTTCCCACGGATGTTCCTCCGTTGAAAGGCGATCCGTTTTCGGGGCTAATACAGATAGATGAGATTCCTGCACAACGTGGTTTCGGTGACGACTCCGCGGCAGAGACTGGAAATGTGGATGGCGATCGTCGCCCATCGGCGAGACAATCGAGAAAACTGGCTAGCCAGTTCAAAGACTATTTTCTTAAGCATCTGGATCCGTACGACAAGCCCGTCGCAGCCGACATTTTGGCGCTCAAAGCAATTGAGGACGCACAAAAAGCGTACGACAGTCGCCTTGAAGTGTCGTTCTCCGGACCGCTCGGTGAACTTCAAGGTATCGGATATCCAGGAGTGACGAATCCGCGCGTGAGAATTCGCACTCGATTGCGTCCGACTGACGGCTTGGATCATGAAGCTGCCGTCCAATATGAAGTTGCTGCATTGCAGGGAGTTGCGGCGGCGTTGCTACCGGAAGACTACAACGGCCTCGGATATCAGAATCTAATCTCCATGGTCTTCAAGCTCATGAGTTTTCGTGACGCTTGGATGCGGGTCGCCAAGGCGAACACGGCCGGCGAGCCAGGAGAACTTGAGTTAATTCCACCGCTGCAAATAGTATTGATTGAAGAACCCGAAGCGCACTTACATGCGCAGGTGCAACAAGTATTCATCAGAAAAGCGTATGAAGTCTTGAGAAAGCATTCCCACCTCGGGGACAGTAAACATTACGTCACGCAACTCCTGGTCAGCACTCATTCCAGCCACTTGGCCCATGAAGTCGACTTCTCTTGCCTGAGATACTTCAAGCGACTGCCCGCAGGATATCCGGACGCGGCGCAACCAGTTGCGAATGTACCCGTATCCACAGTAATTAACCTCACGGAGGCGTTTGGCGAGAACAACGACACTAGTAGATTCACAAAGCGGTACCTGCGCGCGACGCACTGCGACTTGTTCTTTGCGGATGCAGCTATTCTGGTCGAAGGTGCCGCAGAGCGTATCTTACTGCCACTCTTTGTCCGGCAACATTATAGCTACCTCGACCACTGTTACATCACTTGGCTTGAAGTCGGCGGCAGCCATGCACATCGTCTTCAGCCGTTGATAGCGCGCCTTGGACTCTGCACGTTGATTGTGACCGATATTGATGCGTGCGATCCCGCGCAGCACAGAAAAGCGTGCCGGCCAATCCTCGGAAAAGGCCTCCTCTCAAATAATCCGACACTCCGCAATTGGCATCCTAAGCAAGAGGCCATAGACATATTGCTCGGACTCGAAGCAAAGGCGAAAGTGCTCGACGATGGCCCGCTCTTTTCCGTGCGCGCAGCCTATCAAGTCGCGATTCAGGTTCAACACAAAGGCATAGTGTCGCAAGTGGCACCTTATACGTTCGAGGATTCCGTTGTGCTTGAGAATCTCAGTGTGGTAGGCGCAATGGTTGGCGGAACACTCGCCACAAAGTTCGCAGCGCTTGTGAATGAGGCGAGCAGCCCGAATGAGTTGGCGGAGAGAATATATGAAGGTATTAGCAAGGGGGCCAAGGCGGAATTCGCACTCGATTTGCTGGAGCTCGAAGGAGGTCCAGACGCGTTAAAATGTCCAGCTTACGTTGCTGAGGGTCTGGAATGGCTCCAATCACGGCTGAAAGCTAATGACACTGATATTTTAGGGCCCGTCGCGCAAATGGCGGAAGTCATTCACGACGCCGTACCGAGCGCGACTGTGGCACAGGCCGCCGCTGAGGAATCCCAAATCCTTCCGCAAGGAAGCCCAACATGAGTTCGGTGCTGCAAACAGATCCTGACTCAGACGCCGACATCGCTATCGCGGCATGCGTGAAAGAGGTACCTCCCAGGAGCTTCTTTCTGTTCGCCGGAGCCGGCTCTGGAAAGACGCGTTCGCTGACGACCGTCTTGAAAGTCATACAGAGAGATCTGCGCGAGCAACTCATGCGCGGTGGCCATCGAATCGCCGTAGTCACCTACACCAATGCCGCAAGTGATGTTATATCTCAGCGCCTCGAGTTCGATCCCTTCATACATGTGTCGACAATACACAGTTTCGCCTGGACGCTTATAGGTGGATATAACGATGACATTCGGAAGTGGCTCATCTCCAAATTGACTGCAGATATCGCGGAATTGCAGATTGCTCTGGCGAAGTCACGTCCCGGCACGAAAATCAAGGTAGAGCGAGAAAGTAGCCTTGCAGAGAAGGCAGCCCGCCTGCAGCAACTCGATCAGATCAAGGTGTTTACCTACAGCCCGACCGGAGAGAACAGCGGGCGTGATTCATTATCGCACTTCGAAGTTATTCAGATACTTTCGTCATTTCTCTCCAAGACGGCACTGCGCGCGGTGCTAGTCGGGCGGTTCCCGTACTTGTTTGTAGACGAGAGTCAGGATACAAATAAAGAGTTGATCGACGGACTATTTGCGGTGCAGGCGGAGAACCGTGACAAGTTCTGCGTCGGATTGTTTGGTGACACGATGCAGCGGATCTATTCAGATGGGAAAGTGGGTCTCGCTGAATCGGTTCCCCCGGACTGGGCAAAGCCGGAAAAGCGAATGAATTGGCGCTCTCCCAAACGGGTAGTTAGGCTAATTAATGCTATTCGAGCTCCAGTGGACGGGCTTGTTCAGAAGTCGCCGGATGGAAAGTGCGAGGGATTTGCGCGGTGTTACATTTTTCCTTCGGACGCTCAGGATAAGGGGGTAATAGAGGCGACCGTGCGGGAGAAAATGGCCTTGGCGACCGGGGATTCGGACTGGCGAAAGGCGGAGCAATGCAAGGCATTAACGCTTGAGCATCACATGTCCGCCAATCGGCTCGGATTCGCGGCTTTTTTTATGCCGCTTTACCAGAATGGCGGGCTTCGTACGGGCCTTATTAATAAGCAGTTGAGCGGCATATCATTGATCTTAGATGCGATTTTGCCGCTTGTGCAGGCGCTGGAACGAGGCGATGAATTTGAGGTAGCGCGAATTGTGAGAATGTATTCACCTCTTCTTCAGAGACGCCGATCACGTGGCGTTGGCGATGAAAAAAGGGTGGGAGTATCTCGAGCACGCGAGGCAGTGCGTCTCCTGGCCAAAGTTGCGACCAATCGAGAGGCGATCGCAATGGATATCCTGAAAGCGGTCTCGGCGGGGGAGCTCTTTGAGATTCCAGAGTCACTAAGAACGGTGTTGCGAGTGGCAGAGGCGGGATTTGGCACAGCAAGTATTGAAGCAGGGAATACGGTGCATGGTGCCGTCGAATCCTGGTACGAGGCATTGCAGGCACCCTTTGAACAAGTGCGATTGATGGCGGACTATCTGTCGGAGTCTGCACAGTTCGACACGCATCAAGGCGTCAAGGGTCGAGAGTTTCCGAGGGTAATGGTAATCATGGATCCGGAGGAGGAAAGAGGATTCATGTTTAATTACGATAAATTGTTCGAAGTGTCGCCCAGGTCAAAGGCCGATTTGGAACGTGAGCAAAACGGCGAGGAGACGCAGCTGGATCGCACGCGGAGACTTTTCTATGTGACGTGTAGCCGAGCTGAAAATAGCTTGGCGGTGGTAATTTACACGTCACAGCCAGAGTTGGCGCGGACGTTCTTTATTAGTAAAAGGTGGTTTGCGAATGAAGAGATTGAGATCGACTACGGAACCTATGCCTAGCATCGCTCCGCGTAGCAGCGCGGTCTCATTTGCATCGGGAGAAGACGATGGCGGATGTATGACGTGGGACATGGGCGATCCGGCGACATGAGGACTGAGCATTAGGTAGACTCACTGTCTTGATGACTTTCGGAGGCAAAGTATGAGCATGTGGGCAGTAGCCTATGATTTGGACGTTAAGGGCATGAAGGCGTGGGGTTATTCGAGGAGCCAAGTGACACTCTTCTATAACGCCATCCGCAAAACATTGCTCGATAACCGCTTCGAGAAGTTGAAGCAGTGGAGCATCTACACCTCTGACGAATCTAATTCGCTGACGGATGCATTTGCAGTTTGCGTGGCAATGAAAGGTGTACCCGATGCCGATAAATTTGTCCGACGGCTGCATTTGTTTCGTATCGAAGACTTTAACGACTTGCTACCTCTAGTCGCAGGCGGGAAAACGTCTGATACCGCTGATGAGATTGAGCGAGAAATTGATGAAGCGTTTGGTGTCGAAGCGGCCTAATTGCAGCTGGAATGCGGGTCACCCTGACACATTGACACCTGCGGCGGGTGGGAGATTGCGCCATCGAACTCGCGAGGCGGCCATTTGAAAATTTGGTTTTGTGCCATCAATCGGACGGTAAAGCCCGGGGCAGACATGGAAGGGTGGTGCCACCCGATTCGTTTTGGAGGCGAACCGCCGTTGTATCTTGATGAGCCGCGCCGAATTTGGAGTTCGGTGCGGGGACAGCCTCAAGCCACGACGGTGTAGCACCACCCTTCAATGCCCTGCACAAATTGCCTGGGATCCACTTGACTCACCCTGCCGGCTCCTTCGTCAGTTCTTCGATGCGCTTGAGTAGGCCATCCAGGGAGACCTCGAGTTCTCCCGCCGCTGTGTCGCTGGCGATAACCAGGCCGGCGGCTGTTAGGTCAGCCAAAACCATATTGATTCGGGCTACTGGAAGGTCACACAGAAAACCCAGGAATTCTCGGCTTGGACCGCGCGTCAGGTTCGGCCGCAGGTAGTCTGCAATCGCCATGGTGACGGCGAAGCGCTCCATCGCTTCAGGGCCTTGGAAAATATTACCAACGCATCGCAGCAGCTTCTTTGGCAGGGGGACAAACCCTTCCTCCAGGGCGGGCAAACCCCACTTGAAGGCCACCACCGCAGGAAGCGACTTCGCTGGCACGTGTTGGCGAAAAAATTCTGCTTTCTCCATATAGCTAATTAGACTAATTAGAGTTCGTCTTGTCAAGAGATTCTTGCACACGTGGTCCCTTGTCTCTGAGATAAGTGTTTATACATTTGACAATGGCTTTGTGTATAGATATGTTTACGCATCTGAATAGCCCCAGGATCCCACATGCCGGCGCCTACTGTCGTTGCCCTGACTCGGCGGGAAGGTACGCCTGAGCGGTTCTACTTTCGGGTTGGCCATAACGACCACCTCGTACTCGAGCATCTGCTGGCAGCAGGGAAGCTTCAAGCCGATGGCCTTATGCTGGATGCCCGGCGGCACCAGCGGCATGAAAGTCTTCGCCAGCAAGCCCAACAGTCGGATGTGGCAACCTGCCTGGATACGCAGGCCATGGAACTGGCGATGCCGGGGACGAACTCCAAGGGCCATGCGGCTCTGCCTTGGGCCGGCGTCGCGCGTGGATCTCCGAAGGTCTTTTCGGAAAGACACCTGGAGCAACTGGTGCGCGGAATCGTCGAACAAAGTAAAGAGGGGAAGTTCGACCAAATAATGGCACCTACTCACTATCTGCCGGATCTGAGCCGCGGCTGGTGGGATCTCGATGATCGACTCGCTCGGGAGCTTCGGGTACAACTGGATGACGCCGACCTAGACGTCGTCAAAATCGTGTACCCCCTGGCTGTACACGGTCGCCTGTTCTACGAGCAACTGACCCGAGCGATGTTTAAGAGCCAATTGCGCGCCTTGCCTGTCGACATGCTTTCCTTGCGTATCCAGCCCTTTGGCCATGACTCGGGCCCCCGCGTGTTGCGCAACATGATCGAAGCTTGCTGGGATCTGCGAGAGACCGGCAAACCCATCATGATTGAACGAGCGGGTTTTCTTGGCTTAGTGTTATTTGCGTTCTCCGCCGTGGACATCATCAGCAGCAGCCTCATTTATGGCGACGCCTTCGACCTCAGCCGGCTGCAAAAGCCAGCAGCCGCCACGGGCCCCAAGCACTTTAAAGTGCACGAGGCGGTCTACATTGAGGCATTAGGCTCCAGCGTCTCGCTAGAGGTGGCAAAACGACTGATGGATACGCCCCGGGGCAAACTGGGCTTTGCCTGCCAGCAGGTCGGCTGCTGCCCGAACGGTGCTAAGGACATGTTTGCAAACCCGGCTCGTCACTCCGCGCTGGGTCGTCAGCGCCAGTACGCTGAACTGGAAAGGCTGCCGGCTTCAATGCGTGCGGAGCATTTCATCCAACACACGCTCACCACGGTGTGCGACCGGTTGGCACGGGCAGCAGATCTGGATGAGTCATTCAAGAAGGCGCAACGGCGGATGCTATCGGTAAAGGAGATGCTGGTGGACCTGCAGCGCGGGATAGTCAAGATATCTAGACGGGGTTCGGCACATCGGCCTATGCCGCCGAGTGCCACGGCACAAATCATTACGCTCACACCGCGTGATCCGAGGGGACGGTAATAATTATGGCTTCAGCAGTTGGACGTAAAATTGAACAAATCAAGGAACGTACAAACGTTTCCGCCAGCAGCATTGCCGAGATGATTGGCGCCACGCCGCAGACGTTGTCGCGTTGGTCCACCGGCCGCAACGAACCGCAGCCGGAGCATCTCGACCGGTTGCTCAAAATGGATTATCTGACCGAGCGTTTGGCTGAGTTCTTCAAACCGGAGGACGTCCGTCTCTGGCTGCTTGCGCCGCATCCTCAGCTGAACGGGGAACGACCAGCCGACCTCATCGCGAGTGGGCGGCAGAAGGAAGTGCTGGACGTAATTGCACGGCTGGAGGACTCCGCGTTCGTCTGAGAACGGTGAACCCGGGAATTACGCGGCGATGGCTGATCCGGTCACATTCGAAAGCATTCTAGCTTCGGGCACTGCTACTCCGTGGCGCGGAAACGTATTTCGGGTGATGCTGAACGACTTTCCACCCGACCGTGAAAACACCAGGGGTGCCCGGTGGAATCCGCCGGAAACCCCAGCGATCTACACATGCCTGGAGCCGTCAGTGTGCATCGCGGAAGTTGAATATGGCCTAAGCCGTCAGCCCACACCCGTCAAGCCGGATCTGCGCAAGACCCTCTACGAGATATCCGTGTCACTGTCGGCGGTCCTGGACATTACTGAGGTATTGTTTTCCTTGGGTGGTATTGGAATTGATCTGTCCCATCTCCATGCCGACGACATGAAAATTAGTCAGGAAATTGGGCGCCTTGTGACTTGGTTCGGATACGACGGGTTGCTAGTCCCGTCAGCGCGCGGAATTGGAAACAACCTCGTGATCTACCCAGGCCGGGCACGCGAGGGCTATCGGTTCGAGGTTATCGGTCATAGCGCTCTCTAGTCTAAGGAAGGCGATCAGAGACTCGGCCTTTCTCAGCGAGAATGACAGAGGGACGGGAATGAGCAAGATCCGTAACAATCATAACGTATACGTACTGG
>Ga0210391_10002891_pt1 | contig 14711 bp, 10 predicted proteins | sample IncBWC12OmetaG_FD_160573 | JGI IMG/M metagenome (GOLD analysis project Ga0210391, IMG submission 160573) | Forest soil microbial communities from Barre Woods Harvard Forest LTER site, Petersham, Massachusetts, United States - Inc-BW-C-12-O ... | reverse complement strand
CGTGACACCCTCGACCGAATAGGCGATGAGGCGGCCGGCCACGATCACACTGATCCACAGCAGCATATACGCACCAGCCAGTGCCGCATGCAGCCGCGTCGGGCGCCCCTCGCGCCGGCGCGCCAGAAAGGACAGCCAGAATGTGAACGCCACTGCGACCAACACCAGGCACATCTTGGTATAAAACACGCGATTGAAGATCGCCCGCCCCGGCTCGGCGACAATGAGCAGGGTGCCGGTCAGCAGCAGAATGGCCAGACAGATCCAGATTGCGGGAACGAACCGCCGGGCCAGACTCGAGGTCGGCTCCTGTGTCAGGCCGCGCCCCGCGATGCGCAAGGAAAGATTCAGCGCCAGGGCGAACAGGGTCGCCAGGGCCAGGATGTGCACCACCTGAATATCCGCAATGGCGCCGTGTGTGGTCTGTATCAGGTGACTGAGCGAGGTCGACTCCAGCCAGCGCCCGAACGCTCGCAAACTCATCACTGCTACCTTGATTCGACTCTGCACTCAAAGCTGCTGGCCACATCGGCTGATCCTGCTCCCTTGTATGAGGCTATCTGGGGGTAGGGGCACAGGGGCCGCGTGCGAATCACCGTACCATCGGCGCCGGGTTGGGTCGCAACGATTGCGCGCGGAGCCTCGCCTTTTTCAACCCATGCGACCAGCGGTGTCATGCCGTCAAACACGCTCGGCCCGGTTCCACCCACACAGTGAAACATTCCGGGAGCGAAAAAGGTGCGTATGAAGCTCTGCACCTTCGCGTCCCCGAGCTTGTCGGTGACACTGTTCAGGTAATCCAGAGTGTTGTAGGGAGACAATCCCGGATCGGCACCTCCGTGATACAGGATGAGCTTGCCGCCATGCCGCCGGAATGCATTGAGATCCGGATTGGTGGAGTTCAGATCCGGACCCAGCGTCCGCAGCACCGTCGGCATATCCTGATCCGGATCAAAGGTCGCGGGACTCCAGCGCGGCGCGTTTCCCGTCATGGCGGTCATCAAGGCTGACAACGGATCCACGGTGGGCACGGGCGCGGCCGCCGGCTTCGCTGCCGGACCGCCGCTGAGGGAAAAAAATGCCGCCGTGCCCCAGGTTGGCCCCGGGTACAGTTTCAGTCCGCCTGGAGTGCTGTGCGGACCGTAAGTCAGGCGCGCGCGATCAACCTGAGCGGCTGTCAGACACTCCTCGGTCCGGCCGGCCTTGCACTGCAGCTGCGCCGGATCGAAGCGGCAGCCAAGAGGTGCGCTGATGAGTCCATCCTTCAGGCCATCCTCGGCGTCACATCGAGCCAGCGCTGCCTGCACCAGCAGTTTGGAGGCAGCCGCGTCGAGGTTGCCTTCGGGATGGGCATTTGCGGCCTGGGCCAACACCATGCCACGCACCGTGGCGCCCAGATAGTTGATCGCCGGAGCTCCAGCGAGGATTCCGTCATAGTCGGCCGGATAGCGCTGCGCCTCGGTGAGTCCCTGCCACCCGCCCGATGAACAACCGCTGAAATAACTGCGGGCCGGGTGCTGGCCGTAGTACGCGGCAATCACTTCCTTGGCCCGCAGGGCCATCAGATGGTGGGCGCGATGTCCGAAATCGATGACACGCCGGGCGTGGCCGGCAATCCAGTCCGACTGAAACGGGTCACGCTCGGTGACATGCCCGGTATCGGTGGACGCGGTGGCAAAATGCCCGCGCAAGGCCGCGACCATCGACGGATAGTTCAAAGCTCCGGTAAGACCGGCGTTGCCGACACCCTCGAAACGGTGGTTCCAGTCATCAGGCAGCCACACCTCCACCTGGATCTCTGTCTCGATCGCCAGGCTTACGCGGCAGAACGGCACGGACACCGTCATACGTGGGCCGCCACCGAGGCGTGCGAACACACCATCTGGAATCTGCCAGGCCGGCGTGCCGGAGATGACCTCGGTCTTCTCGATCCGGGTGTCAGGCAATTTGAGCCCGCTGAGCCGGGCACACAGTACCGGATCGGCCGCGCGCACCGAAGCGGCCATGCCCATGCAGCTCCCAAGCGCCACCACCACCCAATAGGTCTTCATGGCCGCTACGGCTTGGCGGGCGCCGGCGCTGGGTTCGCGGCATCCGGCGCGCCCTTGTTCTCGTGCGCGCGCCGATAACGCGAGGTCGTGATGTAGTTGCGCACCGCCTCGTTGTCCTCGTGGCACGCGTACTCGTAGATCTGGTAGCTCTCATCGCGGGTCCAGGGAAGCTGCGCAGTCCAGGAAGCCGTCTGAGTCACCGGATCCGTCACCGTCACGGTGTAATTGATGTGGTTCGGGTCGGTGCGTGTCAGGCGCTCCACCAGCTTCATCTGCGGGCTGGAGGCGCGCGGATCCCGCGGGGAACCACGCGTTGGCACATCGGTCATGCTGGTCTGACCGTTGAAGTTGGTGGTCACGATGACCAGCGTATTGCCCTCCCAATGGCCACGCGAGGAGCCCAGCCACTGCCTGACCTCGCCGGACAGCGTTGGCATGTTACCGAGCGGTACGATTCGCGCTTCATGAATCATTTCAAGATTGATGACCACATAGCCGGGCGACTGGATGATCTGGATGCCGTTGTTGTAGGGATTGGGAAACATGCCCTCAGGCAGCCCGCGCGTGATGCAGCGGCCCCAGCTGCCGAAGTCGGCAACGCTGTCGAACACCTCACGGTTCCAGTCGCTGCCCATCTTGCTCGACAGTTCCTTGCCGGCGGCGGTCTGCGGCGGCAGCTGCCCATCCTTAGGATCGATGATCAGTGAGGTCTGAACCGGAACTTCAGTCTCCTCGACCCAGTGACCCATGCCCAGGGCGTGTTTTGATTCCTCGCTCCTGTAGCCCTGGTTCTGTTTTTCAGTCGCCGCGCGCTGCTGCGCAAGTTCCGCGGCGGTGAAATTGAGCCGGTTGCCGTATTGCGCCGGCCGTTGCAGCGGCACGCTCATCAGGCTGGAGATGGGCCAGGTGCCCTGAAGGTCAGGATCACCCCACGGCGTCCTGGGCTGTTGCCAGCCCGCAGCCTCGGCATACAACGGTACGAGCAGCGCGGCGATGAGGGCCAATGCTGCGAGCGCGTCTCTCTTAGCCATATCTGCTCCGAAGGCCAGGGCCTGGCGCAGCAGCCTGCGCTTTCATTGATATCCTTGTCAAGACATGTATTATATTGCGCTGACATGCATAAGGCTTGACAAGGCAACAGCCTAAGGTCGTGACATGAAGATGCGTCCATTCCTGCTCCTGTTGACGCTTCTGGCAACGACGGCCACTGCGGCGGTGCCGGCGGATGTCGCGCGGCTTGCGGGCAAGCCGAACCTCAACGGCATCTGGCAGGCGATGAATTCGGCGAACTGGAACCTGGAGGCGCACTCGGCCGCGAAGCTTGACGCTCTGTGGTCAACGGGGGCCCTGTTCGCCATACCGGCCGGCAAGAGCGTGATTGTCGGCGGGCAGATCCCCTATCTGCCCGAGGCCCTGAAAATGCGCGATCAGATGCGCGCCCAGTGGCCGAAGTCCGATCCGGAGACGTTCTGTTACCTGCCCGGTATTCCGCGGGCCACCTACATGCCCTACCCTTTCCAGATCATCCAGGGCAATCACGACCTGCTGATGGTCTACAGCTACGCCACATCGAATCGCACCATTCACATGGGCAAGCACGAGGAACCGCCGGTCGACAGCTGGATGGGCCGCTCCGAAGGCCGCTGGGAAGGCAACACCCTGGTGGTGCAAACCAGCGGCTTCAACGGCCGCGCGCACCTGGACCGGGCCGGAAATTTCTTCAGTCCCGCGCTCAAGGTCACCGAGCGCTTCAGGCTGCAGAACGCAAACGTGCTGCTGTACGAGGCGACTCTTGAGGACCCCCAGACCTACAGTGCCCCCTGGACCATCCGCATGCCCTTGTACCGGCACGTCGAGGAAAACGCCGAATTGCTCGAGTTCAAATGCATACCCTTTGCCGAGGAACTGCTCTACAAGGATCTGGAGCTGCCGGCCACGCACTAGCTCCGTCTAAAGGACCGGGAGAACATAAATGTTGAGACACACCACGATTCTTGCGGCAGTCGCCGTCGCGGCCGCGCTGCCGCCAGCCGCACTGGCCCATCACTCCTTCGCGGCCGAGTTCGATTCCAGCAAGGTGGTGCACCTGGAAGGCACCGTGGTGCAGTTCGCCTGGGTGAACCCGCACTCCTGGATCTACATGGATGTGAAGAAGGCCGACGGCGGCATCGATCACTGGAAGATCGAGGGCGGCGCCCCGAGCCTGCTGCTGCGTCGCGGCTGGACCAAGAACTCCGTTCAGCCCGGCGTCAAGGTCGTCGTCAGTGCCTACCAGGCGCGTGATGGCGCGCTGCGCGCCAGCGCACGCGATGTCACCTTCCCGGATGGTCGTTCGCTGGATGCGGCTTCCTCCTACCAGCAGCAAGAGTCCAAGTAGTCCCGTGAGCAGTTCGAAGCGCCGCGCGGCGTGGCGGAGCCTGCGGCTGATTCTGCCGGCCCTGTGCTGCAGTGCCGTTGCCTGGAGCCAGGCTCCGCGCGGCCAGGATGCCTACGCCAAGGCGTGCGCCAACTGTCATGGGGCAACCCTGGATGGCACGCAGTTCGGCCCGGCGCTCAAGGGCGCCACGTTCGCCGCGCAGTGGCGCGACCAGCCGCGTGCGGCCTTCACCGAGAAGCTACGCACCACCATGCCGCCGGGAAAGCTGGGATCCATCCCCGCCGATACCTATGCCGACATCGAGGCCTACATCACCGCGGTCAACGCCGCCTCAGGTGCCAATTCGGAACGACAGGCCGGAGGAATGATGGGCCCCATGCAGCGCCGCGCCGACGATCCGCAGTACCTGGCGGCGCTCAAGACGCGCAAGAACGTGCTCGACTCGATGTCCACGATAACCGATGCCACCCTGCAACACCCGGCGCCTGGGGACTGGGTGATGTGGCGGCGTACCTACGACGCGTTGGGGTACAGCCCGCTGCACCAGATCGATCGCTCCAACATCAGGAATCTGCGCATGGCGTGGAGCTGGAGTCTGCCGCAAAGCTCCAATGAGCTCACCCCCCTGATCCATGATGGCGTGCTGTTCGTTGCCAGCGGCGGCGCGGTTCAGGCTCTGGATGCGGCTTCAGGGGATCTGCTGTGGCAGTACCAGCGATCCATTCCCGCAGGGGCCGGCTTTGGCGCCTCGCACGGGAAGTCGCTGGCCATCTACGGGGATCTGCTGTTCGCGATCAGCGCCGACGCCCATGTCGTCGCACTCGATATCCGCACCGGTCATCTGGTGTGGGATCAGGAAGTGGTGCCCGCCGGCGCAGCCGGCGGCGGACTGGGCTTGAACAGCGCTCCCATGGTCGTCAAAGGTACGGTCATCGTCGGCGTGAGCACCGGTATCGCCTATGCGGGAGGTTGCTTCATCGTCGGCCTGGACGCCAAGACCGGCAAGGAGCAGTGGCGGTTCCACACCGTTGCCCGCCCCGGTCAACCCGGCGGCGACAGCTGGAATGGGGCACCCGTGGAGGAACGCTTCGGGGGCGGCGTGTGGATGGGCGGAAGCTATGATCCGCAGCTGGATCTGGTCTATTTCGGCATCGGCAATACCTATGACACCGCCACGCTGCTGCAGCCGCGTCCCGGCGCCACGGGGCTCAGCGCCAATGACGGGCTGTATACCGATTCCTCCGTTGCACTGCACCCGCAAAGCGGTTCCCTGGCCTGGTACTACCAGCACCAGAAGCGCGATATCTGGGATCTTGACTGGGTGTTCGAGCAGTCACTCCTTACGCTTCCGGTCAATGGCCAACCCCGCGAGGTGATTGTTACCGGCGGCAAGACGGCCCTCTTTGATGTCCTGGACGCCAGGACCGGCGCTTTTGTCTTTGCCAAGGATCTGGGCGTACAGAATGTCGTCAGCGGGGTGGATCCGCGGTCCGGCGAGAAGACCATCAATCCTGCCGTCCAACCCGAAGCCGGCAAGACCAAGATCATCTGCCCGAACAGCATCGGGGCCCGCAACTGGCAAGCCACCGCCATCAACCCGGATTCGGGTGTGCTTTACGTTCCCATTCTCGAGAACTGTGCCGACTTCACCTATACGCCCAGCAGCGCCGCCCAAACGGCCAAGGGCGGAATCGACATCCACTTCAGCGCGCGTACCCCATCCGACCACGACGGCAATTTCGGGCGTCTCGTGGCCCTGAACTTGAAAACTCATGAGATACTCTGGACCCATCGTCAGCGCATGCCCCTTGCCAGCGCCGTATTGGCCACTGCCGGAGGTCTACTGTTTGTCGCGGATGTGGACCGCAACTTCTACGCCTATGATCAAGCCAATGGAACCATCCTGTGGCGCACGCGCCTGAACGCCGCGGCCGAGTCCTTTCCGGTGACCTACTCCGTCAACGGCCGGCAGTACATTGCCGTGATCGCCGGCAGCGGCAGCCCGATGGGAGCCGCCAGCCGCGCCTTCGTTCCCGAGGTCGCCGCATCCGCCGCCGGCGTGACACTTACTGTATTTGAGATGCCCTAGCCCCTACCCGTTTTCCCCAACAGCTTCTGGAGACTTCAATGAGAACGCTTGCCCTTGCTTTGGCTTTCCTGCTGGCCAGCGCCGTGGCCTTCGCTGGCGATCTGGATGGCAAGTGGAGTGGTTCGATCACTACTGACCAAGGTGCCTTCCCGGTCGAATACGTGTTCAAAACCGACGGCGCCACGCTGACCGGGACTTCCACCGGTCCGGATGGCAGCGCGGTCATGATCAAGAACGGCAAGATCAATGGCGACAAGATCAGCTTCGACCTCTCATTCGATATGCAAGGCACCGCCATGACATTCAGCTACACCGGCGTGGTGTCCGGCGGCGAGATCAAGCTGCATACGGAATTCATGGGCATGCCCTTCGACTATTCCGTCAAGAAAGCGTCCTGAGCCATGGCGGAGGAGTCGCGGGCACAGCAGGCGCAGCGCAACAAACAGTTGATTGCCGAATACTATGAGCTCGCGATCAACCGCAAGGACTTCGCTGCCGCTCGCGCCTATATCGGTCCGTACTATCGCCAGCACAGCACTTATGGGGCGGATGGACCGGAGGGTCTGGCGGAATTCATTGAAGTGGCGAAAACCGCCTTCCCCAACCTCAAAGTCGACTTCGTGCGCATGATCGCCGACGGCGACTACGTCCTGATGCACAATCGCGGCGCCAACAGCCCCGGTACCAAGGCGGTGGTGGACATTTTCCGTCTGGAGAACGGCAAGGTCGTTGAACACTGGGACGTCCTGCAGGACGTCCCGGAGACGGCCCGCAATACCAATACCATGTTCTGAGGGGCGCGCCGCCAGGAGCTAACGCCATGCCAAGCCATCTGTGTGTCAGCCCCGAATCGGCCTACACCGAACAGGAGCGGCGCAACCGCGACGTGGTGCTGGACTTCTACGAGAACGGCGTCAATCGCCGCGACTACGACGCCGCCTTCCGACATCTGGGCCCCCGCTATGTCCAGCACAATCCGGCCGCCAGCGATGGGCCCGAGGGGTTTCGCGAGTTCTTTACCCGTCTGGAGAAGAGCTATCCGGACTTCCGCGTAGAGATCCGTCGCGTCTTCATCGAAGGCGACCTGGTGGCGGTCCATGTGCGCTCCTTCAATGGTCCCACCCAGAACGGGGAGGCCGGCGTCGACATTTTCCGCCTCGAGGATGGCAAGATCGTCGAGCACTGGGATGTCATCCAACCCATCCCGGACCGCATGCCGCATTCCAATACCATGTTCTGAACAGCGCCGCGCCGCTCAGGCCGGCCCCGCCTCAGCCGGGTCGGATGCCAGAATGGCCTCCAGAGCCTCCGCCGACACCGGCTTGACCAGATGGTCGTTGAAGCCGGCGGCGTAGGAGCGTTCGACATCTTCCTGCTGCCCATAACCGGTCAGCGCGATCAGCCGCAGCGGTGTCGCACAATCCTGCTTGCGAAGCCGGCGCGCCACCTCATACCCATCCATCTCCGGCAGACCGATATCCAGGAACACCATTTGCGGCCGCCAGCGCTGGACAGCCTCGATGGCCGCCGCGCCGCCATAGGCCGCCTCCACCTCATGTCCGTCAAGCTGCAGCAGCATGACCAATGAGTCGGCCGCATCGACGTTGTCATCCACGACCAGAATGCGCCGTCGGATCGGAAGTACCTGCCGCGCAACTGGCGGGTCCACCACCGGTGCTGCGATGCGTGGCAGGCGGACGGCGAAGGTCGCACCCTGGCCGGGGCCGGAACTGGCCACGGTGACGGAGCCACCGTGCATGCCGATCAGGCGCTTGACCACCGATAGTCCGATGCCCAGGCCTCCCTGGGAACGATCCAGGGTGCGCTCGCTCTGGACGAACAGATCGAATACATGCGGCAGCAGGTCAGCGGTGATTCCCACGCCATTGTCGCGCACTTCCACCAGCACATCATCATCCACATCGAACATCGCCAGACGTATCTCACCGCCGGCATCGGTGTATTTGGCCGCATTGTGCAGCAGGTTCGAGAACGACTGCACCAGGCGTGACAGATCACCGCGGACATACAGCGGAATGTGATGCTTGACCGTGATCACGCGATGGGATTTCTCCTGCATGATGGGCTGCACGCTTTCGATGGCCTGGTCGATGACGGCGCCCAGTTCCAGCGGGCGCTGGTCAAGGGTAATGCGCCCGCGGGCGATGCGCGAGATATCCAGCAGATCATCGACCAGACGTGTGAGCTGTCGGGTCTGGCGCTTCAGAAGCATCAGCGGCATCTCAGTGTCGGGTCCGGCATGGGTCAGACGCGTGAGAATCTCCCCTGCATTGCCGATCGAGGCCAGCGGATTTCTCAGTTCATGCGCCAGCATCGCCAAAAACTCGTCCTTCTGCTGGTCCGCTTCGCGCAGTTCCACGTTCTGCTGCTCTATCAGCTTCTCGACACGTCGCTCCTCGGTAATATCCTTGCTATAGACCGCGATGCCCCCGTCCGGGGTGGGATAGGCCTTGTTGCGGTACCAGCGCTCCCAGGGCGCAAAATACAGCTCGTATTCGACCGTACTGCGCTTGTGCATGGCACGACTCAACTGCACATGGCTTTCGCTGCCGACCGCCTCGGGAACGGCATCCCAGATGCGCATGCCCAGAAGCTGCTCGCGGCTCCTGCCCATGCGCGTCGCAATGGTGGAATTCACAAAGGAAAAGCGCATGGCCGGATCCAGGACGTAAAACCCGTCGGTCAGGCTGTCCATGTAGGCCAGCAGCCGCTCCTCCCCGGCGCGCCGTATCCGTGACATGGTCAGAAGCGAATCGACGCGCGACAGCAACTCGCGAGCGAAGAACGGCTTGACCAGGTAGTCATCGGCGTGCGCATCCAGCCCTTCGACCCGCGCCGCCTCACCGGCACGGGCCGAGAGCAGCACGAATGGGGTCGCATGCAGGAACGGGTCGCCACGCACCGCCTTGAGCAGCCCGAAGCCATCCAGACGCGGCATCATCACATCGGAGATCACCAGGTCCGCAGGTTCGCGCCGCAGGGCTGCCAAAGCCGCTTCGCCATCGGCGACGGCTTCCACCATATAGTCACGGGAGAGCAGCTCGCCCACGTACAGGCGCATGTCGGTGTTGTCATCCGCGAGCAGGATGCGCGCCGAGGGTTTGCGGTCCTGCTGTGCCGGTGTCGAAAGTTCCAGCGGCGCCGCCAACGGCAAAAAAGTGTCCGGGGCATCCTGCGGCAACCAGCGCAGAGCCTCCTGAACATACACCTCGGCCCTGGGGCCGACGGCAGTGGCTGCCTGTGCGGTCCTGATGCGCTCGGCCGGCAGGTGAGCGCTGCCGAAGGGAAGCCGTACCCGAAAAGTCGTGCCGCGCTGCAGCTGGCTGTCGACCTCGACCGAACCCCCGTGGAGTGTGACCAGTTCCCGTACCAGCGCCAGGCCGATCCCGGATCCCTCCTGGGTGCGCCCGGCACTGCCCTCGATGCGGTGGAAACGCTCGAAAATCCGCGATAGCTCCTCGGCGGCGATTCCGACTCCGGTATCTTCGATCTCCAGCACCGCCTGGCCCTGCGCGGCGCGCAGCCGCACCGCTATGCATCCCCTGAAGGTGAATTTGAAGGCATTGGAGAGCAGATTCAGGACGATCTTCTCCCACATTTCCCGGTCCACGTACACCGGCGCCATGGCCTCGCACTGCACCCGAAACTCAAGTCCCGCGCCTTCGATTGCGGCCCTGAAGGCGCTCGCCAGATCAATGGTCAGCGCACCGATATCAACCGGTTCAAAGGATGACTGCACCCGCCCGGCTTCGATCCTGGAGAAATCCAGCAAGCTGTTGACCAGCTTGAGCAGCCGCAGTGAATTGCGATGCGCCAGCTGCAGCTGGGAGCGCAGCGCATCGGGTACCTGCGGATTGTTGGCCGCCTCGGCCACCGGACCCAGCATCAAGGTCAGGGGCGTGCGGAACTCATGACTGACGTTGGAGAAGAACTGGGTCTTGGCGCGATCGATCTCGGCAAGCGCCTCGGCGCGGCGCCGTTCGTCCTCATAGGCCTGGGCATCGGCGATTGCCGCGGTGAAGTGCCCGGCCACCAGATCGAAGAAGCCCCGATAGCCATCATCCAGGGCGCGGCGCGTGGAAACACCCGCCACCAGTATCGCTGCGCAGCGCGAGGAGCCATGGCCCAGTACCGGCAGCACGATGGCCCGTGCAATGCGGTCTTCGGGCCAGAACGGCGCCGGAATCACGAATTGGGACGGAATATCGACCAGCCGCGCCTCCTCCTTTTCATCCACGATACCGATGGGCCAGGGCAGTTCCGCATGCGCGGCCAATTGCGGCGGCCGCAAGGCTTCCGGCACCGATCCAAAATGTCCCGCCAGTCGCGCCTTGCCCTCCTGCTCATCAAGCTGGTACAGCAGCGCAAACGGCACATCCAGCAGATCATCGCCAATGACCCGCATCAGCCTTTCATAGGTTTCGCGGACGGTCTCGACCCCTGCGACCCGCGCCGCCAGATCACGCAGTACGCGCAATCGCCGCTCGCTGATGATGCGTTCGGTGACCTCCGTGACCACGCACAGCATCCCGGCGATCCGGATGTCATCGTCATAGACCGGGCTGTATGAAAAGGTGTGGTAGGTCTCTTCGCGAAATCCGCTGCGCTCGAGAAACAGCAGCAGGCCTTCGTCCCAGGTGGCCTGGCCCTGATCGAGCACCTTGCGGATGCGGGGCCCGATGTCCGACCAGATTTCCTCCCAGACCTTGTCGGAGCGCGCGCCCAGCACCCAGTCGCGCTTGATACCCACCGTGGGCAGGTAGGCGTCATTGCAGAAGAAGGTGAGCTGTGGTCCCCACAGCATCCACATGGCATAGCGCGAGTCGAGCATCACCCGCACGATGGTCTTCAGCGATTGCGGCCAATGTTCGGGAGGCCCAAGCGAGGTCCGTGACCAGTCGAGCGCCCGCATGCGCTCTCCCATCTCCCCACCCCCGGCCAGAAACTCCAAACCTGTCGGCTTCTTCGAGTTATTCGCTATCGGCGCCACGTTCCCCCAACCCTGGCATGGAAATCAGAGCGATGATTATGGTCCCTTCCATAAGTATGGCCTGGCATTTGCGCGAATGCAGGTGTTCGCACGCCGCCCTCATACACTGGCCCGGCGCGGCGGTTGCCGAGGCAACAGCGGCGCCTGTTGCAGGGCGCGCGAGCGCGGAAGATTTCATTTATTGATCAATGACATACTCACTTGCATGCCGGACGGCCCGCGGCGCCATCCCGTCGCTGCGACCACGGCACCTATAACCGACGCCGTCGCACCGGCCGCCGGGACTTAGGGATAAAATCCTCCGGCTTCTTAGAACATCACTGTATTGACTGTCTGGGGGTTTCATGCTGATCCGTAGCCGCGCATTAGGCTCAAGCCTGCTGCTGTCCGCCGTCGTGGCCTGTGGCGCACTGAACGACTCGGCGTCGGCCGATACGCCCGCCGCCAACGTAACCGCCCAACGCCTGGTGAAGGCCGCCTCCGAACCTGGCCAGTGGATGACCTATGGAGGCACCTATTCCGAGCAGCGCTTCAGCCAGCTCAAGCAGATCAACTCCGACAACGTCGGCTCGCTGGGCCTGGCGTGGTACGGGGATTACGAGACCAATCAGAACCAGCATGGCTCGCCGCTGTTCATCGACGGCGTCATTTATGTCTCGACCGCACGTAACGTGGTCCAGGCCTTCGATGGCAAGAGCGGCAAGCCGTTGTGGACCTACAACCCGAGCATTCACGGCGAGCGGTTGCGCTACAACGTCGGGCTCGTGAACCGCGGCATCGCCGCCTGGAACGGCAAGATCATCATGGGCACGCTCGATGCCCGCCTGGTCGCGATCGATGCCAAGACTGGCAAGGAAGTGTGGTCTACCGACACCGTGCCCGACAGTCTGGGTCTGGGGGAGATGGGCAAGCAGTACGCCATCACCATGGCGCCACGCGTGGCCAAGGGCAAGGTGTTCATCGGCGCCTCCGGCGGTGAGTTCGGCGTGCGCGGCTGGATCGCGGCCTTCGATGCCGAGACCGGCAAGGAAGTGTGGCGCTTCTGGACCGTGCCCGCAGACCCCGCCAAGGGATTCGAAACCAAGGCGCTGGAGAAGGCTGCCAAGACCTGGAGCGGTGAGTGGTGGAAAATCGCCGGCGGCGGCGGCACGGTGTGGGATGCGGCCGTGTACGACCCGGTGACCGACCTGCTCTATTTCGGTACCGGCAACGCCTCGCCCTGGAATGCGAACACGCGCGAGCCGACGCTTGATGATGACCTGTATACGGCCTCGATCGTCGCGGTGAAGCCCGACACCGGGGAGTATGTCTGGCATTACCAGGAAACTCCGGGCGATTCCTGGGACTACGATGCGGTCAGTCCGATGATGACGGCCGATCTGGTCATCAATGGCGCGAAGCGGCACGTCATCATGCAGCCGTCGAAGAATGGCTTTTTCTATGTGATCGATGCCAGAAGCGGCAAGCTCCTGAGCGCCGATCCGTTTACCGAGGAGAACTGGGCGAGCGGCGTGGACATGAAGACCGGCCGTCCGATTGTCGCCGAGGGTGCACGCTACAGTACGGCGCCATGGGATCTGGCACCGGGTGTGCAAGGCGGCCACAGCTGGCACCCGAATGCCTACAGTCCGGAAACCGGCCTGGTCTACATTCCGGCCTGGGAAGCGTATTTCACCATGTCCGGGCCCCCGCCCGGCAGCGTGCAGACCCCCGGAAAGTTCAGTCTGGGCATCACCATGGGCGCACGGGTCGACCCCGCCAAACTACAGCCCTATGCGCGAAACGGCGTGAAAGGCCGACTCGAAGCGTGGGATCCCATCGCCCGCAAGATCGTGTGGCAGACCGAGGCCTTTGCCAACGGCGGACCCACCAGCGGCGTGCTGGCGACGGCCGGCAACCTGGTGTTCATGGGCAATGGCGGCGGCAAGATCCTCAGCGCCTACGATGCCAAGAACGGCACCAAGCTGTGGAGCTTCGATGCCAAGACGGCCGTCTTCGCTGCGCCGATCAGCTACACGGTGGATGGCGTGCAATACATCGCCGCCAGCGTCGGTGGCGCGGGCCAGGGCGGCTACTTTGCGCCCACCAATGCGCGCATGCTGGTGTTTGCCCTGGGTGCCAAGGCCGTGCTGCCGGAGCCGGCGCCCTACACGCCCCCGGTGCTCAATCCGCCGCCATCGACCGCGACCGCCGACGTCATCAGCCATGGCGGCGAGGTGTACACGCAGTATTGCTCGGTGTGCCACGGGGCCAATGGCTTTCAGGCGCGCACCAGCTTCCCCAATCTGACCGTGACACCCCTGCTATGGACGCAGGAAGGCTTCGATCAGGTGGTGTTGCTGGGCGGCCGGGCCGACAAGGGCATGGGCAACTTCGCCAAGGACCTGAAGCCCGAAGACACGGTCGCGATTCGCGAGTACCTGATCTCGCGTGCCAACGCCATCAAGGCGGGCGGACCCGGGGCGGGCCCCGGTGGACCCGGTGGACGTGCGCCGCCACGGCCGGAAACCGGACACGCGGACAACTAGGTGGCCGGGTAATGGGCAATCGTGCCCATTACCGCCAGCGCCACGCGTTCATCCACCTGCGCCGCCTGCGTGAAGCGGACGGGGTAGCGGATCAGCGCCTCCATGTGGCCATTGGCGAGGCGCAACTGCACCTGTGGCGCAGGCTCGGGAGGCTGATCGCCGACCGCGCTGCCGATCTGTTGCAGCAATTGTGCCTTCAAGGCGGCGTAGTCGCTGACAGCGGGCAGCGGCAGCGTCGTCTCATGCCAGCTGACCTCGGCGTCCGGGACCTGCTTGAAAAGGCCTCCGGCGGCCTGGAATGCCACCGAGTTGGCAAAGGCCACCACCCGGCCGGTGGTGCCCAGCGGTCCTTGCTGATTCAGTTCCCGCAGATGCAGCCTCACCAGGCCGATGTCCAGCACCTCACCCACCACCGCGCCGATCTGGATGTGATCACCGACCCTTAGCCCATACTTGCCGATCAGGAAGAAATAGCCGACCACCGAGACCAGTACGCTTTGCATGGCTACCGCGAGGCCCGCGGTGAGCAGTCCGGCGAAGGTCGCGAAAGTGCTGATCTGGGTCACGAAGCTCAGACCGATGACGGCGAGCGCCAGCGTCCAGACCACGATGGTGCGCACCAGCAGCAACTGATAGCGCCGGTGCAGATCCTGGA
>Ga0210391_10002889_pt1 | contig 14723 bp, 11 predicted proteins | sample IncBWC12OmetaG_FD_160573 | JGI IMG/M metagenome (GOLD analysis project Ga0210391, IMG submission 160573) | Forest soil microbial communities from Barre Woods Harvard Forest LTER site, Petersham, Massachusetts, United States - Inc-BW-C-12-O ... | reverse complement strand
AACGGCATCGCCTATGACACCAAGGGCGACCGGCTCTTCGTCACGGGAAAGAATTGGCCCAAGCTATTTGAAATTCGCCTCCGCAGGGCGAGCGCTGTGGAACGCAAAATCCTTCCCTAGGAGCACGGCGCGACGCGACGATCTACGGGTCCGGCAGCGCAAACCAGCAATTGAAGGCGACGGTGACGCGCTCACCGTCGCCCTCGAAGGGCTTGGCGTCGTTCAGTACCCATGAGGGAAACAGCACCAGCTGCCCCGCCTCGAGCTGCAAGCTGGCGATCTGGTACCCATAGGGCAGCTGCATTCTTGCGTTGCCTGCATCCGTGTGCATGGCGCTCGTGATCATCGGATTGACGAAGCTCAACACCCCGCTGTCCTTCCGGCCCGGTTCATGTCTGCCGGGATCCACGCAGTACACGCCGCTCCAGGACGCATTGGGATAATTGTGCAGCCCGAAGTAGCCGCCGCGCCGGGTCACGTGAAACCAGCAATCATTGTAGATTTGCAGACGCTTGACGGTCGCCAGGTCGTAGCCGTTCAGCGACGCAACCAGGGCGAGAAGCTGGTTCCAGCAGAAGGCTTTGAGCTCCTGGATTGCCGGATCGTTGTCGCGAAACAAATTGAAGTGGCTTTCGAACACCGCGGCGTTGCGCTGGGTCAGCGGCCGCGGATTCGCGGCTGGCGGACCGAGCTTCTCCTGCGCGAAGATATGGCGCTTGAGCGCGGAGTTCAGTCGTTCTTGCTCCGGGTGGCGGCTGAACGCGAACGGCACACTAAACATGTTCATGAGTTCCGGCGGCTGCATGTATTCCTCGATTTTGTTTGCAGGCGGGGACTATGATCGCATCGCCCAGCGCAGCTTTCAGCGGTTTTCGCCAATGATCGTCGGAGCGCGTTTGACTGAATTCAATGAACGTGGCATAAGCAGCGCAAAGATCCACGATACCGAAGGGAGCATTCCAATGCGGCGAACGCAGGTTTTTCTGATATTGCTGTGCGTTGGCGCAGGCTCTCACGCTTTCGCGGCTGACCCTCCGGCGCCGCCGAGTACGGCACAGCCCGCACAATCAGCGCCCGCACAATCAGCGCCCGCAGTCCCGGCTACCCCACCCGTTGCCACCGAGGTTTCTACCACCACGACCCCCGATACGGTGAAAGCGGACCCCGGCACCAAGAGCGATGTCACTCCGGAGCAGATGAAGGCCTTTCGTGCGGCGGGTTACAAGCCGGAGGTGCACAATGGCCGAACCTTGTTTTGTCGACGCGAGCCGCAAATCGGTACGCGCTTCGAAAGCAAGACTTGCGGAGACGCCGCCGAAATAGAGCGATCGACGCGAAATAGCCAGGAATTAGCCGAGAGGATTCAGTCCAAGGCCTACGTCAAGGCGAACGGAAATCCCTAGCGGAAAAGGCTGCCGCTCATCGATCGATGGCGTCGCCCAATGCGTCTTTCAAAGGCCCGAGCCAGGGCTCGTAGTGCCGCCATTGATCCAGCCCTTCTGAGAAAATGGGGCGCCGCACCTGCTCGGAACTTGCGGTCTGAACGACGCGGCGGTTCTGGTAATAGCGTAGGCATTCCTGTTCGAAAGCCAATCCGCAGTATGCGAGCAGCTTGCGCACCTCGCCCTCGAGGTCCGCAACGACGTCTTCGTAGCGCACTCGATGGACGCGGCCGGGCAGCACGGCGTCGAAGTGGGCCATCAAATCGACGTAATCTCTGTAGTAGCTGCCCAACTGCGCGAGATCGTAGCTGAAATATTGCCCCAAGGCGAAGTACTGCTTGAAGCAGGAAAAACAGCACGCGAGGGATTGGCGCCGCGCGTCGATGATGGAGGCGCGCGGGAACATCAGGTGGATCAATCCGACGTGGAAGAAGTTATTCGGCATTTTGTCGATGAATCGCGGCCGACCGCTCGCCCGATAAATCCGGGTGTCATCGATATATCGCTGCGCCAGCGCCGCTACTCGATCCGCATCGAGCGTCTCGAACGACTGTAGATACTGGAGAGGATCCAGATTGCCCTTCACGCCGCCCAGACTGCGTGTGATATCCGCGATTTCGGCCAGCTCGCGCGTACCCTCGACGCCCGAGTGGCTCGCCAGAATCTGTTCCAGCAAAGTCGAGCCCGAGCGCGGTAAACCAACAATGAAGATGGGATCGATTTCGGCCGACCCCCAATGGGCGCGCTGGGCAAAGAACTCGCGCGTCAGGAGCTCCTTCGAACGCTGCACGTGCGCAGCTCTTCTCACAGGCTCGTAAGAGAGCGCCGAATACCGCAGTGAATTGCCGAGCGAATAGTGTTCGAAGGACTCGGCATACTGTGCGTCGTCCTCGAGCGCCTTGGCGAGCGCAAACTCCAAGGTCACACGATCATCGTGCCGAAGGTCCGACCGCTGAAGAGTAGTGCGCATCGTGTCCACGTCGGCAGGCTCGAATCGAAACGTCTTCAAGTTTGACAGGCTCCAATAGGCGACGCCGCTGGTCGGTGCCAGAGCGATCGACTTGCGATAGGCTTCGATACTTTCGCGTTGCCGCCCGGCCGCCTTGAGTTCGTTACCGTAAGTGATCCACGCCTCGGTCCTGTCGGGAAATTCCGTCACGAGCGAATCAATGATGCGGAGCGACCGATCGTGTTGGCCGACAAAACTCAACAACGACGCTTGCAGATTCCGGTAGCCGGCATTGCCGGGGTCAAGCGCAAGCAGACGCTCGAGCAACGGCGGAATCTGAGCGGGCTTTTGTTGCGCCAACAAAAGCCTGGCAAGATCGAAACGGGCCGCAGCATACCCAGGGGCAATCCGCAGGGCTTCTTGCAGCAGGTCCTCTGCCTCCGCGTAAGCCTCGCGGCGCCCGACGGCACTCGCCAGCAAGCGCATGGCCGCCTCGTCCGTCGGCGTCGACTTGAGGTGGCGCCGCAGCAGCTCCTCTGCCAACGCCCCCCGGTTGTCACGCAGCGCGGCGGCGGGTTGCAGCAGCAATGGCGCATCCGGCATCACCTCGGTGTAGCGCGCATACGCCAGGTCGGTTCCACGCTCATCGCCTGCAGCGGCAAGCCCGCTGGAGAGTTCGCGCCAACCTTCCGCCAGATCGGGCTGGAGTTCAACGGCCCGACGAAAGGCGGCCAATGACTGCTCATGCTTCCCGGCGGCGCGGAAGGCGCGACCCAGCTCCAGTTGCACAATCGCAGACGCGGGTTGTGCATGCTGCAGCGACTCCAGCACCTCGCAGGCCTTGGCCGCATCGCCGAGGCTGAGAGAGGCGGTCGCCAACAAGAGCCCCGCCGCCGAGTGCCCTGGACAACCCTCCAGGATCTCACTGGCCGCTCGCGCAGCCGCAGCCGCGTCCGAGTCCATCAACGCCGACGCCCGCATCAGTTTGATATCTACTTCAGCCGTTGAAGCCTTCACCTAAATCTCCCGCCTACGCCACATTTGCCGCATTTGTGCGACGTACGATGAGATGCGGCCGCCGCATTTGTCAATTCGGCGCCAGGTCGGCGCGGTAGAATCGGCAGCCATGACGACAAAATCATCTGGAGTTCAAGTGTGAGCACCCCTAATCCTGCGATGCTCGATGAAGGAACGATTCTCGGCGCAGTGCAAGCGTCGCGGGCCGCAATGGCCGCCGGCCGCACGACCGAGGCGGAGCAATTACTGGTTCGGATCGCGCAGCAAGCCCCGGGACACCCTGCGGTTCTCAACGAACTGGGAGTGGTCATGATGGGTCGCGGAGCCGCCTCGCAGGCCGCGGCATTATTCGCCCGGGCAACGCAGGTTGATTCTAAAACCGCCTCGCTGTGGTCGAATCTGGCCAATAGCCTGCGCGTGCTCGGCCGGCGTCAGGAGGAGAGAGAGGCCCTCGAAAAGGCGCTGGCCGTCGATCCCCGCCACGTCGCATCGCTGCTGCAAAAGGCCAGCCTATTCGAGGACTTGGGCGATTCCCGGAATGCCGCCCGAATCTTTCAGCAGGCGCTGTCGAACCTCCCGTCGGGTTCTCCGCCGCCGCCCGCAATCCGCGAACTCGTTGCTCATGCCAAGGCGGCTGTCGCAGCCGATCAGGCGTCGCTTGGCGCGGCGCTCGAGGAACGCCTCGGCGAGATTCGGACCCGTCACGGCGGGGGCAGCCAGCGCCGGGTCGATCGTTGCCTGGAGATGTTGACCGGCCAGCGAGCGGCATATTTTCCACGCCCTACTTTCATGTACTTTCCCGAAATACCCGCCATCGAGTTCTTCGAGCGCGCCGATTTTCCCTGGCTCGACGCCATCGAGGCAGCCACCGACGAGATCCGTAGCGAGATCATGAATGTAATGATCGCAGACCGGGCGGGCCTACAGCCCTATCTTGACTATCCTCCGGGCTCGCCCATAGACCAATGGAAGGAACTCAATCATTCGCGTCGATGGAGCGCGTATTTTCTTTGGAATCAAGGCACTCCGCAGCCCTCGCATATCGCGCGCTGTCCGCGAACGGCGGCTGCCCTCGCCGGTGCGCCACGTTGCGAGGTCTCGGGACGTGCACCGACGGCGTTCTTTTCAATTCTCGACGCGGCAACCAAGATTCCAGCGCATACCGGCGTGACCAACACCCGCCTCACGGTGCATCTGCCATTGATCGTCCCGCCCGATTGCGGATTTCGCGTCGGTGGGACCACGCGCGAAGTGGTGGCGGGAAAGGCCTGGGTATTCGACGATACCATTGAGCACGAGGCCTGGAACTTGTCGGACGTGCCCCGCGCCATTCTGATCTTCGATATCTGGAATCCGTTCTTGAACGAAGCCGAGCGGGATTTGGTGCGTGCGGCCACTGAGGTGATCAGCAATTACTACCAGCTTCCGGCTGAGGGCTTTACGTGAACCGATTGGGTCCGCGGCGGCGCTCCGCGCTCGCCGGCGTGATTCTCGGTGCGTGTGCCATCGCCTCGGCCGCCGGCAACGAATCCACGGCGGCTCTGGAACGCGCGCTCGCGCACTGTGCCGCCATTGCGGCGGCTGGCGATCGCCTCGCTTGCTATGACGAACTCGCGGCCGGCCACACGCGAACTGCCACTGTAGCGTCACCCTCGGTGTCACCGGCAGCCTCACCGGCAACCTCACCGGCAGCCTCACCGCAAGGCGCGCCGACCGCCGCAAAGGAGGATTTTGGATTGAGCACGGCGCAAGTACAGAAGGCCCAACCAGTTCAGAAACCGCAAATCGAGTCGATCAAAGCGTCGGTGGCCGGAATCGGAACGTCCTCGATCGGCCGCATGTTGGTACAACTCGACAATGGGCAGTCTTGGGAACTCGACAGCGCCGATCCTCTGTTGGCGGTGGGCGACGCGGTGACGATCGCGCGCGGCGCCCTGGGATCATTCCTTCTGACGACGCCGTCGCGGCGCACCCATCACGCTCGCCGTTTGCACTGATTGATGATGCGCGCGCTGCGCAAAAAAGAACGGCGGGCCGAAGCCCGCCGTCCATGATTGCCGCTGTGCCTTAAAACGCTTAGAACTGAACCGTCGCGTGCAAGTACAAGAAGCGTCCCAACACATCGTACGTCTGCGAGAACGTATTGCCGTTGCAGGGACCCGCGGCGCAGTTCCCTGACAGAACGATGGGTGGGTCCTTGTCCAGCACGTTGTTGACGCCGAGGCGAACCTTTACATTCTTCGTCACCGCCATCGCCGCCGACAGGTCGATGTAGCTGTAGTTCGATATGCGGTTGAACCCCGGGTAATTCGTCGTGGGGTAATAAAGATCCGGACTGCTGCTGCCGGTTTCAACGTTGGTAGCTCCGAAGAAGCGCCACCGCATATTGAGGTCGAGTCCCGCCCATGGGGTGGCCCAATCCGTAGTCAACACATGACGCCACTTCGGCAGCGGATTGCCGCAGGTGGGACCCCACAGACCGGCGCAATTGTAGGAAGGTGCTCCCGGAATAGGCGTCGTGATGTTGTTGATCACGTAGGTCCCTTCCAGGTCCAAGGCCAACTTGCCCATCGCACTCATGTCGAATGTGTAGTGAGTCTTCACGTCCACATCCTTGGTTGACACGAGACCGACATTCGCCGACGGCGTGCTCACAAAGCCTGCCGAACTCAACCACAACGTGCCTCCGCCGGCACGATGAATGAGACCGCAGGCCGAGGCGGAGCCGGTCAACGCGCAATCCGTAATGATGGCGGTGGCCGTACCCGTGGAGCTGATGATCGCGTTGGTGATCTTGATGTCGTAATAATCAACGGTCGCCGAGAAGCCGCGGAGGAACTCAGGCTGGAATACGAAGCCGAACGAGGTCGTATTGGCTGTTTCCGGCGTCAGATGAGGATTGCCTCCCGACTGAGTGTTGATTTGGGACGCCGAGTTCACCGCCATATGCCCATACTGCTGGGCGGCCTGTGCTTGGCCCGCCGGGGTATCGGGGAAGGTTCTTGCGCATTCTGCCTCGGTCAAGAGAGGAGCCGAGCCCCAGCATGGATCGATCGTGCCGCCCGGGCCCACCGATTCGGTGGTGTACAACTCGCTGATATTGGGAACGCGGACCGCGCGATTGAAGCCGCCGCGGAAGCGGATGTCGCTGACCGGCGCCCACTCGAGTCCCAACTTGAACGTGTTGGTATCGAATCCGAGGTTATAGCTCGAATATCGATAGCCGCCCTGAAACGCCATTTGATCGATTCCCGGCAGGCCATCCGCGATCGGCAAGTTGAATTCCGTGAACATTTCCGCCGCGTGAATTTGGCCGGAAATGGGCGGGGTCGGTCCGCTGCCGCCTGAGGCAAGGCCCTGCTGGGCGACATAGTCCGGATTGGTCGCCGAAGAATCTTCACGCCACTCGGCACCCACATTGAGCTGCATCCCGCTCTTGGCGGTCGGGATTTGAACTCCGTATTTTCCAAGATCGCCGCTCACGTCGGCATGGCCGACATATTCCGACACCACACCGTTGATTTCGTCCGGAATGGCCAAATAAGCGAGCGCCGCCTGGGTCACGCCACCGGGCACCCAAACGTTCCACGGCACGCAATTCGGAGCACTCCCGCCTGGCAGAGCGGCGACGCAAGTCGGTTTGCCGTTGGGTCCGGTCACGACATTGAGTGCATTTTGCATGGCCGACGTCGAGAAGTAATTCAGATTGTTCTGGATCGTCACAACGTTGCTGTACTGGGCGTACACATCGTATTTCCAAACGTCCGCGAAGTCGCCCTTGACGCCGAGCAACGTACGGATGGACTCGTTCGTGAACAAGGTCTGGCGTCCGCCACCTTCGACGTTGCGACGCAGCAGATAGCTGATGGCAACCGAATTGGGCGGGATGGCAACGCCTCCCGGGGTTGTAGCGGCTTGGCCCGCAATATTCGCCGGCGAGCAAATCGTGCTGAATTCCTGCGCCGTCAGCAGCGGGTTGCCGGGCAATCCAATTCCTGCCGGACCGCAATTGATAATCGGGTTGGCAGTACCGAAGTCACCACCCGGCGCCAGCTGCGCCGTCGAGTTGTTCCGCATGAACATGACTTCGGAATACACATTGACGTGATCGTTCACGTCGTAATTGATGAATGAGCCGGCGGTCCAACGCTCGTTCGGGCGCGTGTAGTAGTTGAGCGCTCCGTAATTGTAGACATCGGTGGCAGCGACGGGTCTGAACACTCCGGTCTTCGGATCCACGGTATCGTAGAAAAGCGTGCTCGAATTCGCGCCATAGCCGTAAAAGGTGCCGCCTGCATCCGTGTGGGAGCCGCCGCAAGCCACGCTAGTGCCGCCGGTGGCGTTCTTTGTGCCGCCCAACGTGCAAGCGCTGTAGTCGAAGGGCCGCTGCAGTACCGCAGCTTGGTTCGTGTAGGTCATGTATCCGGTGGCATTACCCTTGCCATCCGCGAAATTCGAACCGAGAAGTACCGCCAAATCCTTGTTGAAGCCGCTGTCCACGTTGCCCGATAACGGTCCGTCACCGGCCGTGTTCACTATGCCGGCCGCGAAGTTATCGTGGTTACTGTGCTGGTACATGCCATAGTTGGCATCAACCTTCACCCCTTCGAAGTGCGTGTTCATGATGAAGTTGACCACGCCCGAGACCGCGTCCGCGCCGTATGTCGCCGAGGCGCCTCCGGTCAGGACTTCGACTTTCTCAATGAGTTGCGCTGGAATCTGGTTTATGTCAGAGGCATTGCCTCCCGCGGAATCGCCGGGCCCCAGGCGCCGGCCGTTGACCAACACCAGCGTGCGTTGCGCACCCAGATCGTGTAGGTCAACCGTCGCGGTGCCGTCGGCACCATTCGACAAGTTGGCACCCTGGCCTGCGAAGACCTGCGGTAGGTTGTTAAGGATATCTTCCACGCGCGACAGGCCCGTCACCTGAATATCCGCCGACGTTACGGTCGTGACCGGGCTTATGGACACTAGGTTGGTCGACTTGATGCGCGACCCGGTGACTACCACTTCTTGCAACGCGTCGGTGGCTCCGGCCGCGCTGGAGTCGGCACCGGTGGTCACGGTGGTCGCGGTATCCGCGTGCACCTGCGCAATTGACGCAGAGGCCGCCGCCAGCGCGAGTGCGGCGCGAACGGCTAGCTGCAATTTACGATTGTTCCCCATATATTTTTGCTCCCTAACGTTAAACGAGAGTTCCCTGCACCCGATTGGCAGGCGCCTGTTCGCGCTTCCCATGACCACCAATCAGATATATGGCTCGATTACAACACGCAAATCCCCAGTTGCCAAGACGCATCAATGACGTTGACTGCCGTCTCGGCGCGCATGGAGCGCAATTTGGCATGAAAGTGCTGGCAGCCCCGCGGAACAACACCCCCCCTCGGTCAGGCCGGGCAACCGGCACGCGCCCTCACCTTGCCGTACCCGGGAAGTCCGGGATTGTCGGGCGGAGCGCCTATCGCTAGGGGAAATCACCAAGCGTTCCAATGCATGGCGCCGCGCGGATTCTGCACCCCGCCGCTACTGCGAAGTCCGCGGCGGCTAGGGTTCCATCCAGGCCGCGCCCTCGAATCCGGACTCGGGGCGGGCGGCGGCGTGGGCAACGCCGGGCGTGCCAAGGGAGAGTCTGCGGAAGCCGTCTTTGTTGCTTTCTAGCCACATTGAGACTGCGGCTAGCATGGGCGCATGCGCTCGAGATATTCACGCAAAATCCGCAGCTGCCTCTCGTAATGTCGAGACCGACCGGACGAGCGCTGATAAAGAGGCTCCCTCACCTGCCAAACGCTGGCCGTCCTGATGCCCCGGCCGGTGGCTGGGACTGAAAGACAACGTGGGTCCCGCTCGAGCCCCAAAAACTCCAGCAATCGCGCGATTTCGGGTTCCGCCTCTCTTACCAACGCATCGTAGTGCAGGTCGAATATGTCGGCGCCAAAGAGCTCTTTCCAGTACGCCATCAAGCGCAGGTACTGTAGGTAGTGATGACCTATATCCATCAGATCGAGCGCATAGGTCAGGCTCTGGTCCAAATGCAGAAAATAAATGGACAGGCAATTATCGAGCGCGTCGCGGGTCGTATGGACGATCTTGGCGTCCGGGAACAGCAATTTGATCAGCCCGATATAGATGAAATTCTCAGGCCGCTTGTCCGTAACGAATGCAGCCTCGGGAAACAGACGGTGGAGCTGACCCAGATATTCTGCGGCGAGCTCCTGCAGACGCTCGTGGGATCCTGACGCTATCGACTCGGGAAAGGGCGCGAGCTGGGTTTGCACCATGCGCGGCAGGAGATCCAATTCGCCGCCCGCCGCCACCTGCGGATGACCGCCGATGAGTTGTTCCACGAGCGTGGATCCGGAGCGGAACATCCCGCAGACGAATATCGGGCGCGGTCGCGCGGTTTGCGGCGCAATCGGGCGCGGTCCGGAAAAGGCGGCGGCGGGGAAGGCAGCCTTCACCTGGTCGATGAAGCGCTCTGCGAACGCCAGGTCGTAGTCTCGGAATGAGGGTCCGGCACTTTCGCGGCTATGGCGATTTGCCGCCCTGTACACCTCGAACGCCTCGTCATAGGCAGCGCAGGCATCAAGCGCCCGACCGAGCGCGAACTCCACGCTTGCGCGGTCGGCGGCGCTCATCCCTGGCTTCCCAAGCACCCCTCGCAGACGGACAATCAGTGGGTCATCGGGAGTCGAGAAGTTCGTGAGCCCCGCGTAGCGTGCGAGGACTTGCGGTTCTTCCGGGGCGATATCCAGCAACCTCGCATAGACTGCTGCCGCAAGATCTCGACGGCCGAGATCCTCGTGCAGATTCGCGAGGTTCACGAGCGCAGGAACGTACACGGGGTTCAACGAGAGGGCCTTGTCGAGTTCCCGCTCCGCTTCCGCGTACTGGTGCAGGCCATCGCTGAAGATGACACCGCGGTTGAGATGCACCTCCTCAGGATGCGCGATCCCCCGCTCGAGCGCCTCGCTGTAGGAAGCCAGCGCGGCGGAGAAATCCCCCGTCCGGCGCTGAAGCAGGGCGAGGTTGTACCAACAATTGGGCAACCCGGGCCAGCTGGCGAGTAGGCGCTCGTAGGCGGCAATGGCCTCGGGTATCTGGCCCCGCAGGTTCAACTGCTCCGCTTCTCTCACCATCTCTTCGCAAGTCCCACCCATGTTCATATCTGCGTCGAGGCTCGCGCGAGCAGCCTCAACAGCGGGCCGACATGCTCTTCATAGTTGCGCCAGCGCTCAACGGATGACTTGCTGATCGCTTGTCGGACCTGCCACCGGCTTCGAGTGACGACTGCCCGGTTCGTACGTTGGAAATCAAGGCAACGGCCATCCCAGGGAAGGCCGACGAATTCAACCATTTTGCGGCTCCACGCGTCCGGATCGTCAATCAGCCCTTCGTAAGGCACCTCCATCATCGCGTGCTTGGGCAACCACGAACTCCAATGCTGCATGAGCCGCAAGTACTCGGTGTAGTAGTGCGCCAAATCCTCCAAATCGTTGGCGTAGGAATGTGTCACATCGAAATTTTGAAAGTAGATGGACAGGCAGGTATCCACCGGACTGCGTCGCATGTGGATGATACGTGCGTTCGGCAACGCCGCGTGAATGAGGCCCAAATGGAGAAAATTGCCAGGCATTTTGTCTACCACGCGCAGCGCGTCGGGCGCCAAATCCCCCAACAGTTGCAGATAGTCCCGGCCTAGCTCGCCTATCAAGCGGTCGCGGTTTTCGCGGTCGCGGGTCTCGTCGTCGCCCGCAAACGCTTCGTACTTCGCCGCTGCGTGGCTCCAAAACGTCAGTTCACCGGCGCCGTAAACCGCAGGATGTGAGGCGAGAATCTGCTCCGCCAACGAAGTGCCGGAGCGCGGCATGCCGACGACGAATACCGGACGCGCCGACCCAGTCGCATTGCCCGGGGCCGGACTCGGCCATTCAGCGCCATAGTGGCCTGTCGTCCGATTCACGGCCTGCGTGAGAAGTCTCCTGTCGTGCTTCGCCGTGCACAGCTTAGTGAGTTCGTTCGCGCGTTGGTAATTCGTGAACGCCCGCGGATAATCGTGAATGTCGTCAAAGTACTTTCCGATCGCGTACCGCAGAAGCGATTCTTGTCGGGGCGGCAGACGCCGGCCCACGATTCGTTGCGCTTCGATCAACCAAGCGGCATCGTCGGCCGTCATCTTGCGTAGGTTGGCGATGGCCGCCCAGGACTCTGCCGAATTCGGCTCGAGCTTCATGGCACGCTTGTATAGCTCTTCCGCCAGCTCAAACTGCCCCCTATCCGCGTGCAATTCCGCCGAGAGCACGATGGCGGCGGCCAGATTCGGATCGGCTTGACGCGCTTTTTGGCAACTTGCCTCGGCTTCCTGCATCCGATTTTGCAGCCGCAGAACCACCCCAAGATTGCTGTGTGCTTCCGCGTAATCCGATTGCCGTAGCAATGCCTGCCGGAAGCTCGCTTCCGCCTCATCAATCCTCCCCAGGTCCCGCAGGGCAGCCCCCAAATTGCAATGCGCCGCGGCGACACCAGGGTCGATCTCGAGTGCCCGTCGGTAGCTGGCGGCCGCCGCGTCACTCTGGCCGAGGTCCCGCAACACATTGCCCAAATTAATGGCTGCTTCAGCGAGGCCGGGCTGAAGCTCGAGCGCTCGTCGATGGCAGGCCAGGGCGTCGTCAAGCTGCCCGAGATTGCGAAGGGCATTGCCCAAGTTGGTGTGGGCAGCCGCGAAATCGGGCTTGATCTCCAGGGCCCGTCGCAGGCGCGTCACGGCCTCGGGCAGCTGCCCGAGTCCAAGCAGGACAACCCCGAGGTCGCTGTGCGCTTCGGCCTTGTCGGGCTCGATCTCGAGAGCCCTGCGGTAGCTTGCTGCCGCAGCCTCGAGCTGTCCGCGGGCCCGCAGCACATCTCCCAATGCCAGGTGCGCGATGGCGAAATCAGGCCTGATTTTGAGCGCCCGTCCATAGGACCCGGCCGCATCGTCGAGGCGCCCCGCGACCCGCAACGCATTCCCCAAATTGAAGTGAGCTTCAGGGTCGTCCGGCAAGAGGCTGGCCGTCTTTTCCAGGGCCTGCAGAGCGTCTTTGCCCTGCATCCCGAGGGCTACGCCCAAAAACTTCCAGACAATCCCGGAATTCGGATGTTGAATCACCAGCTGTTGCGCCCTGCGTTCCACTTCGTGATACCGCCGGGCGCGCATGTTGACGACAAGATCGCTCAAGCCAGGCAACGGGGTGTGCGGTCGGTGTGTGGACGTGGATTGCGTTGAGCCCGTCGCCGGCGCTTCCAAGCGGCCATCTCCACAACATCTCTTGAACTTTCTTCCGCTCCCACAGGGGCAGGGCTCGTTTCTTCCCGTCATCACACCCGCTTCCAATAAGATCAATAGGTTAACTGATCTCCAGCATACTTCGGCCGGCGCTCGCCGATATCTTTTTCGAGCGCACCGATCGAACGTTCGATAGGCGGACAGGCCCTTCCGTCAGGCGCTCAAATGTTTGGTAAATCAGCGCCTTATCCAATGAGCCGCGCAAGCGGTCCCAACCTTTGATTTATGCATAAGCTTAGGCAGTTGAGTAATAATCTCGTTGTTGGCCGGGTCTTTGTAGGGGAGCAGCAATATCGCTGCGTTTGATAACAACTGAGGACTCAATTATGCAGATCACTAAACTGTCGAGCACGGCAATGGCCGCTGCGGCCGCGATGCTGTTCACCTCCGGGATCGCGACCGTGTCGGTGGCAGCGGATGCCGCGAAAGTACACTGTACGGGTGTGAATTCCTGCAAGGGAACGTCCGAGTGCAAGTCCGCGAAGAACAGCTGCAAGGGCATGAACAGCTGCAAAGGCACGGGCTGGACGTCGATGACCAAAGCCGATTGCGATGCCGCCAAAGCGAAGGCCGCTGCGAAGTAAGCCACCGCTCGAGGCTTGCCACGAGGCCGGGCGTTCTTTGGCGCCCGGCCTCGTATGAGCCCAAGGCGGGCATGTAGCCCGCGTCACCCATGAAATTATCCGGTTTCGGCTTGGGCCTCCGTACTACGCACTACGAGGCCATGCTCAATGAGCCTCACGACGTCGATTGGCTCGAGGTCATCACCGAGAACTATCTGGTTCCCGGCGGCAAGCCGCTCCACTTCCTGGAGCGCGTGCGCGAGCGCTTCCCGCTGGTCATGCACGGTGTGTCGCTGTCGATCGGTAGCACCGATCCGCTTGACTTGAAATACCTTGCCCAAGTCCGGGCGCTCGCTGCGCGCATCGAGCCGCATTGGATTTCCGATCATCTGTGCTGGACGGGAATCGAGGGGCGCAACCTGCACGATCTTCTGCCGCTGCCCTACACCGAAGAGGCGCTGGACGCGGTCGTTGCCCGAGTCGGCCAAGTGCAGGACGCACTCGGAAGGCAGATCCTGCTGGAAAACGTCTCCAGTTACCTGTCCTATCAGGCATCAGAGATGAGCGAATGGGAATTCCTGAGCGAAGTCGCGCAGCGTGCCGACTGCGCCATTCTGCTCGACATCAACAACATTTATGTCAGCAGCGTCAATCACGGCTTCGACCCGCTGACCTACTTGAGGGCCATCCCCAAACTCAAAGTGCGCCAGTTTCACCTGGCCGGCCATAGCGATATGGGCGGGCATCTCATCGACACGCACGATCACCCCATCGCCCCGCCGGTGTGGGATCTGTATGGCGCGGCCGTCGCGCACTTCGGCGCGGTACCGACCATGATCGAGCGCGATGACAACATTCCCGCCTTGAGCGAGCTGGTGGCGGAGCTCGACATCGCCCGCGAAGTCAGCCGCACGCACACCCTTGAGGCCGCCTGATGCCATCTTTGAGCGAGTTGCAGCGGGGTCTGCAGAGTCACCTACTGGGCGGGGACGACACCATCGTTGAGGCCATCGTGGATGCGCCGCCGCTGCCCACTCTCGAGCGGCTGGGGATCTACCGCAATGCCTATCGCGTGAGGCTGATCGAGGCACTCGATGATACCTACCCGGTACTGCATGCCGTGCTCGGCGACGAAGTCTTCATGGCCCTCGGCGAGGAATTCGTGGCCACCCATCCGTCCGTGCATCGCTCGATTCGCTGGTACGGAAGCGAGCTCACGGAGTTCTTGAAGCAGCAGCCACACTTTGCCGAGCAACCCATTTTCGCCGAGCTCGCGCTGCTCGAATGGACGCTGGCGGAGGTTTTCGACGCGGCGGACGCGCAACCCTTGCCGCGCGCGGCACTGTCCGCCATCGACCCATCCGCGTGGAGCGAGCTTCAGTTCGAGTTCCACCCCTCGCTGCGGCGCCTCGAGCTGCAGTGGAACACCACTG
>Ga0210391_10002888_pt1 | contig 14724 bp, 17 predicted proteins | sample IncBWC12OmetaG_FD_160573 | JGI IMG/M metagenome (GOLD analysis project Ga0210391, IMG submission 160573) | Forest soil microbial communities from Barre Woods Harvard Forest LTER site, Petersham, Massachusetts, United States - Inc-BW-C-12-O ... | reverse complement strand
CAGACAAAGCGCCGCGACAATCGCGAGGCCTGCCACTTTGCGTGTTCCACTCATTCCCACTCTCCTCGCCCTAACTTCAACCTGGATTTTCGTTTCTGGTTTTTCTCGCACAATGCCGCTATCTATAAATGCGTTTGTTCCAAAATTGCTCTTCTTCCAAAACTTGGGAATTATAGGAAATGCCCCAGTCTATCCGCAAGCTGTCATCTCAGGAAATTTCAAGGAGCCTGTGCAAGCACTCGCTTGGAAGCGTTTCTTCGTTTTCCCGACACACCTTCGAGGATCCCAAGCCACGTGGGAACTGCTTAGACTCCTGGGTGGTAAGATGAGTTTCGCATAAAAAAGGTGGCAAGCGAGAGGAAGAATTCAAATGCCTCCAAAAGATACAGTAAATACATTACCTCGCGACAGTTCGCCGCTCCTCGGAGCAGTTGCTCTCGTCACCGGCGGCAATCGTGGCATCGGTCGCGCCATCGCGATGCGTCTTGCCCAACTCGGCGCAAGCGTCGCGATCTGTGGCCGCGACGCACAGGTGCTCGCCACCACCGAAGCTGAGCTGAAAAAATCCGGCTCGCCCGTGCACTCGCAGTTGGCAGACGTCTCGCGCTCCACTGATGTAACCGCCCTCGTGGACAAGACCCAAGCCGCGCTTGGCCCGATCTCTATCCTCGTCAACAACGCCGGCATCGGCCTCTTCGGCCCAGCCCACGAAAAAACCGAAGCCGATTGGGACCGTGTCCTCAACACAAACCTCAAGAGCGTTTTTCTCGTTTCTCGCGCGGTAGCTCCGGCGATGATCAAACGCGGCGCTGGAGATATCGTCAATATCAGCTCTCTCGCTGGCCGCAACGCTTTCGCCGGCGGCGGCATCTATTGCGCCTCCAAATGGGGCCTTCAGGGCCTCTCCGCCTGCATGGCCGAAGATCTCCGCGAGCACGGCATTCGCGTCAGCGTAATCTGTCCCGGCAGCGTCGCCACCGGTTTTTCCGCCGGCTCCGCCCGTGGTCCAAAAGATCCCGCCAAGGTCCTTTCACCCGAAGACGTAGCCCACGCGGTAGAAATGATCGTCACCCAAAGCCCCCAAAGCTTCCTAAGCGAAGTCCACGTCCGCCCGCTCCGCAAACCCTAGCCCTCCGAATCCCTCGTAGGGGCACGGCACGCCGTGCCCGCGCCTGCCCAGACGCACTCCTGCGTAGTCACCTTGTCACATTCCAAGCGGCTTCAGGTTCAATTCTTTCCTCTTGACATTAGTCGTCATAACAACTATCGTACCGCCATGAGTCGCCGCCCCATTCCCCATCCACCTGTCCCTGTCGAAGCCCGCATCTTCATCTCCCTCCAAAAAACAGCCGACTCCCTCGGCCTCGAAGCCGAGCAACTCCTCAAGCCTCATGGCCTCACCGGCACCCAATACAATGTCCTCCGCATTCTTCGCGGCGCCGAACCCACAGGTCTCGCTTGCAGCGGCATTGGTGAACGCATGATTTCTCACGACCCGGACATGACCCGTCTCCTCGACCGCATGGAAAAGCGTGGCCTCATCTCTCGCGCGCGCCAGACCGACGACCGCCGCGTCATCAAAACCCGTATCACCCCCGAGGGTCTAGCTCTTTTGAAAAGTCTCGATCAGCCTGTTCGCGAACTTCACAAGCGCCAGTTTCACCACCTGCCCGCTGCGCGTTTGAAAGCACTCGCCGAGCTGTTGGAGGAAGTCCGCGCTCGCGGACCGCAGCAAACGTAGCAAGATTAAAATCTGCTTAGACGCAGCACTCAGTTAAGGAGGCAACACTCATGGGACAAGCTTTCTCTCGAATCGCACTAACCGCAGGACTGGCAGCCGCTCTTTCTCTGCCCGCCGCCGCGGCCACTTCCACCTGGCAAATAGACCCCGCGCACTCGTCGGCGCAATTCGCCGTTAAGCACTTGATGATCTCGACGGTTCGCGGCGCATTCACTAGCGTAAAAGGCTCCATCCAGCTCGACGACAAAGACATCACCAAGTCCTCCGTCGAAGTCACCATCGATGTAAATTCCGTGGACACCCGCCAGCCCGATCGCGACAAAGATCTCAAGAGCGACCATTTCTTTGACGCTGATCACTTTCCCACCATCACGTTCAAGTCTAAAAAAGTTGAGCAAGTATCTCCCGGCAAGCTCAAAGTCACCGGCGACCTCACCATTCGCGGCGCCACAAAAGAAGTCGTACTGGATGTCGATGGCCCTACCGCTCCGATAAAGGATCCCTGGGGCAATCAGCGCATCGGCGTGAACGCCAGTTCCAAGATCACTCGCCAGGACTTTGGCATCACCTACGGCCCAGGTATGATCGGCGATGAAATCTCCATCACTATCGACGCCGAAATGATTCCTGCGAAAAAGTAAATCGGCCCGCACCTGTTCGCCTTAGAACGATAAAGACTGCAGCGACGCTGGCTTCGCCGGCAGAAGACTCCGTTGCCAACTGGAGCGAAGAAACCAATCTCTTCGCTCCAGCTCGCGACGGCCTTGAATATAAGTTCTGAATAATAGTAGTGAGCGCGCACCCTCCACAGGTTCTGTTTCATCCAATTCTCTGAATCAAATTAAAGGACGCTACCCATGCATAAACCAGCTGCGACAGATTTTCCGGTTCACGATCTCATCCGCCATCGTTGGAGCCCGCGAGCCTTCTCGGAGAAGCCCGTTGAGCCCGCAATTCTGGCAAGTCTTTTCGAAGCGGCTCGCTGGGCGCCCTCCAGTAGCAACGAGCAGCCCTGGGCTTACCTCATCGCCACGAAGGACAATCCGGAAGACTTCGCAAAAATGGTCAGTGTCCTGGTGGAGTTCAATGCCGACTGGGCCAAAAACGCGCCAGTGCTTGCTCTCGCTGTATCGCACCTCAAATTTCAGAGTAACGGCAATCCGAACCGCAACGCTTTCTACGATACCGGTGCAGCCACTAGTTTGTTCAGCCTGGAAGCCACGGCGCGAGGCCTTTTCGTTCATCAAATGGCCGGATTTGACCCCGCCAAAGCCAAACATGTCTTCGAAATCCCTGCCGATTGGGAACCTATTGCAGCCTTCGCCATCGGCTATCCGGGCGATCCGAACTCGCTCTCTCAAAAATTGCAAGATCGCGAAGTTGCTCCGCGAACACGCAAGCCTCTAGCAGAATTTGTCATGTCAGGCCGCTGGGGGCATACTTCTTCTATCGTCTCTCGATAGTCGGTTACGTCAATTAAAGAGGAACTAGCCCGGCAAAATGCACCGTACCATCGAGTTCCTTCTCCACCATGGCTATGTCGTCTTGCTTGCATGGGTCTTCGCCGAACAAGCGGGAGTCCCCGTGCCTTCGCTTCCGCTTCTGCTAGCCGCAGGCGCGCTCGCGGGCTCTCATCAACTGAATATCTTCGCGTCGCTCTTCGTAGTTGCCTTTGCCGCGGTTTGCGCCGATTCACTCTGGTATCAACTCGGGCTTCGCAAAGGCATCAAAGTCCTTCAATTTCTTTGCAAAATCTCCATCGAGCCGGATTCCTGCGTCCGACGCACAGAAGGTGTTTTCTCCAAGCAGGGCGCGCGCTCCCTGCTTTTTGCCAAATTTCTTCCCGGCCTAAGCACGGTCGCTCCGCCGCTCGCCGGCGTCTTTCAGATGCGCGCCAGGCGCTTCCTCCTTTTCGATAGCGCTGGCTCCATCCTCTGGGGAGGAACATTCCTTGGCCTAGGCTACGTCTTCAGCGGCCAGATTGAGCGCATCGCCGAACGCGCCGCCTCTCTCGGCGGCGGGCTGGTCGTAATACTCATTGCCGCGTTCGGATCCTATCTCGGCTACAAATTCCTGGCGCGCAAACGTTTCTTGCGCGCCCTTCGCATCGCCCGGATCTCTGTCGAAGAATTGAAGCAAAAGCTCGACGCCGGCGAAGATCTCGTCATCGTCGACCTGCGTCATTCTATGGATTTTGAAGCTGACCCGGAAACCATCCCCGGCGCCTTCCGCATGGATGCCAAGGAACTGGAGGAGAAAAACGATCTACTGCCTCACGATCGCGAAATCATCCTCTATTGCACTTGACCAAACGAAGCCACGAGCGCCCGTGTGGCGCTCCTCCTCAGAAAACAAGGCATCACCCGAATACGCCCTCTCGAAGGCGGCCTAGAAGCCTGGCGCGAACACAACTATCCCGTCGCCAACATCAAGCTCACCCAGATTTCCACGCAGATTTAACGGAAGAATCCTCTATTGGGGCGCAATTCATTGCGCCCAGCTTGCCCAGGCGCACCCTTAGACAACACATTACAACCGCGGCAAAACAATCCCGCTCTGCGCCTGATACTTCCCCTTCTTATCCTTGTAACTCACTTCGCAATCCTCATCCGATTCAAAAAATAGCACCTGGCACAATCCTTCATTCGCATAAATCTTCGCCGGCAAAGGCGTCGTGTTGCTGATCTCCAAAGTCACAAACCCTTCCCACTCCGGCTCAAACGGCGTCACATTCACAATAATCCCGCACCGCGCGTACGTCGACTTCCCCAAACAAATCGTCAAAACATTCCGCGGTATCCGAAAATATTCCACCGACCGCGCCAGCGCAAAAGAATTCGGCGGAATCAAACACTCGTCGCCCTTAAACGGCACCAGCGACCTCGGATCAAAATGCTTCGGATCCACAATCGTCGAATTCACATTCGTAAAAATCTGAAATTCGTCCGCCACGCGAATGTCGTACCCATACGACGAAACACCATAACTGATCACGCCTTCGCGCACCTGCCGGTCGGTGAACGGCTCGATCATCTTGTGTTCCAGAGACATCTTGCGTATCCACCGGTCTGGCTTAACGGACATCCACTCCTCCTCAATCATCAAACGATTTTTGCAGCGCAAAAAGAAACTACGTCGAAACAGAGTTCGTCAGAAGGAAGGACAGTGTAGTTTACCCATCTCGTCTTGACAACCCGCGCCTCACCCTCTAGCATTTCCTCACGAAGCAGGAGGCCTGTGTGATCAAGCTGGACATCGTGAATGCGGTTGTTGCCAAAACTCTCATCAGCCGCACCAAAGCCGAGCAAGCCGTCGAAACCGTTTTCGATTCCTTGAAACAAGCTCTCGGCCGCGGCCAGCGTATCGAGCTCCGCCGCTTCGGCGTCTTCAGCGTCAAGCCCCGCAAAACCGGCATCGGTCGCAACCCGCGCACCGGCGAAGAAGTCAGCATCCCTCCCGGCAAAGCCGTCCGCTTCAAACCCGGCAAAGAACTCCAAGGCATCGAAGCCACAAAGAAAGCATAGGACATTCCCGACGGCCAATAAGCTCCCTCAATAAAATAAGCTCCCTGTACCGCAAAGCTTGTATTGGCACGACCTGTTCTCCCTGCTACCGTACTCACACAGCCCGCTTGAGAAGATGTTGCCGCCAGGTATTTTTCTGTAAGGAGAACAAATTCATGAGATGGTCCCCCGGAGACGAGAGCCAAGACATCGAAGACCGTCGCGATGACAGCGGTGGTGGTGGCTTTCAATTCGGCGGCTTCCATCTGGGCATCGGCGGCGCGCTTATTCTCCTGATCCTCAGTTTTATTTTCAGGACCAACCTTTTTACTTTGCTTGGCGGAGGTACGGGAGATCCGGGCACGACCGTCAGCCAACCCGATCCTGCCCGCGACGAAGCCGAGAAGCCGCTGGTTCAATTCGTGTCGTTCGTGCTTGATGACACGCAAAAAACTTGGACTCAAATTCTGCCGGAGCAAACGAACACTCCCTACCGTCACGCCAAGCTAGTCCTTTTCCGCGATAGCACGCAATCCGGATGCGGCGGCGCGGCAGCCTCCACTGGTCCTTTCTATTGCCCGGAAGACGAGAGAGTCTATATTGACCTCGGTTTTTTCGATGAACTGAGCCGCCGCTTCGGCGCACCCGGCCAATTCGCACAAGCGTATGTTCTCGCGCACGAACTCGGGCATCACGTACAAAAACTGTTGGGAATCGAAGGTAAGGTCCATCAGCTTCAGGAAAGCAATTCTCGCGAAGCCAACCCGCTCTCCGTGAAACTGGAACTCCAGGCCGATTGTTTCGCGGGGGTTTGGGCACATTCCACTCAACAACGCAACCTGCTCGAAAGCGGCGACGTCCAATCCGCGCTAGGTGCAGCTGCTGCCGTCGGTGATGACCGCCTTCAAAAAATGTCCACAGGCCATATCAGCCCGGAATCGTTTACGCATGGCTCTTCCCAACAGCGCATGCACTGGTTCAAAGCAGGCCTGGATAACGGCACAATCGCAGCCTGCAACACCTTCGGCCAGTCCGAGTAAGCCGCCATCGAATTATCTCGAATCGTCTTGTCCAACTACAGTCGGCCGCTACTTACTTGTTCTAGTTTTTGAACGGATCGAACTCGTCCGCTGCCTGCAGCTGAAAACAATCCTTGTAAGGTGGCGACAGTCCTCAAGCGCCCCATGCGGGCACTTGGCGCACCATGTTCCACACCATGTCGTCCAACGCGCCGCTAATCTCGTCGGAAGGTTCCGTGCGGGTATTCGTCAGCGCGGCCCAGCACATTCCTGTCGCCGTGCGAACCATGATCGTCGTTGTCCCCGGCAGACTGCCGTTATGCCACCAATTTCCCGCTCCATTATCTCTGACCATCCACCCTCTCGCGTACTTGCCTGCTGAACCTTGCGGGTAGGCGGGGCTAGGCGTGGTCATAATCTTGATGCTCTCCGGCTTCAGCAAGCTAGGGATACCTGGGAAACCAGTCACGTGGTCGAGGAAGCGCACCAGATCCGAAGAACTCGCAATCCATCCGCCATGCGAATCCATCCGCGTGACGTTCATCTTGTATGGATCCTCGCTGTACTGCCCGTAGTACGCCACTTCATTCGGATATCGCTGGTTCTGCTTATTCCGCGCGATGTTCATATCGCTCAAGCCACACGGCCCCAGAATGCTGCTCTGAACGTACCCCGCATACGGCTGACCGGTAACCTGCTCAATGACGCGGCCCAACACGCAGTATCCAAAATTGGAGTACGCCCAGTGCTGCCCAGGCGGATAGGTCAGCGGCAAATTTTCTAGAGTCCAGGAAATCAGATGCGCTTGGTCCCACGAATCGTGTTGAAACATCGGATCCGTGGAATCATTCGGCCACCCCCCGCACGTATGTGTCAGCAATTGATCGACAGTGATGTCCGTGACGTATTGTTTGTAAGGCGGCTTGCCGAATTTCGTTCCCAGAATTCCCGAAGGCCCGAAGACTTTGTCGTTAAGATTCAGCTTGCCGCTCTCCATCAAACTAAAAATCGTCACCGAAGTGATGGGCTTGGTAACGCTGGCAATGCGGAACAAACTATAGGGGAGCACTTGTTGTGCTTCCGCTCTGTCCGCTATGCCGAAAGAATGCTCGTAGACGAATTTTCCATTTCGCGTAATAGAAATCCCGAGCCCCGGAACCGAATACTTCACCATGAACGCACGCGCGATGCGAAACATTTCCGCGCGGCTGCCGTTGCCTTCTCTCTCTTGCGCCTGCTCCTGGGACAATCCACGTAAACGGGGGGCCACAATTCCCGCAGCCGCAGTGCCGCACAAATTCCTGATTAGCAATCGCCTGCTCAATTTCTTCGACATGGCGCCCCGTTCCTCTTGCCTGTTGTCAGAATTCCCGCGGATGCAGCCATTAAAAATTCGGCCCGGCGGAATTGCAAAAGTCTATCTCACAAACCCTCTTCCTGAATATGCGCATGCTGGCTCGCCGCCGCTCGCCGATTGAGATTGCAGCGCAAGCTGGCGCTGGGTATAGAATCAGTCGGGAAATCGTAAGCACTTTCTGTTCGTGGAGCATGTCGTGAAGAACCTCACCTCGAAGTGGCTCTTACCTTCGCTGGCTTTGCTGCTGATGCTCGCGGGTAGCATCTCCTTCGCGCAAGAGCCGCCAGCGGAACAACCGCCGGACAATGTGGCGGGCAACTGGTCGATTTACGCCAACGACCCCAACGGCACAACTTCCACGAAGTACATTCAACTCAAACAAGACGGCAACCAGCTCACCGGCCATTTCAAGGGTCCTCACCAGTCGGGCGGCATCGAAGGCACGATTAACGGTCATCACATCATGTTCCGCACCAAGACTCGCGATGTCCTTACCTTTCGCGGAACCGTCGAAGGCAATCAGATGAGTGGAAATTTCGGCAACCGCGGCCAGCATGGCACGTGGAAAGCCGAACGCACGAACTGATTTACTCTGACTCTTCACATCCAGAAATCACACCTCAAGCCGCTGGCGCGAACTCCTCTAACTGTGCTGTACTTGTATTGGTAAAACTTTTTCAGTCTTCAGAACTCATTGTGAGCACGCCACCCTCAAATTCCACAGTCGACCCGTTTCCAGCCCCCGTTGATTGGAGCGATATTCCCCCGCGCGCCCAATTTTACGTTCCGGTTTTCCCGCGTCCGTCCCTCAAATCCCTCATCCTCGCCATCGCCCTTTTTCTACTGACGCTCTGCACCTGCCTCGCCGCGGGCACTCAATTCGCCATCGCCTACGCCAACAACCAAGCCGCCTCCCTCGACGAATTCCTCCGCGCCTTCACTCTCTTCTACAAAGATCCCGCCGCCCTTCTGGCCGGTCTTCCCTTCGCGGCCACTTTGCTAACAATCCTTCTTGCCCACGAGCTGGGCCATTTCTTCGCCTGTCGCCGCCATCACATCCATGCAAGCTACCCCTTCTTCATTCCTTTCCCCTCGCTCATCGGGACTTTCGGCGCATTTATCCTTATGCGCTCCCCGATTCGCACCACTCGCTCTCTCTTCGATGTAGGCGCCTCCGGCCCGATCGTCGGTTTCGTCTTCGCCGTTCCTGCCCTGATTTATGGCGTCCTTCATTCGACTATCGCACCAGCCATCGCTCATGCCGATCCCAATCAAAACCCCGTCATCTTCGGCACCCCACTCCTTCTCCGTTTCCTCGACGCCCTCTTTCATCCCGGCGTCAATCCCCACATTCTCCTTCTTCCGCCAGAAGGCCGCGCCGCCTGGGTCGGTCTTTTCGCCACAACCCTGAATCTCCTCCCCGCCGGACAACTCGACGGCGGCCACATCCTCCGCTCTGTCAGCCCCCGCCTTCACCGTTTTTCCACCCTCCTTCTCCCGCTAGCCCTCATTCCTCTCGGCTATTTCTTCTGGTACGGCTGGTTCGTCTGGGCCGCCCTACTCTTCGGCCTGCGTTTTCTCCGCATCGCCCCGATCTACGATCCTTTACCTCTCGACCCGCCACGCCGCTTCGCCGCCCTGCTAGCCCTCGCCATCTTCATCCTCTGCTTCATGCCCGCCCCCATCATCGGCCTCTAAACCTGAAGACCTTTAAACCTGAAGAGACGTAAGTGTACGCGATTTGTCTTGACTCATGCGCTAACTCCTGGTAGTATTTGTCCTGGGTAATACCACGTATCGAAAAGAGCGGCAGACACTCTGCCGCTCTTTTCTTTTTCAAGACCAGCAGCTTGCAGGTTCCCTTCGAGCTTCGGCAAACTCTCTGTGACCTCTGCGAACTCTGTATTAAACAAACCTCGAACAGCTTCTCAGCGACCGCCGTAGAAGCGCCAGGACATGGAGTGCGGCAGCTCTGCTGCCGCTTTTCCCAGCAACGCGAACACCGACGCGAGCCCGGCCCAACCATCCGCGCTCTCTAGGCGCATTTCGTATTTCTAATTTCGCATTTCGATTTTCGATTTATCTCAAATTCACTTACAAGAGGTTCCCATGACGAATGAGAATTCCACCACGGGCATCGCCCCGCGCTGCCAATTTCAATTTTCCGACGATCGCTGCTGCCGCATGTTGCGTAGCCCGGCCCATCCATCCTTCTGCGCGTTCCACGCCAGGCAAGAACTCCAACGCATCGAGTCCCAGCGCCTGGGCGAAGAAGTCTCTACATCCCTCCACCGCAATTTCCTTACCGCCACCGACATCAACCACGTCCTCGGCAAACTCTTCATCGCCGTCGCCCAGAACCGCATCTCCCTTCGCAAAGCCTCCAACCTCACCAACCTCGGCAAGGCCCTGCTCTCCTCGATCCCCCTCGTAAAGCAAGAGTTCCGCTTCGAGTACAAATTTAAACATTGGACGGAAGCGGTAGCCAACGCCGCCCCGCTCTCCACCCCTCCGCCTCTCACCGATTCCAACTCTTCCATCGAGTGTTCCCCTGAGCCCACCGAGCCAGACTCCCCCGAAGAGGATTGACTAATGAAACCTATCAAGGTATCGAGCCAGACGATTTTTCCTTACGGCAGGTCGCGAAAGTCTGATGGGGCGCATAAGGCCTTTCGGGGCAACTGTTACTTTTGACAGTGCACCAAAGTCCTTTTCCTTGCTCTACTTATACGGATATTTGTGAGGAGGTGTTGCTATGCAGACTCACCACAATATTGCCTACTCGCGCTTGGACGATGACCAGATCAACGACGATGCCCCTCATGTCCCAGTTCGGGTTTTCTTGTTAAGCGATCATCGACTTCTGCGCGATGCACTCGCTCGTTCCCTTGACAGTCAGGCCGACATTTCGTTGGTGGGAGCACAAGAGTCCTCAGTTACCATTACCACGGAGATGATCCAGTCAACCTGTGACGTGTTGTTGGTGGACCCCGCCAACACAACGGAATTGGATACTTACGTCCTCGACCGCGCACAGTACGCGTTCTCAGACTTAAGAGTAGTTATGATTGACAGGGAGGCAAAGGTCGCCGACGTAATATCCGCAATCCTTCCAGGTCATGACCTTCCAACCAGCTGACCAGCGCGCAAGCCCCGGACCGAACAGAGGACGATGGAAAGTCATAACGGTTGCTGGGCCGGACGTCTACTGGAGATTCTTTGAACTCTTCGCCAATTCGCTAACTCCTTTGGAATCCGCAGTTCCAAAAACACGCCCGTAAACTCTCTAGAATGAACAGTTTCAAAACATTGGACTTAAAACCCTTTAGAATGAACATTTGCAAGGGCAACAATATACTTGACACACTTGATGGCTTATGAGAGACTTTAGTCATGGCAAACACATTCCAGCTTCCCAAGACGTTGCAGGAAGCAGTCGCCTTCTTCTCTGACCCTCAGCGCACGTTTGATTACGCCGTAAAGCTGCGCTGGCCTGATGGCAAGGTTACTTGCCCACGTTGCGAGGGTACGGAGCATTCTTTCATCTCGACGCGCCGCCAATGGTTCTGCAAGGGCTGCAAGAAGCAATTCACCGTCAAGGTGGGCACGATCTTCGAAGACTCCGCCCTCGGCATGGATAAGTGGATGATTGCCGTCTGGCTCATCGTGAACGCGAAGAACGGCATCAGTTCTTACGAGGTAGGCCGCGCTCTGGGAATCACCCAAAAGTCGGCTTGGTTTATGATGCACCGCGTTCGCCTCGCTCTCCATGAGAAGGAATCTGTAAAGCTCGGCGGTGGCGGCAAAGAAGTAGAAGTGGACGAAACCTTCATCGGTGGCGCGGCACGATTCATGCACGCCGACAAACGCCGCGAGAAGATCGTAGACCGTGGGGTCAAGGGAAAGACCGCTGTCATGGGCATTCTGGAACGCGGTGGCAAAGTGCACGCCAACGTCATTCCGACTCGTCGCAAGCACCACCTGCAAGCTGAGATTCGTGCTCACGTTGCCGCTGAAAGCGCGGTCTACTCGGATGCGCTCATGTCCTACATGGGATTGAGCAAGCAAGGCTATCTGCACCAAGTCATTGATCACGCCGAACGCTATGTTGATGGGCAGGTCCATACGAACGGGCTGGAAAACTTCTGGAGCCTGCTCAAGCGCGGACTCAAGGGCACTTACGTAAACGTTGAGCCCTTCCATCTGTTCCGGTATCTGGACGAGCAAGTGTTTCGCTACAACAATCGCGCCAAGAAAGACCACTTTATTGGCGATGGGGACCGTTTTCAAATGGCTATGCGTCATATCGCTGGTCGTCGTATCACCTATCAAGAACTCACTGGTAAAGACTCGGCACACCACGAAGAGGCAGGGACGCGGCCATCGTAAGGCGGCCTAATCCTTGCCTTTTTTCTTCGCTTTTGGCTTCGGCTGTTTTGATGCCTTGAACAATGCCGTTAAGGTGCTTTCAAAGTTTTTTAGAGCTTTCGGCCCTTCGATATATTCCGGTGTTTTCTTCATTTCAATTATTTAACCATGGGAAACAGTAAAGATAGAAGAAAGCTACAACGATTAATACAGCGACTAGGGCTATCAATGCCGCCAAAAGCTCCTGCACTGCCAAAGAAAACAGCGCCCACCCCGTTCTGGAAGAGGATTCCTCGTTGGCTCTACTGGTTCGTTGTGCTTTTCGCAACAGTAATAACATTAGCGGAAGGGTACCCATGGTTATCCATTCAGCGGGGCGAGATGATAGACCCGCTTAATCCATACAGCGAAGCCTTCGATGTATCTAATGGTGGGTATATCCCGATTACGAATATCGGTGTTATTTGCGGGCTGAACTTTACCGACTCCCGCGGGAATAAGTTTAATAATTTTCTCGTAAAATTCCCGCAGTTTGCAGATTACTTGGAACACAATGGAACGGCAACGGTTCCTTGTTTCAGATCCGTTGCGGCTAACAATTGGCCGCTGGAGAGTGGGGCGGAATTGACAGTTACGATTTCTTATGCCTTTTACCACGCCAATCTTCCCTTCTTGCGTAGATCGCAGACCTTTCGATTTAAATCTATTGTGGATAAGAGTGGTCTCCATCATTGGCTCTACCTCAGTTGATGCTGCCCTGTCACTCCGCGATTCTCTCAAAGTGAGTTTGTGTGTCAAGTATATTGTTGCCTTTGCAAGAAAACAGGAGGGTAGGGGCCCCAGGCCATATAGTTCAAGTGCGACGCAGTTGGCCTCAGTAGGACAGGCACTCCTGCCTGTCAGCTTTTCACAACCGCCGCGAGACCACCCTCGACTTTCATGGACCTATTGTCGCCGCGAGTCCGGTGGCACCAGATTGTTTGCGCGATAGTAGACCACAAGCTGGCCATAGTGCTCTCCGCTGTGCTCGATAGTGAACGTCCAGATGGAGGAGTTATGGACCAGCCGATTGCCGAAAAACTTCGTAGTATTGTCCAGCCCAGCGTCGCCCTGCTGTTGAATCACTTTTGCTCCGGCGGCGACGGCCTCCTGCACGAACTTGACGATGTCGGCTTTGGTTTTGAAAGCGTCACGCGTAGGATTATCGCCCTCGCCGAAATCGGGTCCGACCTTTGATCCGGAAATCCTCCGTATCAGAACGAAATCCAGCGCGGCCGCATGGAGAAGATTCAGGGCAAACGTGCGTTCGTCCTTCTGTAGCTTGAAATCGTACTTGTCTTCGGGAAAGTCCTGCGCCATGGCGATCAGTTTGTTCCCGATATCGTTCCACCTGTCCACCATCTCATCGGAACGAGAACGCGCAGGACCCGGAGGCTGGTTCTGCGTTTGGGCCCGGCTCGGAAGACCCGTTCCGACCGCAGCAAGAAGTGTTACCGCAACTAGCGCACGCGTAGGCCAATTCATTTATACATTCCTCCTCGTTCGATTTGACGCGTGACCTGGAAGTTTAGCGGAGTCTCTTTTGACTTTGCTTCAGAATTTGCGGGGTACTCTTGAATTTGCGTGGGTGGTACCCCACACGCCGGTCTTACGTATGGGGCTTTTGACTTTGACCCGTTCGTCCTGTTTTCTTCGTCAATTTCGCTAACTCCTTTGGAATGCGCAGTTCCAAAAACACGTCCGTAAACTCTATGGAATGAGCAGTTTCAAAACATTGGACTTAAAACCCTTTAGAATGAGCATTTGCAAGAAAACAGGGGAGGGGCCCCAGGCCACCCCCCTCATAGACGAAGTGGCCCTGCGGCTAAATCCGCGTCCAAGAAAAACCTTAGAATTTCAAACTCCCGCCAGTAGACTTCAGCGAGGCGTTGTGTCGACCCGTTGAGCTGGCACGGCTTTCCGGACAAATGGATCTTCAGGCCAGTTCAACTTGTAGGTAAGCGCGTTTAGCGGGATGTGGCGGTTCGCTGAGTCAGGTGTTCCAGCCTCTTACTTCGGTGCCGGTGCGGGCTGGTTTTCACTTGTCGGCGGCACGATCCCCTTGAGTCGCAAATAGGTCACCATGTTTCCATAGTGCTCATCCGTGTGCGCCGTATTGATCGAGAATACCGTCAGCTTCGCTAAGTTGAAGTTGAAGAGTTTCACCATCTCGCTGCCTTTTGCATCGGTCATGCTGTCGAATGCCTTGTTGCAGTACGCCACCCCGTCCTTGAGCGCCGCCACCAGATCGGCTTTTGACCTCTTCGTTTTTTCGATGTCCTTTACTGGGTTTGTTTCGCCAATGGCTTGCGAGCAGAACGAGTACGAAGCGTCGGCCACATGGCCAACGAGTTGGCCAAAGCTGCGAACCTCCGGTGTCGGTTTGAACGAGTAGTTTTCTTCTGGCATCTTCTGCGCGGCGCCGACCACCGCTCCGCTCACAAATGAGTAAAAACCTTTTTCGCTCGCGGTAATCGGGTTCGCCGGTGCAGCAGATTGCGCCGGTGCCTTCTCCTGCCCAAGTAGAGCAATGGGAACCAGCATCAGTGCAGCAGACGCAAAACTAAGTCTTTTGTTCATGGACACACCTTTCGCGGAATCATGCCCCTGAGCTGGTCGCTAAGGAGCCTCGGAACACCCGCAACTTACTATACGCATCAAGTCTCAAATTGTTTCGGTATGTCGGCGATCGTTCCC
>Ga0210391_10002887_pt1 | contig 14725 bp, 11 predicted proteins | sample IncBWC12OmetaG_FD_160573 | JGI IMG/M metagenome (GOLD analysis project Ga0210391, IMG submission 160573) | Forest soil microbial communities from Barre Woods Harvard Forest LTER site, Petersham, Massachusetts, United States - Inc-BW-C-12-O ... | reverse complement strand
GGGAGCGGAAGGCGAAACACGATGCCCGGGAGGCCTACCTCAAAGCCGAAAAAAATACCGACACACTCAAGGTGATCAATGTCGGGGAAAGATCGGTTTTAAACCCTTCGATCTCACCGGATGGGCGCTACGTGACCTATGAACTCTATCAAGCCCCAACCGGGTCGAAAAATACCATCGTCCCCAACTACGTAACTGAATCGGGCTTCACAACCGATATACCTGGCCGAACCAAGGTAGGCGCACCCCAGGGAAAGTACACCTTCTACGTTTATGATCTGTCCGGGGACACCGTGATGGAGTTAAAAACCGACAGCCTCCCGGGCATCAACGACGAGCCGGATTACGTAAAGGATTATCCCTCCCGGAAATCTGGCCGCGTGCGACCACGCGACGTCTCTTTCGGTCCCGTTATTTGGAATGACGAAGGCTCGAGGGCCGTTGTAGAAGTCCGCTCCCACGATTACAAAGACCGGTGGATCATGGAAATCCATGCCACCACAGGCACTTTAGGCCTGGTAGACCGCCAAAGGGATGAAGCCTGGATCGGAGGACCGGGCATCGAACGGGGCGAACTGGGCTGGTTGAACAGCCATACCTGCTGGTTTGAAAGCGAGTTGACGGGTTACGCGCACTTATATACCTATGACCTGGAAGCTGGAAAGAAGACCGCACTAACCGGTGGAAATTATGAAGTCCAGCAGGCCGTTCTTAGTCACGATAAGAAATACTTTTACCTCCTGACCAACGAGGCGCACCCCGGAAAACAAAATTGGTATCGCCTCTCCGTCGTCCCCGGCTCCAAGGCTGAAAAGATTACGACCCTAACCGGCATGTATGAGGTTTCCCTTTCTCCCGACCAGCATTGGATTGCCTACCTGTACAGTTATATTAACAAGCCTTCGGAATTATACATACAGGAAAACGCTCCGGGCAAGCAACCTATACAGGTTACCGATAAAGCCATGAGCGCCGAATTCAAAGCCTATCCCTGGAGGGACACGCGCATCTTCACCTTTACCGCCCGTGACGGCAGGCCCGTCTATGCCCGGGTGTACGACCCCGCTCCGGGCAGAAAGAACGGCGCAGCAGTCATTTTTGTGCATGGCGCGGGATATCTCCAAAATGTAGATTACGGCTGGAGCGAACACTATTTCCGGGAATACATGTTCAACAATCTCTTAGCCGATAAAGGCTACACCGTCCTGGATATCGACTACAGGGGCAGCGCCGGCTATGGTCGTGACTGGAGAACGGGCATTTACCGGCACATGGGCGGAAAGGACCTGGATGACGAAGTTGACGCCGCGCGCTACATGGTTGCCAACATGGGCATCGATTCCGCGCGCATCGGCCTTTATGGGGGCAGCTATGGCGGTTTTATGACCCAGATGGCCATGTTTACCGCACCTACGGTTTTCCATTCCGGCGCTGCGCTCCGCTCGGTTACGGACTGGGCTCATTACAATCATGGTTATACCGCCGAGATCCTCAACGAACCTTTCAACGACAGCCTGGCATACGCCCGCTCCTCCCCCATCAATTTCGCCTCAGGCTTGCGGGGGAATTTGCTCATTTGCCACGGGATGGTGGATGTCAATGTCAACTTCCAGGATGATGTGCGGCTCGTGCAGCGGCTCATCGAGCTGGGGAAGGACAACTGGTCTATCGCCATCTATCCGGTCGAAGACCACGGGTTTGTCGAACCCTCTTCCTGGACGGACGAATACAAGCGTATCCTTAAGCTCTTCGACACTACTTTGCTCAAATAAATTTGTCCCGCTGGCATCTATTAACGTGAGCAATTTCGCCGGCATCTTCGTGAGGCCTTCGCGCCATCAGCATTCTACGTGAGTCAGCCGCCTGGCACCTTTACTATTGGCGCGATCGCAGCATTCTTCCGAGCGCTAGTTTCTTGCATATAAACACCTGGCCCGAGGGGGGAGGGGAGCTGCGAACACAGCTTTCAGGCCCCCATAAACAAGTCTTGCGAAGTGGATTGCATACGGGGGCCTGACGCGGAGTGAGCGGCTCTCCTCCTCCCTCGGGCCAAGGAAGTTAAAAAGGAATTTAGCTGTTCATAGACGCGAGGAACTCTTCGTTGTCCTTTGTCCCCTTCATGCGCTTGAGAATCTCATTCATGGACTCATCCGCATTCATGTCAGACATGTATTTGCGGAGGATGTACATGCGCTGCAGGATATCCCGTTCCAGCAGCAGGTCCTCACGGCGGGTAGAGGAGGCGTTGAGATCTATTGCGGGGTAAATGCGCTTATTGGCGAGGCGACGGTCGAGCACCAGCTCCATGTTACCGGTACCTTTGAATTCTTCAAAAATGACCTCATCCATTTTGGAGCCGGTATCGACCAGGGCGGTGGCGATGATGGTCAGCGAACCGCCGTTTTCGACTTTACGCGCAGCTCCGAAGAATTGCTTGGGCTTTTGCATGGCGTTGGCTTCTACGCCACCGCTGAGTACCTTACCCGAAGCGGGGGCGACGGTATTGTGGGCGCGGGCCAGGCGGGTAAGCGAATCCAGGAGGATGACTACATCGTGGCCGCATTCGACCAGGCGTTTGGCTTTTTGAAGGATGATGGAGGATACCTTCACGTGCTTTTCAGCGGGTTCGTCAAAGGTGGATGCCACCACTTCGGCATTTACGCTGCGCTCCATATCCGTAACTTCTTCCGGACGCTCATCGATGAGCAGGACGATCAGGTAACATTCGGGGTGATTTTTGGCTATGGCATTGGCCACTTCCTTGAGAAGCACCGTTTTACCTACTTTGGGTTGGGCGACGATGAGTCCGCGTTGGCCTTTTCCTATGGGGGTGAACAGGTCGATCAGACGGGTGGAATAATTGGTCATCCCGTTGGACAAATTGAGTTTCTCGTAAGGGAACAAGGGCGTCAGGTAGTCGAAGGGAACCCGGTCTCTGACCTCCTCCGGGGATTTACCATTGATGGTATCCACCTTCAGAAGGGCAAAATATTTTTCGCCTTCTTTTGGAAGGCGGAAATAACCATTAACGGTGTCTCCGGTCTTCAAACCAAACAGCTTGATCTGGGAGGGAGACACGTAAATATCATCGGGAGAACTCAGGTAATTATAGTCGCTCGAGCGCAGAAAACCATAGCCATCAGGCATCATTTCCAGGACACCTTCGCCCACTACGACGCCGTCGAATTCAATGTTGAAATTGGTTTCCCTTCTTTGGGGATATTGCCTGGACGGAATGGGGGTGGAGTCTTCTGTGAGAGAAGGGTCGGATTCTTCCACGAGGCTGAGCAAATCATTTTGAAGACGCGTGGTATCGGGAGCCGGGTGTGTCGAACCGCTTTGTGTATCGCCTTTTTCATCGCCACCTTCGGATTCAAGGGGCAGCATGGGTTGTCCGTCTTCCCTCTTTTTACCGGTTCCGGGCTTCCGGCCCCTTTTGCTGGCGGCGGATGAAGCCTGAATGGGAGCGGGTGCCTGGGCCTCTTTTTCTTTGCGGGGTGGTCTCCTGTTATCCTTTTTGGAAGCACCCTCGGGATCATTTTCCACAAATGCTTCTTCCGTGGTATTGGAGGTAGTTGCTTTAATGATGCGTCTGCGTTTGGGCTTTTCGTCGTTGTCGGGTTTAGTTTCGCTGGCCACGACGGCTTGCCTATCAAGGATTTTGTAAATCAGTTCTTGTTTGTCTAACTTTTTGGAGCCGGGGATATGTAACTGCTCTGCAATGTCATGCAACTCAGGAACGAGCATGTCGTTCAGTTGTAGGATATCATACATAAAAAAAACACATTGAAAATTTAGTAGGATTTATAAACTCCGTTCTGGTGGTCCAAGGTTTGGACTTCAGCTGGAGGGCAAAAACAATAATGGATTTGAAAATTGTTAGCCTGATCGGAATGATGAAATCTGATGAGCTAAGGAAAAAGGCGCTGGGTGAATTGGCTTCTTCCGGTGCAAGTTTACACAGAAAAGTGCGAAAAGAAAAAAGTTTTTTCCAGACTTAACGAATTATTGGGCTTTTGGGCACTTTGTTTTAGGTTTGCCTACTTTCCCCTGCTATGCTGAATCAGAGAACGAAAATCAAGGATATTTTGGCTTCCCCTGAGACCGGAAAAACCCTCACGGTGATGGGATGGGTTCGGACCTTCCGAAGCAACCGGTTTATCGACCTGAATGACGGTTCGACCAATGGGAATTTGCAAGTCGTGGTAGACTTTGATCAGGAGGATCCTGAGCTTTTGAAACGAATTACGACCGGCGCCTCCATGAAAGTAACGGGTGAAACCGTGGCGTCCCAGGGAAAAGGGCAGCAAATCGAGTTGAAAGCCACTTCCCTGGAAATTTTGGGAGACAGCGACCCGGCACAGTATCCTCTGCAGCCGAAGAAGCATAGCCTTGAATTCCTGAGAGAAATTGCGCACTTGCGCTTTAGAACCAATACGTTTGGTGCTGTTTTCCGGGTCCGTCACGCGCTGGCTTTTGCCGTTCATCGCTTTTATAATGAGCGGGGGTTTGTATATCTACATACTCCGATTGTATCTGCTTCGGATGCGGAGGGGGCAGGAGAGCTTTTCCGGGTGACGACCCTGGACCCCGCCAATCCGCCCGTAAAAGATGACGGGACTGTAGACTTTACCCAGGATTTTTTTGGCAAGCGCACCAACCTGACCGTAAGCGGGCAGCTCGAAGGAGAGTTGGGTGCCATGGCATTCAGCGAGATATATACATTCGGGCCCACCTTTCGGGCTGAGAATTCGAATACGGCCCGTCACCTGGCAGAGTTCTGGATGATTGAACCCGAAATGGCCTTTTACGACCTGGAGGACAACATGAATCTGGCCGAAGCCTTCATCCGGTATATTATTCATTACGTGTTGGAACACAACCGAGAAGACCTGGAATTCCTGGACAAGCGTCTCCAGGAGGAAGAGAAGGGCAAACCCGAGGCGGAGCGATCGGATATGGGTCTCCTGGAAAAACTGGAGTTTGTATTGAATAATCGTTTTGAAAGGATCACCTACACGGAGGCGATCGATATTCTCCTCCAATCCCCTGCGTACAAGAAGAAGAAATTCAAATACGACGTCAGTTGGGGTATCGACATGCAAAGTGAGCACGAACGGTACCTCGTAGAGAAACATTTCAAAAAGCCCGTCATCGTTATCAACTACCCGAAGGAAATAAAAGCCTTCTATATGCGGCAGAACGATGACGGAAAGACGGTTGCCGCCATGGACATTTTGGCCCCGGGAATCGGTGAAATCGTAGGAGGATCCCAAAGGGAAGAAAGGCTGGATAAACTCATCGATAGGATGGCGGATATGCACTTACCTATCGAGGAGATGTCCTGGTACCTGGACACGCGGAGGTTTGGAACGGTTCCGCATGCCGGATTCGGACTTGGGTTTGAGCGGATGGTCCAGTTTGTTACAGGCATGGGGAATATCAGGGATGTCATTCCTTTTCCTCGGACGCCGCAAAATTGTGAGTTTTAGACTAAAAAGCTTTTTATGAACATTCCCTGTGTAGATTTAGGCAGGTTCACCCGCGGAACCCCGGAGGATAAGGCTGCTTTCATCGGGGAATTGGGTCGCGCCTTTGAAGAAGTGGGGTTTGTGGCGGTAAAGAATCACGGCATTGCCCAGCCCCTGATCAACCAGATATACGAAGTCGTCCAGGATTTCTTTTCCCTTCCCCTGGAAAAGAAGCGGGGATACGAAATCGCAGGGCTTGCGGGGCAGAGGGGGTATACCTCCTTTGGAAAAGAACACGCCAAAGGATTTGATGCGCCCGACCTGAAGGAGTTTTATCAATATGGGCAGCAAGTGGAAGACGGAGAGAAAGGCGTGGAACATTACCCGCCTAATGTCAGGGTGGCTGCAGTAAATGGGTTCGACCAGGCGTTTCACGAAGCATACAGGGCATTTGAGGCCTCGGGAACCGAATTACTCAGGGCCATTGCGCGCTACCTGGGCCTGGTAGAGTCCTATTTCGACGGGTTCGTGCACAATGGAAATTCCATCCTCAGGGCCATTCACTATCCCCCTATTACACAGGAACCGAAAAGTGCGGTCCGTGCGGAACAACACGAAGACATCAATCTGATAACGTTACTTGTGGGCGCCTCCGCAGATGGTTTGCAAATCCTGACAAAGCAGGGCGATTGGTTGCCAGTGACCTCTTTGCCCGACCAGATCGTGGTAAATGTGGGGGATATGCTCCAGCGGCTGACCAATAACCGGTTGAGGTCCACTACGCACAGGGTGGTGAATCCACCCAGGGAATTATGGCATACCTCTCGGTTTTCCATTCCCTTCTTCCTTCACCCTAAAAGTAGTATGCGCCTGGATGAGGATATGACGGCAGGAGAATACCTGGACGAACGCCTCCGGGAAATTGGCCTCAAAAAATAAACTATGCTGGGTAGACACGGACCTTTCCTTAGGGCTGTATTTTGGTACAGCATAACGGCGTTCGGGGGCCCCCAAGGACATATGGGCATGATGATCAAGACGTTCGTGAAGAGGAGGGGGGATGTTACGGAAGAAGAGCTGTTAGAATATAATGCCTTTTGCCAACTGTTACCCGGAGCTTCCTCTTCTCAGACGATTACCTTGATTGGCTATAAAAGGGGTGGAGTTGGCTTGGGCATCCTTACACTCCTGGTTTGGCTGACCCCTGCTTGTTTCCTGATGGGTCTTTTTTCTTTCGTTGTCCCTTACGTGAATACAAGGGCTCTCCACAAGAACATTTTTGAGTATTTACAGCCAATGGCTGTGGGTTTCCTGGCCTACGCCACCACCCAGGTCTTCGTAGTGGCGATCAAGAATACCATCACACGGGTCATCATGGTCGTTGCGGCGATCCTCACTTATGCCTTCTTCAAGACTCCCTGGATTTTCCCTATTCTAATAATACTCAGTGGGATAGTCACAAATTTCAGCAGCAAACGTATCCCCCAGATCCCCCACGAACGGAAGAAGATCAGGTGGACCAATATCTGGCTTTTTCTGTTCGTTTTTATCGCCGCGGGTTTTGTGAGCGAGACGGCGCGAAAGCAACAATGGGAGAACCGTAGGGCATACAACCTCTTCGAGAATTTTTACCGGTTTGGGAGTATCGTGTTCGGAGGGGGTCAGGTCTTGATTCCCATGATGTACGAGCAGTTCGTGGTTCGCGATAAAACGAGATATATGAGCGGGGAGGACCTGTTGACTGGGGCAGGGATGATGCAGGCCGTTCCCGGACCGACCTTTTCTATATGTTCATACGCAGGGGGAATGGCGCTGAAGGCAAGGGGTCCCCTGTACCAGGCAGCGGGTTGTTTGATCGGCGTCGTGGGGGTATTCCTGCCCAGCGTATTATTGGTTTTGTTTTTTTACCCCATATGGCATAACCTGAAGAAGTATGCCGTCGTATACCGATCCCTTGAAGGGATACAGGCGGCGGTCGTGGGGATCATGGTCGCTTCCTTTTTCTATCTTCTTAAGGATGTGTCCCTGCTGGACAACCGAACCGTGAGCTACGTAAACCTCCTCGTTATCGTGGCCACCTTCTCCATGCTCTACTTCACCAAGCTGCGATCCCCGTATATCGTGTTGATTTGCTTATTATTAGGGTGGATCGTGTGAGCCTACCTATAATAATTGTTCTTTTCGATTTCCAGCGCTACTTCCCTGGGAACCAGGTAGGTAATTGGTTTTTTCTCCTTTAGCAGGTTTCGGATGTGTGAGGCGGAGAGATCGAGAATGGGTGCTTTCAGGACCGTCGTCTTTTGCGCCGTCGGGATTTCAGTCGGAACAAAGCCTGGTCTTTCGTACACGTAAATAGGGTACCGGGCCATTATGAAGGCCGCGTTATGCCAATTGGGAAGGTTTTGATAACTATCGCTTCCCATCAGGAGCGCAAATTCGTGCTGGGGATGTTTTTCTTCCAGGTAGGCCAGTGTGATGCTGGTATAGGAAGGTTTAGGAAGGTAAAACTCGACGTCGGAAGCCTTAATTCCGGGATTATCTCCTATACCCAGGCGCACCAGATGCAAGCGATGGTATTCATTGAGAAGGGTACCCTGAGGCTTGACCGGATTTTGGGGGGTAACGACCAACCATACCTGATGCAGGCCGGTTTGATTCAGGAAATGCTGGGCAATAATGAGATGACCAGTGTGTATGGGATTGAAAGAGCCGAAATACAAACCGATGTTCATCGCTCAAAGATAGCGGATGGATCCTCCGCTACTTCTACCCAGATTTTATTGGCTTCTTCGAGACGAAGACTGAGGTTATAGCCGGCAATAGAAATTGAAATAGGGTCCCCCAAGGGAGCTACCAGGTCTATCGTGACGAATTCCCCCGGCACACAGCCCATTTCCATCAGTTTGAGGAAGATTTCGTCTTTATCAAAGGACCGGATGATGGCTTTTTGCCCGATGGATACCTGGGATAGTCTTTTTAACATGATCAACCATTGTCGCCGCAAAGCTACCTTTGTAACGAATCACCACGCTTACGAATTGCGGAAATCCCCCATGATCCAATTTGCCAACGCGGACGTTTCCGTTAACCTTCGGTACAGGGCCACTCTGAAGGAGATATTAACTGGCCTGTTCAAGAAGGAGGCGACGAAGTTAGCCTCCCTTCAGTACGTCTTTTGCTCAGACGAATACCTTCTGTCGATCAACCGCGAATTCCTGAACCATGACGAATACACGGACATTATAACCTTTGATCTTTCGCCGGACCCCGCGCGCGGTGGTGTCGAAGGAGAAATCTACATCAGCCTCGACCGGGTCCGGGAAAATGCGGATGGCCTGGGGGTCTCGGTGCAGGAGGAATTGCTGAGGGTCATTTTCCACGGAGCCCTGCATTTGTGCGGCTATAAGGATAAGACCCGCGCCCAGGCAAAGACAATGCGGGCCAAAGAGGAAGAATACCTCGCGGTCAGCAGGAAAAATCTCCCATAGGCCGCCGGGATCACCGGCGGGAATGTTCCACGAAGAACAGTTTCCTATTGAAACATCCGCTTTTCTTCCAGTATTTTCTCAAGAGGGATGCCCTCATTGAGCTGCCCATACTCATAGGCATTGAACGACGCGACCGTGGTTAACAGGGACATGTTTTGGTTGAGAAAAGAAACCTGCTTACCCACCTGACCCAGTTGGGCCCCCTCCAGCCTTTTGATTTTGTCGAGCATCTCCCGGCAAAGGGGATAACCTGTTCGCGTATATAGCGTTTCGAAATAGGCCTTGGCGCCAAGGATGTCTAATCCCGATGCCTCCGATTCGGGCAGGACCCTTTGGACCCTGATATTGGTAAAATTCCAGCAAAGGCGCAGTTCGGCGTCCTTTTCAAAGTCGAAATAGACCAGAGGGAGGATATGATCGAATTGCCAGCCTTCCCCAAAGCTGTCCCAGGATATCTCCCCTTCGAATTGCAGGGCAATCCATTCCCTGAAATGCGCGATGTCGATTCCAAAATAGGGGGCATAGGAAGCACTCCATTTTCCCTCGCGGACGTACCGCCTCAGGGCAATCTGCCACTTCCGTTTTTCCCTTAACCGGATCAAAGTGGGTGTTATTTCGGTTTGAGCGGTCCATTTTTTTCTGGCCATACCCTAAAATTAAGCATGTTTCGTAAAGAAACCGTTTTACGTGGAACCTTTGCACCATTGCTAAAATCGTACCTTTGCCCCATGTTTCCCGAATATGACGTCATTGTGGTAGGTGCCGGCCACGCCGGCTGTGAGGCCGCGGCTGCCGCAGCCAATATGGGTTCCAAGGTCCTATTGGTCACGATGAATTTGCAGACCATTGCTCAAATGAGCTGCAACCCTGCCATGGGAGGCATTGCAAAAGGGCAGATCGTAAGGGAAATCGACGCTATGGGCGGCTATTCCGGAAGGGTGAGCGACCGAAGCACGATCCAATTCAGAATGCTCAATCTTTCCAAGGGCCCCGCCATGTGGAGTCCTCGATCCCAAAACGACCGGATGCTTTTTGCCTCCGTGTGGAGGGAAATGCTGGAACAGACTCCAGGGGTGGATTTTTATCAGGACATGGTTAACGGTCTGCTGGTCAAGGGGAACAGGGTGGAAGGGGTTCGAACCGGATTGGGTCACGAAATCCGGTCCAAGACCGTTATTCTGACCAATGGCACCTTCCTGAACGGGATCATTCATATAGGAGAGAAGCAATTCGGCGGCGGCAGGGTCGCGGAAAAAGCAGCTACCGGAATCACCGAACAACTCTTAACCCTTGGGTTTGAAAGCGATCGCCTAAAGACCGGGACCCCTCCCCGGGTGGATGGGCGGAGCCTGGATTATTCCAGGATGGCCGAACAAAAAGGCGATGAAACGGTAGTCGGCTTTTCCTATCTCCCAACGCCCAGAATTGAGCCAAGCGCCCAGCGGAGTTGTTGGATTACCTATACCAGCCCGGAAGTGCACGATATATTGAAAACAGGGTTTGACCGGTCCCCCATGTTTCAGGGCCGCATTCATGGGGTTGGCCCCAGGTATTGCCCCAGCATCGAGGATAAGATCAACCGGTTTGCAGAGCGGGACAGGCACCAACTGTTCGTGGAACCCGAGGGCTGGAATACCGTGGAGATATACGTCAACGGATTCTCGACCTCCCTGCCGGAATCCGTTCAATATCAAGCACTAAGAATGGTTCCAGGGTTCGAGAAGTGCCGCTTTTTCCGACCCGGTTATGCCATTGAATACGACTACTTCCCGCCAACCCAACTCAAATATTCCCTGGAAACCAAGCGCCTCGAAAATCTATTTTTCGCGGGGCAAATTAATGGGACCACGGGTTATGAAGAGGCGGCTTGCCAGGGACTGATGGCGGGGATAAACGCGCACCGCAAAACCAAAGAGGAGGATCCCCTCATTCTAAAAAGGAGTGAAGCGTATATAGGCGTGTTGATAGATGACCTGATCAGTAAGGGGACGGAAGAGCCCTACCGGATGTTTACCAGCCGCGCCGAATACCGGACCTTGTTGCGCCAGGACAATGCGGACCTGAGGCTGACCGAATTGAGTTATCGGATGGGTTTGGCTTCGGAAGAAAGGATGCAACATATGCTGGCCAAGAAGTCCGCGGTGACCCAACTGAAAGCAAAAATCGCCGAGGTATCCCTGGAGCCCGAAATGGTGAACGCGTTCCTGGAGTCGAAAGGGTCGGCACCCCTATCTCAAAAACAAAGGGTTCAGCAGCTAATTTTGCGTCCGGGCATTGCATTGACCGATATATACAGGGCGATCCCCGAGCTGGGGACCATGCTCGGGGCTTATCCCGAGGACATATTGGAACAGGCGGATATCCAACTGAAATACGATGTATATATCCAGAAGGAAAAAGAACTCGTGGCCAGGATGAGCCAATTAGAGGACCTGACCATTCCGGAAAATTTCAACTACGAACGCGTGCAGGCGCTTTCGGCTGAGGCAAGGCAGAAATTTGGCAGAATCAGGCCGGGGACACTGGGGCAGGCCTCCCGCATATCGGGCGTGACACCCAGCGACGTACAAATCCTCATGGTGTACATGGGCCGTTGAAATAGTTGTTAAAACCAAATCATCAATGATTTAAAATCATACCAGTTCGTTAATTTCGACTCGATGAGAACTTTTGTCCGCTTGAGTGTAACCGGGGTCCTGTCACTTTCAGGCTTGCTTATGATGTACTGCGCCTCTGCCCAGATCGTGATCAAGGGAACCGTCTTCGATATCAGCCAGAAAGTTCCGCTCACGGAAGTCACCGTGGTCAGCAAATCAGGCCCTCAGACAACGACGGATTCACTGGGGGTCTACAAAATCACCCTCACCGATAAAGACTCCCTTTATTTTTCTTACCTGGGAAAGCGTTCTCCCTGGTTTGCGGTAAAGGACATCAACAATCCCTGGGATTTCGACGTGGCCCTGCGCGTCTATGCACCCGATTTACCGGAAATTTATATCCGCAAAGAATCATACCGTGAGGACTCCATTGCCAACCGCAGGGAGTATGAAAAGATCTTCGATTACCAGAAACCGGGGGTTGCTACGTCTACGGATCCCAGCGGGAGTGTAGGATTGGACCTGGATGCCTTTATCAATATGTTCCGCTTCAACTACAACCGGCGCCAAAAGGGCTACCAGCAATTCTTTGAGTGGGAGGAACACGAAAAGTATATCGATCACCGGTTCAACAGGACCCTGATCAAAAAGATAACGAACATGGACGATGAAAAGAAGTTGGATGCGTTTATCGCGCAGTATCGTCCGACGTATGATTTTGTGGAAGTGATCAGTGAAATAGACCTGGGTCTGTATATTCAAAAATGCAAGGCCGATTTCGACACCGGCCACCCAACGACAGCCGGGGTGATGATGAACACGTTCCGGAGCAAATAGCCTATGAAGTTCGGTAAAGTCCCCCTCCCCGACCTGGACCAGGTCGATTTTTCCCTTCCTCCTGAACCGGCGGCGAACAAGGCCGTTTTAGCCGGGGGCAAACCCTCCCCGATAGAACCCCGGATTTACCTGGGTTGTGCGCAATGGGGCTGGAAGGAATGGGTGGGTAAACTCTACCCGGAGGGAACCCGGGAAAAGGGATTCCTGGAACAATACATCCACCAGTTCAATGCCATTGAGCTCAACGCCACGCACTATAAAATTTACAGCCCCGGCGACATTCAAAAATGGGCCGATCGCGTGGATAGCCGGCCCTTCCGCTTTTGCCCGAAGATCCCCCAGCGGATCAGTCACTACAGCAACTTTACGGGTGTTGACGACATCACGACCCGATTCCTGGAAGGGGTTCTCGCCTTCGGCGATCACCTGGGTCCCCTCTTTATTCAACTAAGCGAGCGGTATGGTCCAAACCGTAAAGATCCGCTGTTTGAATACTTGAATTCTCTACCCACTGATTTACCCTTTTTCCTGGAGGTGCGACATCCCGACTGGTTTAAAAATGGAGAATCGTTCGATCGATTGCGAAATCTCAAGATCGGCGCCGTTATTACAGATACCGCCGGGAGCCGGGAGTGCGCGCACATGCACCTGACCATACCCAAGGCATTCGTACGCTTCGTCGGAAATGGCATGCATCCTACCGACTTCCCCCGGATAGATGCCTGGGTGGAAAGGATCCGCTACTGGTTGGACAATGGCCTGGAAGAATTGTATTTCTTCGTGCACAATCAAACCCTGAGTCCAGAATTGACGGTCTATCTCGTAGACAAGCTGAACGAAGCCTGCGGTCTTCAACTAACCAAGCCCCGTTTTATCTCCTCCCAGCGTTCCCTTTTTTAAGCTTTACATGCATCCGGCTGCTGAGACCTGCGCCTGTGCAGTAATCCAGGACGCATTGCAAAAAGGCATTCCCATATTTTTCCAATTTAACGGCGCCGAAGCCGCTGATCCTTGCCAAATCTTCGGAAGAGTGGGGCAGGTAGGTGGCCAGCTCATTGAGGGTGGCGTCTGAGAAGACGATATAGGCCGGAACGTTTTCGCGGTCGGCTAAACTCCGCCGCAGTTGTCTCAGTTCCTGAAACAGCGCCTCCTCACGGGTTGGCGCATCGCCGGCCGGCGACCCGGAGGTCGGATCGGAAGGCGCCGCAAGAGCCGGCGCGGCAGGCGCCGCCACCGCCGGCTGTCCGCGGCGAGCTGGGGCAGCCTTGATCCAGACCCTTTCTTCCCCCCTAAGTACCAAAGCACTGCGGATCGTCAACTTCAATAAAGGATATTCACCATCCGTTTGCTCCAGCAGCCCCTCGCCAACCAGGTTTCGAATCAGGTGTTTCCACGCGTCTTTGGATAAATCCCGCCCTGCGCCATAGGTCTTCAATGACTGATGCACGGGGCGTATGGAGGCGCCGCCGCGGAGAAAATCCACCACGTAATTCAGCCCAAAGCGTTCCTGCAACCTGGCAACGGCGCTCAGCGCCTTTTGGGCCGATACGGTGGCATCCACGCGCGTGGAGTCATCCAGGCAGTTGTCACAATTTCCGCAAAAAGCAGCCGCCTCCTCTCCGAAATAGCCCAGGAGGAAACGACGCCTGCAGCCCCCGTATTCACCATAGTCTGCCATTTTCCGGAGTTTCTCCACCTGGCGCCCCGAGTCGTCTTCGTCTTGCAGCATGCGCCGGAGCTTGAACAGGTCTCCCGCACTGTAAAGCAACAAGGCCTCGCTGGGCAGGCCATCCCGTCCGGCACGCCCTGTTTCCTGGTAATACCCTTCGAGGTTTTTGGGCAAATCGGCATGGATCACATAACGGACATTGCTTTTATTGATGCCCATTCCGAAGGCTACGGTGGCCACCATGATCCTGATGTCGTCTTTGAGAAATAAATTCTGTCGTTGTTCCCGCACCGCCTTGTCCAGGCCGGCGTGGTAGGCCGCAGCGGGAAACCCATGAAGGGTAAGGGTTTCAGCCAGCTCCTCGGTTCCATTCCGGGAAAGGCAGTAAATGATCCCGCTGTCTTCCCGGCGAACCGAAAGATATTCGAGCAAAGTTTCCATCCATTGCTTTTTCGGTAGGACCCTATAGCAGATATTGGGGCGGTTGAACGAATGCAGGAATAAGCGATAATCATCGAGGCCCAACCCGCTGGTAATATCTTCCCGGGTCCGCGCATCGGCCGTGGCGGTGAGCGCGATCAGGGGCACCTGCGGAAAATGCGTTTTGATCTGTCCCAGGTTCAGGTATTCCGGCCTGAAGTCATGACCCCATTGGCTGATACA
>Ga0210391_10002885_pt1 | contig 14736 bp, 18 predicted proteins | sample IncBWC12OmetaG_FD_160573 | JGI IMG/M metagenome (GOLD analysis project Ga0210391, IMG submission 160573) | Forest soil microbial communities from Barre Woods Harvard Forest LTER site, Petersham, Massachusetts, United States - Inc-BW-C-12-O ... | reverse complement strand
AGGTCGTCCATCGGGGCAAAGGATCGGATGGCATCTTCCGGTGGTTCGGCACCGATCCATCGGCGATGCCCTGCACTTCACACAGCACGGCGCCCTCCTCGTCGAACCCGGACTGCGCTTATGGCCGCACCAACCAGGATGTCGGCACCGCTCGTGTGGGTTCTGAGCGCGGACCAGGGTATCAGAACTACGATCTGTCGTTGTCCAAAGGCTTCGACACGGTCCGCGAACAGGTTCTCAAGGTCCGCGTCGACGCATTCAACGCCTTCAACATTTCCAGCTATGGAACACCCAACAGCTACATAGGCGGCAACGCGTCAACGGCCTGGGGTGTGATCGGTGGCACGGCTTCCGGACCACGGAAGATCGAGCTATCCTTCGTCTACAGCTTCTAGCCGGCTCATCGGGTCCCGGGGCTTTTTCCGCCGGATTCGAATGCGATCACAGAACAGCTACGCGAAGTTCAGCTGCACCATCGCTGGGCTTCGCGTTTCAATGTCAGGCAACAAGTCTCTTGCGCGTGCCAAACCGCTTCCCGGCGTTGGCGCGCCCGTTGGCTGAATCTGCCCCAATGTTTTGGGGCGGAAAATAAATTGCGCCGCCGATTGAGACCATCGGCGGCGCCTTCGCGCCGTGCGCCACTTACCGCTACAGGAGGCTTGCGGAGGCGGACTGAAATTCAGCGTCGCGGTGCGAATCCATCGAGTTCAGAAGCCGATTCTGCATCGAGGTAGAGCGTGGCGTCTGCATGAGTGCGCAGAATGGTTGCAGGGCAGCTTGTCGAAATGGCTTCTTCGAGCGTCCGCCGGATGATGGCAGCTTTGCGCGCACCCGGAACCGAGACGATCAGTTTCGGCACGCGCATAATTGCCGGAATCGTCATGCTGATTGCCTGGTCAGGAACCTCTTCAGCACTGTTGAACCATCCTTCGGCGACCTGCTGTCCACGGCAATCGGCGTCCAGAGTTACGACTTTCACGTCCTGGGGGTCGTTAAAATCCGCCACGGCCGGATCCATAAAGGCCAGATGACCGTTTTCGCCAATGCCCAGCAGGCAGAGCTGAGGATTGGCGGCGCGAAGGACCTGAGCGTAATACCGGCAAACGCGGTCTGGGTCGGCCGCCGATCCTTCGATCTCGTAGAAGTCCTGCATGTCGACTTTGTTCGCAAGTTTCTCTCTTAAATAACGCCGGAAGGATGCGAAGTGCTCAGCGGGCAGCCCGACGTATTCATCCAGATGTACGCCGCTCACGCGGTTCCAGGGGATATCCTCCATGCGTGTCAGCGCCTCAAGCGTGTCCAACTGCGAAGCGCCGGTAGCGAAGATCACGCCCAGCGATTTCTCCAGGGAGCCGAGTTTTCTTATGGTTCCTGCCGCGGCAAGCGCTGCTGCCTCACCCATGGATTTCGCGGTGGGATGGATTTCAACGACGAGGGTTCCCACTTGAAACGATCGCGCTTGCTGACCCGCCACAGCCATTTTTCTCCTCGATTCCTTCCGCTGCATCCGCCGTTGGGACGGGCCCAAAATGCGTTCCCTTTCCAACCGTCGAGAAAGTGGAAAGCCCTCCACGATGCAGATACTTCAGAGTTTAGGGAGGGCGCAACTGAATGTCAAGAAATTTTTCACGATAATGTGAAAACAAGATCGACTGATAAAAATCCACGCTTCCGGAGTGAGGACGCGTTCAGAAGTTTGATAGCGGTGGGCGGAGGCGGAAGACGGTTATGCGCTGGGAATAATGGCTTTACAGGACTCTCTCTTGACCAGCTCAGTGGGAACCGTAATTTGGCTCGACTCAACTCCTGGCTGGGCAATGCGGTTAAGAATCAACTCCACCATTTGTTTGCCCAGTTGCTCCGGAAACTCGCGGATGGTGGTGAGAGCTGGGTAGAGCCACTCGCCCACGGTGTCATCGCAACCCGCAACGCTGATGTCGTCGGGGATGCTTAGGCCGCAGTCCCGCAGAGCTTTGTAGACTCCATGAGCCGTGGCATCGTTGCCGGCGAAGATCGCCGTCACTGGCTCGCGGCGTGCCATGAGCGATTTGGTTGCGAGGTAGCCGACTTGCGCGTCGTCTTCCGAATCGACATTGGAGTTGCGCGGCGTCAGACCCGCCTCTTCCATCGCGAGGCGGTACCCAGCCAGACACCGGGCAAACCATGGCAGACGTGAGTTTCCGACGAAGCTGATATCGCGATGGCCCAGGCTGATCAGATACCGTGTCATATCGCTGCTTCCGCGCGTCTCGTCTGAAAACACCAGATCGCCTTTGGAAAGAGCAGGCATGTCAAAGATGTTGTTTCCCAGAGCGACATAAGGCACGCCTTCGTGCTCGAGAAGGTCGATCAGGCTACCTGAATTGGTGCCGGCGACGATGGCTGCGCGAATCAGATCGCGGCGATCGAGAAGCTTGGGCAGGTGCAGTTGATCACGCCGCACGTTGAGTGGGTAATTAAACGAGAGGAACACAACGTCCCAGCCATGTACAGCACAACAGGCCTCAGCGCCGCTCAGGATCCTGGAATGGAAGGGATGGAGCATCACGCGATTACTGAGGAGAAAGGCAAGCGTCTTGGCTTTGTTGCGCTGCAGCAGATTCGGATCAAACCTGGCAGCGGCATTCAGCACAGCTGTTTGAATGGCAGGGTCGACGCGGTTATTTCCGTTCAGAACCCTGGAGACGGTGGCCATGCTGACCCTGGCCGCTTCCGCGATCTCCCGAAGTCCGACCTTACCGCGTTTGGGCTGTGATTTGTTCATATTGCATACTGTGAAAGGCAATCGAGAAACATTTCACGATCCCTTTCCAAATAAACACTATACCGAGGAACGGACGGAATCGGAATCGCAATTGGGCTCAAAGTAACCTGAAAGTTTCAATCATGAAATTCGCCGGGAAATGGCGCCGATCCGCGCCCGTCAGGAGTGCGAACGAGCAGTGCGGAAGCCAGATGCTTACCCGGGGTAGTGAACCGTGTGCGTGCCCGGCGGGAGGGGAACTGCAGGCGCCACGGGCTCACAGCCGGGGATTGTTCGGGGTTGTTGGATGTTGACCTCAATCGAAAAACGTACTTACCACCAATCACGGTACTTCGATGAAAAGTTACGACCCAGGGGGAGGGGGTGGGTCTGGAAGCGCTGGAATATTCTTGCGCCTAACCCTTTTTGATGATGAACACGGTTTTGTCATCGATGCGATCGGGTTCGCCGGCTTGCCTCAACCGATCGTCGCTCTGCACGGCATAGTCGAGAACTGCATTGCAGATTTCTTTGGCACGACCTCGCTTGTGTTCGCGAAAGAGTTGTTCGATCCGCGCTCTGTCTTCCTCGTCGTCACCGTCATAGACTCCATCCGTGTAGAGAAACAGAATGTCGCCCGGGCTCATTAATGTAATCGCATCCGAATCGAATGAACCCATTTGGCTCTTGCGAAGAGTCAGCGACACATACCTGTTGCGGTCGGGATGGTCTTCGGGAATTTCGAGTCCGAGCGACGGGAACCGCACCATGCGAGCCCATCCAATATCCATGAACTTGTTATATTCCGCCGAGAACACCAGCGGCTGGGGATGGCCGAAACTCACAAAACGAAATAGCCCGTCCGGGCGAACTTCGCCGTACACCATCGTCGCAATTTCGCGGTAGCTCTCCTCCGCGTCAAGGCCCAGCGTATTCCTCGCGGTTGCCGATTGCGCCAGCCTTAGGTTAATGACCTCGAATACCTCGGACGCAGTCTTCCCATTGCAGTCGAGTTCCCAAAGCATGGATGTGTGAAATGTATCGTGGACCGTCGAAGCAATCTTCGCAGCAATACTTCCGTGCCCCTGAGCATCAACCAGGAGAACTCCGGCCGTGGTGTAGAGCTCGCGCAGGTTCTCGGCAATCCTGAGCTGCTCGGTGCTCTTCGCCCTCCTGTAGTTGGTTGCTTCGGCCGGCGTGTAATCCGGCCTGGAATGCAACCACTGCACATGAACATCGACGGCGTTGCGCGGCATGGAGCCTTCCGGGAGCGGCTCCAGGCATGTCCTGGACATTTCGTTGGCGCGCTCGATGCGGGCGTCAATGTTGTAGCGCTGCTGAAAATTGATGTACTCGAAAAGGTCCCCGTCCGCGTTCGCTGCCGGAATGGAGTTGCCGTACATATCGATTCCATCCAGATGCGGGATGGCGCCCTCCACCGGCTTCAATCTCCTTCGGAGGTACTCGTCAAGAACCGAAGAGACGCTTGCGATGCTGCCATTCGTATCCACCGCGAGTTTCCTCCCGGAAAAAAGTATACGCAGCAAAGTCAGGATCAACGAAACATCGGAGTGGATCTGAACGCGCCGGACCGCGTGAAGTACCAATACCCGCCGGGCGCCCCCTCTCTGCCTGCTGTTGGCTACAATTCACCCATGAATCTCGCCGCAGAGTACCGGCAGCAGTTTAGCTGGAGACCATGGAACCTCATCCTGGACGAAGTGCCGTTACATCCCGGTCAGACCGTCCTGGATTTAGGTTGCGCGATTGGCGACCTCTCTCGCGAACTCGCGTCTCGCGGCTGCAACGTGATCGGACTGGACGGGAACCAGGAGCTGATCGACGCAGCCATCCGCGCCCAGCTGCCGAATTGTGAATTCCGGACTTGCGACCTGCGCAACCCTCCCAACCCCGGCATCCAGGTGGACGGCATCTGGTGCAGCTTCGTGCCGTCCTACTTCACTCGCCTGTCGGAGCTGCTGGAAAGTTGGGCGCCGGTTCTCAACCCTGGAGGCTGGATAGCCATCACCGAGGTCGATGACTTCTTTGGGCACGAGCCGCTCAGCACACGCACAAAATCGCTGCTGCAAAGCTTCACGGCCGAGGCTCTCGCTGCCGTCCGATACGACTTTGACATGGGGAGCAAGCTGGAGGGCTACCTGGCGCAGGCTGGATTCGCGGTGTCCCGAGTCCTGACGCCGCCGGACAAAGAATTGTCCTTCCAGGGCGCTGCACTACCGGAAGTAGTCGAAGCGTGGCGGGCGCGCTTCCAGCGCATGCCGCGGCTCCAGGCCCTTTGCGGTGCCGAGTTTGCGAATGTGCAGGACGAATTTCTCTCCTGCCTGTCCCGCCCCGATCACGTCTCAACGGCGAAGGTCATAACCTGCATCGCAACGAAGATCAACTAAGTCAATACCGTGAACCAGAACCCAGGAGGACCGAGCCGACTAAATCTTGAAAATACTCCCACATCCCGTCAACAACGCATCCAGACCACCCGCGACATCGCCCACAATCCCAATGTCGGACCCAATCTGCGCCAGTTGTTTCTTCAGCGCCGTCAACTGCTTCACCGCATCGGTAACGTCCTGGCCAACCGCCTGCATTTGTCCGGAACGCTGCGCGGCCTCTTCCTGGTTAAGCGCGGTTAGCACCACGCCGACAGCTTCCAGCGCGTCCGCCACGGTCGCGCTGGCGTCCGCTCCAATGGGGTTCGCGTTCGCAAGTTGGTTTTCGAGAGCCTGCGCGGCAGCGCGTGTCTGCGGAATCGTCGGAACTGGATTGGTGGCCATCGCTCATTTCTCCTTCTTGGTCGCGGCAGAGTAAACATCGCTTAACTGCGATCCCTGCACGGCTAACTGCGACACCAGCGACTCGAACGCCGGAGCATCCTTACTCTTTTTGGTATCCACCAGCGCATCATGCGTGGTCGCCAGTTTCTTCAGCGCTTCCTGCGTCTGCGCCAGCGCCGCATCGTTCTGCTTCTCGGCTATCCAGAGTTGCGGCAATATAGCAATCGCCTGCCGCTTCTCATCCGGGCTCATCGCCTTCTCGTTGGCGTAGATAAAAGCCCGCTGATCCGCAATCAGCTGGTCGTAGTCATTCTTCAACTGGTTGCGCAGCCCGCCCGTTTGCGGATCGCCGATATCTTCTTCCAGCAACTGGCAAATCTGGTCCACCGGCTTCTGCATTTCATCCAGAATGGTGGGCAGTTCCTTCGCCGTCTTCCGTGCCATCAACTCGCGCCCCAGCGCGTCCACTGCGGCCGCGGCCACGCCGCCTTCGATCGTCGAATTCTTCGCTACCGACTTGAATCCGGAATCCTTGCTCAGCGATTCCATATCCTTTCCCACCGATTCTGACTGCTTGTCCAGCGCGGCCACGGCGTCGTTGCCGCTCACCGCCGCCAGCAGCGTCGCATACTGCTGCAATCCTTGCAGCAGCTGGGTGCGCGCCTTCATTTCGTCAGGCGTCAGGAACGGCTTAATATTGTCGGTCTTGAATCCCTCTGTGTCGAACACCTTCACCAGGTTGTCAACCTGCACGTCGTAGTACGACTGCTCCACCACCTGATAACCGTTCTTCACCTGCAGTGTGGTCGCCGAAGCCGCCGTCGAGAAGGCGGTCGCGCGCTTCCCAAGCGGAGAAAAAGCGCATCCGCTCACCATTGAGAGAACACAAACAGCGCTGCACCAACGGATCAACCTGTGTCGTTCCATACTGGCCTCGCTACGATGCAGCGACTCTACAGAATGGCAACGACCTTGTAAACAAGCACGTGTCCGCAACCCATTCCCGCGAAAAAAGAGGCAGACGGCGCGGATCGAGCGACTCGGGAGGACCTCAGTCCTCCGCAGCGTCCTTCAAATTCCTGAGCCCCTCATCGAGATGTTTTCCGATCACCCCATCGATGCCCAGAAACACTTCCATCACCTTCATCGTGTAGAGATTCGTGCCGCGCACGGTCCAGGTCACTTTCGTCGCCGTGGCAGCGCCTTGCGGGATAGCCGTGAGCGTAAACGTGTTGATGTTTTGCGCCTCGAACGGGCGCTCCCAGTTCACAACCACCTTCACCTGCTGCAGGGGGACGACTTCCGACATGGTCATGCTTCCAGCGCCCGCGCTGCCCGTGCTGGTCCATTCGCTCACCGCGCCGTTTCCAGCCTTGGCGCGCCTAAACGTGCGCTGCATGGTTGGATCGTCGCGGTCCTGCGGAGCCCATCTGGGCCAGTGATGAAAGTCGTCGATCAGCCCAAACACACGCTGCTGCGGCACATTGATGGTCACCGATCGCTCGATCAGAAAGGTGCTTGGCTTGGTCGCCGCCACGATTGCCACGCCCGCAATCGCAACAAACACCACCGCGACCCATTGCATTGCCGTGCTCTTTCGACCCGCAAGTGACCTTCGCTCTCTGCCGAACCGTTCCACGTCCAACCCTCCACGCTATAAACTAAACGCTCCGGGCTGCTATTCCTCCTACAATCTTCTACATGACTCGGTACTCCATTGCCGCCGCCGTCCTGTTCGCCGCATTAGCCAGTCCGGCTTTCAGCCAAACCGCTCCGCTGAACCCGGCCATTGCCACCGACCCAGCGCCGGATGCCTCCCATCCAGCCAAAATGGAGTCCTTCCAGCTTCCCAGCCACGGCGCGCAGCTCAACGCCCTCATGTACATCGCTGCCGGAGCCGGTCCGCACCCAACCGTCGTCCTGCTCAAAGGCTTTCCTGGCAACGAGAAGAACCTCGACCTCGCGCAGGTCCTGCGTCGTGCTGGATGGAACGTCCTCTACTTTGACTATCGCGGCTCGTGGGGCTCGCCGGGCGACTTCTCCTTCACCCACAGCATTGAGGACGCGCAGGCCGCCGTCGCCTGGCTCCGCGACCCCGCCAACGCCGCCAAATATCGCGTCGATCCGCAAACGCTCGTCCTGGTCGGCCACAGCATGGGCGGCTTCGTCGCGCTGGAAGCAGGCGCGCAGGATCCAAGTATCAAAGCCATCATCGGCATTTCCGCCGCGGACATGGGTATTAGCAGCGTCGTCCATTTGCCGCCGGGCAGCCGCACCGTTGCCGCAGCGCCCATCGCCAACAGCCTTGCAGCGGAAGGCATGGCTCCCCTCGCCGGGACATCGCCGGAAATGCTGTCCGGCGAGCTGCTGAAGAACGCCACTCAGTGGAACTTTGTCAGCCTCGCGCCGCGCCTCACGACACGCCCGGTCCTGCTTGTCACCTCGAACGACGGCCTCCGCAGCCTCAACGAAGCGCTCGTGGCTGCCATCCAGCAGGCCGGCGGCAAACAGGTCATCACGGTCCACTTCGACACCGATCATGGTTATTCCGACCACCGCATCGCACTCGAATCCGCCGTTCTCGATGGACTCGCGCCGCTGAGCCAGCGATAATGGGCCTTCCCCGACGAATCTGGAGGTCCCAATGTTGAAAGCATTTCTGGCAGGCGCAGCGCTCGCTCTGACCATGACCGGCGCGGCCCGTGCGCAGGGCATCTTCCCGGGGGGCGCAGATATTGGGGACATTCAGCCCGGCACCACGAAGTATGACAAGGCCACCCAGACCTACCAGATCACCGGCGGCGGCGCCGATATGTGGGGAACGTCGGACGGTTTTCACCTCGCCTGGCAACAGGTCACCGGCGACTGGGCCGTCACCGCCAGCGTCAAGTTTCCCCCCGGATCGCATCCGCCCAACGAGAAGGCCGTGCTCATCTTCCGCGAATCGCTCGATCCTGACTCGCCCTACGTTGACGTGGCCATCCACGCCGACGGCCACATTACTTTGCAATGGCGCACGGCTCAGGGCGCTGTTACCGCCGACTCCACAGCTCCCGTGAGCAATGCCACGCTGCTGCGTATCGAGCGCCACGGCAACCACTACGTCGGCATGACAGCCGGATCCGACGGCCAGTTTCACGAGTTCGCATCGAAAGACGTCTCCCTGAAAGAGCCGCTCTACGTCGGCGTTGGCGTCTGTGCCCACGACGCTGCCAGAGGCCTGGCGACCATCGAGTTCTCTCATGTGAAAGTGGAGTTGCTGCCTATGGCCGCATCAACCGGGGGACGCTAAGCCAGCAGCAACTCCATAAACACATTGGCCCGGCTGAACTTCGATTCGTGCGCCGGGCCGGGCAGATGCCGAAAGCCCAACTCCTCATATAGATGAACGGCCGCTGCCGCCTTCGTATTGGATTCGAGATACAGCCGCTGCGCGCCCATCCGTCGCGCCACGTCGATGGTGAACACCAGCAGGCGACGTCCAATACCCAACCCGCGCGCGGACTCAGAGACAGTCATCTTCACCAGTTCCAATTCGCCAGGACCGGTGACCACCAGCGCGCAGCAGCCCACCGCCGTGCAGGCCATTTCCGCAATGCAAATCTGGCCGCCCGGCGCCAAAATGTAGCTGTGCGGATCGTTGAGAATCGCCGCGTCTTCTGGCTCCAGAGAAAAATTCTTGGTAATCCAGTCCTCGTTGAGCACGCGGAACGCAGTCTCATCGCCGGGGCGAAACGTGCGGAAGTGAAGCGGAGCGAACTGCTGCGGGTTCATGGACATTCGATTCCTGAAGGACCACCTTCGATTCGCGCCCCATTGGCTTAGATCGGCTTCGCTTCAGTGCGGCGCTGGTGGAGTCGAAACGACGGTCGCGCCCGCCTGCTGCTGTGCTTCGGCGTGAAACTTCTTATAGTCGCGATCGGTGACGTGAATGTTGGCGCGGACGCCCATCACGGCGAAGGCGCGGGCATTCAGGTCCACTTCGGCGCCGGTGGGCAGCCACAATTCGTTGTTGACGAGCTTTTGATCGAAGACCAGATTGCTGCCCTTGCCCAGCGAGAACAGGCCGAGGTCGACGTGCAGGTTGTCGTCGAGCCGTGCGATCATGCGGCGCACCTGGCGGTCCTTCTCGTCAATCCAGACCGTGCCGGACATCTTGCGGGCGGCCTCTTCCGCCACGCCATGCGCTTTGGCATGCGGGTCGCCGACGAAATCGAAGGAAATGGTGGGCCGTCCGTCCAGCATCTCGCGCCTCGGGCTGGAGACCTTCACCATGGAAAGGATGTGGCTGACGCTGATCGTGACCTCGCCGTTCGGTGAAGTGCCAGGCGGAGTCTGCTGCGCCTTCTCCACGCTCTTCATCACATGCTCCTGCTCCTTCTTCTCCTGATCCGCGTCCAGGTCTTTGCCGTTTTTCTGGACGAGCCGCTGGACCTCGTGGGTGTTGACGTAGAAGACGTCGTAGTCCTCGGTCTCGGTCTTCTTCACCGTGCCGTTTTTGTTCAGCGTGTCGGTTACGTCAAGCTCGCGGAAGGTGTAATTCTCCCGCACGGCCTCCATCTGCCGTTGGTGGTCCAGCACCTGGTTCATGAGCGTGGGAACGTCGGGGATCGGCGGAGTAGTCTGCGCGTGGACCACGCAAGCGAGGCAGAATAAGGCGGCCACCGCGGCGCGGGAGCTAAGTTTGATGGGGCAAAGCAACATGTGCGGCTGATTCACGATCATAGCGTAGGCCGTTGCTCCTCTTAAGGACGGCGAGAAAGACGGAACGTATGCTTCGACTGCTGTTGAAATGGCTCCTGCACGGGCTGGCCTTACTCATTACCGCGCATTTCGTACCCGGGTTCGTGGTTGCGAGCTTCGGCGCCGCGCTCATCGCCGCGCTGGTCGTGGGCTTCCTGAACATGACCCTCGGTCTGCTCCTCAAGATTGTCACCCTCCCGCTGGGGATTCTGACCCTTGGCCTGTTCTTCCTGGTCATTAACGCGCTCATTCTGAAGCTCGCCAGCGGATTGGTGCCCGGGTTTCTGGTCCAAACCTGGGGAGCGGCCCTGATCGGCGCGCTGGTGCTGGCATTGCTGCACATGCTCTTCGCCCTCGTCTTCGACAAACGGGATACGTAAATCGGTCAGCGGCGAGGCTGTCAGCGCAGAACAAAAACTGCTGAGGCTTCGCCGCGAAATTTGAATCGAGGCCTGGATACAATGGAGGCTATGCCGCTCGACAACGCGTCCCGCCGCCGGCAAAAGGCGCCGCCACCCGGCGAAACCGGACAGGAGGCGCTCTACCTGCGTTCGCTGAGCGAGCGCCAGATCCAGGTCCACGTCAAGCTGCGCGACGGCGAGCTGGTTTCCGGCTGGATTGAGTATTTCGACGACAAGATGATCCGGCTCACGCGCGAGGGCAAGCCGAACCTGTTCATCTACAAGCATCAGATTCGAACCATCACCGAGCATGGGCGCGATGCGCGCCGGCGTCCGCGGCGTGACGATGCGCCGCCCGCACTGCCTGAGGACCCGCAGTGAGCGCAGGGTCGCTGGCAGGCCGCGTTCCCGAACAATTCACCCTGTCAAAAACCGCATCCGAAATTGCGCTCGAGGCCGGCGCGCTCCTGCGCGGCTACTTCGAGCGCGGCGTCGCCACCGAGTACAAGGGCGATGTGGACCTGGTGACCGAGGCCGACCGCGCCTCAGAAAAGCTGATCGTCGAGCGCCTGAGCACCGCCTTTCCCAGCCACGGCATCTTTGGGGAAGAGGGAGCGCGGCGCGGCCTGGACGCCGAATACCGCTGGTACGTCGATCCGCTCGACGGCACCACCAACTTCGCGCACGGATTCCCGGTCTTCTGCGTCTCAATGGGGCTGGAGCGCCGGCCTTCATGCACAGCAGCCGACGCGGACGGCGAATTGGTGGCTGGCGTCATTTACGATCCCCTGCGCGACGAACTGTTCACCGCGGAAAAGGGGCAGGGCGCGTGGCTGAACGGCCGCAAACTGCGGGTTTCGCGGACGGACACGCTCTCCGAAGCGCTGCTTGCGACGGGATTCCCGAGCCGCAAACGCCATGTGAGCCCGAATATTCACTTCTACCATGAGTTCACGCTGCGTTCGCATGGGGTGCGGCGGGCTGGATCGGCCGCGCTCGACCTGGCCTACACCGCCTGCGGGCGGACTGACGGCTTTTGGGAGTTCCACCTGAACCCGTGGGATACGGCGGCGGGCGCGCTGCTGGTGGTGGAAGCGGGCGGAACCATGAGCCGCTTCGACGGGACGCCGTTTCAATTGAACAGCAACGAGGTTCTGGCGACGAACGGCCTGCTGCGCGAGGAATTGCTGTCAATGTTCGCGGATTTGTTCGCCGGACGGGACCTGCAGCCGATTCCCACCCCGTCGGAATTTGGTGCCGAACGGGCACGTCGACAGAGCTGAATGGGCTCAATCCCAGGCCAGAAGGGCCGCACACGTTCCTAAAGTTATTTTCCTGCGGGCTGCGCTTGTTCCTGCGCGGAAATTCGCTGCTAGAATGATCGGTTGTTGGAACAATCGGGCTGAGGGACGGGGCAGCAAATTGAAGCGTTTCGCCGGTATCTGAAACCAGCCGGGCGGGACGGCTTGCAATGCCTTCGTCTCCAGGTCACGATTGACCTAATTTATTCTCACTCCCGAAGAGGAATTTCATGGCATACGTGATTGCGGAACCCTGCATCGGCACCAAAGATACCGCCTGCGTGGATGCGTGTCCGGTGGATTGCATCCATCCCAAAAAGGACGAGGCGAAGCACGGCGAATCAGAACAGCTCTTCATCGATCCCGTCGAGTGCATCGACTGCGGCGCGTGCGTGCCGGTTTGTCCGGTGTCCGCGATTTTCGCCGCCGACGATCTGCCGGAAAAATGGCAGGAATTCGCTGCGAAGAACGCGACCTTCTTCGGCCGCTAGTTTTGTCAGAATTACCACCGGCGTCCGGCTCTCCGCCGGACGCCAGTCCGTCTTTCTAAACTCTTTTCTTCTCTGTGCTTTTCCCGGCCCGTACAACCCCAGCCCTCTGGCGTGCTTCTGAGTGGGATATTGCCTCAATCCCCGGTAACTCGTCCGTCCCATATGAATCTGATTGCGCCGAAGAGTCCGACAAGCAGGGCAACAGGAGCGCTCCCCCATGGAAGAACTGGCATGGAAAGGTTTGTTCTGATGAACGCGGGTCCAACACAGCCTCGGCCTGCCAACCAGCATATGCGCCGCAATCCGCCCATCGCCGGCGAAGAAGAGGCCATTGAAAAGGCGCGCAACGGCGACGCCCGGGCCTTTGAGACGCTCTATGCCATGCACAAGCGGCGCGTCTACTCCCTCTGCCTCCGCATGCTCGGCAACGTCGCGGAAGCCGAGGACCTTACCCAGGAAGCGTTCCTGCAGCTCTATCGCAAGATCGGGACCTTCCGGGGCGATTCGGCCTTTTCAACCTGGCTGCACCGGCTGGCGGTCAACGTGGTGCTGATGCACCTGCGCCGCAAGGGCCTGCCCCAGGTATCGCTCGAAGAGACGCTCGAGCCCTCGCAGGACGACGGGCCGCGCAAGGACATTGGGGCACGCGACCTGACCCTCTCCGGCTCCATCGACCGCGTCACCCTGGAGCGCGCCATTGAGAATTTACCTCCCGGCTACCGGCTGGTGTTTGTCCTCCACGATGTTGAGGGATACGAGCATAATGAGATAGCCGAAATGCTCGATTGTTCCATCGGGAACAGTAAGTCGCAGCTGCACAAAGCGCGTATGAAGCTGCGGGACCTTCTGCACACGGGGCAGCGGAAGGAGCAGATCGCGTGAGCGTAGTTCGCGCCATGGATAAGACGATGACCTGTTCCGAGTTTCAGGACACCATACCCGATTTGTTTGAGGCTCACGCGGACCTAAACGCGCAGGAGCATATCAAGGCGTGCGAGAATTGCGCAGCGCTGGTGCGCGATCTGGAATACATTGCCTCGCAGGCAAAGCTGCTGCTGCCCATGCACGATCCGAGCCCCGCGGTCTGGAACAACATCCAGCAGGCGCTCCGGCACACACCGGGTGAGCCGCCGGCGCCTCTCGGCAGAAAATAAAAGACCTCCCGGCACATTCGCTTCATATAATCAGAAAACGAATGAGCGGGCAGACGCCGTCTTCCTCTATCACGGGCATTATCCTGACGGGCTTTATGGGCGCGGGCAAATCTACGTCCGGCGCATTGCTCGCGCAGCGCCTGGGCTGGCGGTTTGCCGATTCCGACGCTCTGGTCGAAGCCCGCGCAGGAATGACCATCGCCGAGATCTTCGAGCGCCAGGGCGAACCAGCCTTCCGGCAGATGGAAGCGGAGGCAGTCCGTGAGGCCGCTGGCACGGATCACATGGTGCTGGCGCTCGGCGGAGGCGCGCTGGAGTCGCCCGCGACCCGCGATTTTCTGTTCACCCTTGAGAACTTCCGCGTCGTTTTCCTTGAAGCTCCTCTGGATACATTGATCGACCGCTGCGCCGGCCAGCCCAACGCGCCCGTGCGGCCAGTCCTGCGCGACCGCGACCGCCTGGCAGAACGCTGGCAGGCGCGCCTGCCGCTCTACCGCCAGGCTCACCTCACGATTGCAACCGCGGAACGCACGCCCCAGGCCGTAGTGGATTGCATTCTCACCGAACTGCACCGCCAGGAAGAAGCGCATTTGTGCGCGGCCGGACAGAGCCGATCACCGCGACCGGCAACCGGAGGGCGCGCATGAGCAAGCCACTCGGACCGCGGGGCATGGTCCTCTTCACCTTTGCCGTCGGCATCGGGCTCTATCTCGCCTGGCTGCTCCGCGACGTGTTGGTAGTGATCTACGTGAGTGCCCTGTTCGCCGTGGTGCTCATGCCGCTGGTGCGCGGCATGATGATGCTGCACATCAAGCGCTGGCATCCCAGCCGCGGCATGGCGGTGATGTCGATGATCCTCCTCACCGTGGGCGGCCTTTCTCTGCTCCTGTTCGTAGGGCTGCGGCCCGCGTTCTTCGATCTGCGCGATTTCCTGAGAAGGCTGCCGACCGAAGGCCCGCAGATGTTTGCCAAAATGCAGCAGGTGCCCGTGCTGCGCGATCTGGATATGGAAGCCCTGCAGGAGAAAATTCAGGATTACGCGGGACATTCGGCCACCTATGCCGTACAGTTCGCAAGCGACTGGGCAGAAACTGCGGGGCGCGTCGTCGCC
>Ga0210391_10002882_pt1 | contig 14752 bp, 9 predicted proteins | sample IncBWC12OmetaG_FD_160573 | JGI IMG/M metagenome (GOLD analysis project Ga0210391, IMG submission 160573) | Forest soil microbial communities from Barre Woods Harvard Forest LTER site, Petersham, Massachusetts, United States - Inc-BW-C-12-O ... | reverse complement strand
GAGCTCTTCATATTCAGTTCCAGTCAATCGTTCCCGCAGGAAAATCTTCGAATTCTATTACCTCCATGACTTTGCTCCATTGATTGATCTCTGAACTGCATGGGCAGACTCAGGAAAAAAATGAATGGGTCGCGCGAGCGCGCGCTCTGCTGCGATGTAACCCACGCTCATTGCAACCACCAGCAGCGAGCCAAGAAGCGCGTTCGGCGCCGGAGACGGAATCCTGGCCAAACCGCAGACCGCTCCGATAGCGAACGCGAGCACAAATCCCAGAATCAACCTCATTCCGTTTTCCTCCAGCGATGCCCGTTCTCACTGCTGAGTCGAGATTAGGGCGGCGTAGCGCGCATTAATAGATAGAAAAGGCTCACAACAGCTTTCCGGATTCAGCAAAGATCTGTGCTTATCTGCCGGGAAAACATTTCCAAGAAAGAGCCGCTGAACCGCAGATCTCTCCACTGCGCTCCCCCGGATTTCCTGTGGGGACCCGTGGCTCTGATGCTCTGCATGCTCTCTTTACGGAGAGCCGCACACGTGCTCGTCGCCAGCAGCGCGAAGTAGGAAATCCGGGGGAGCGCAGTGGAGAGATCTGCGGTTTCTTCCTCGAGCCGGTCCGTGCTTGACACCCCCCTACTTCTAGGCCTACGCTCGGACACTAAGATGTGTAGGGGTAAACTAGCCAGTCAAGTACCCGTGAGGAAGACCCATGGCATTGCTTCGACGCATAGCAAATCTTTTCCGCGGCCATAAACTGCGACGGGAAATTGAGGCGGAACTTCGATCGCACACCGAGATGAGGATCGAAGACAACATCGCCGCCGGCATGTCGCCCGAGAAGGCCCGCCGCGACGCGCTGCTCCGCTTCGGCAACGTCACCGTGACCAGTGAGCGAGTAACGGCCGCCAATACTGTTCTCCATGTGGAAAGTTTTGCGCGCGACCTTCGCTACGGAGTGCGCCAGTTGCGCCGCTCGCCCGGCTTTGCACTTACCGCTATCCTGACGCTCGCCCTGGGCGTCGCCGCCAACGTGGTTGTGTTTGGAGTTCTCAACGCACTTCTTCTTCGCCCGCTCAACGTCGCTGGAGCAGACACCCTCTTTCAAGTGGTGCAACAGCCCGAGGGCTACAGATCGCAATCCTATCCCGATTATGTAGACTACCGGGCGCGCAACAAGGGTTTTCGCGACCTGCTTGCCTATCGGCTGAACATGCTCGCCTTCAGCACCGGCGCAACCGCGGAAAAGCGTTGGATGTATGAGATTTCGGGCAACTACTTTGACATGCTTAAGGTGCAGCCGCAGTTGGGCCGGGTTCTTCATGAGAGCGACGAACATGGCCCCAACTCCGCGCCATACATCGTGCTCAGCGATGCCTTCTGGCGCGCGCGCTTCCAAGCCGACCCTCATGTGGTGGGCACAACCGTAAACCTTAATAAGCACCCCTTTACCATCATTGGGGTAGCAGCCCAGGGCTTTTATGGCACTGAACTGTTTATCCGGCCTGATTTCTGGGTCCCTATGGTGAATGAAGAACAGGTCAACGGGTTTAGCTATCTAGACAAACGGTTCAACCACGGCATCAGCGTCCTCGGCGCACTCCGGCCCGGGGTGACTCCCAAGCTGGCGGTCGATGACTTGAATTCCGTGGCCCATCAACTGGCCAAAGAATATCCAGCCTACGATGACGCACTCTCCGCGCGGCTGATTAAGCCCGGGCTCATGGGCGACGCGGTGGGCGCAGCGCGCCCGTTTCTTAGCGGGATGATGCTGCTGGCATTGTTAGTGCTGGCGGCCGCCTGCACCAACCTGGCCGGAATTTTTGCCGCGCGTGCGGCCGACCGCGCCCGTGAACTCGCCATCCGGCTCTCCATCGGTTCCACTCGTTTGCGTATCCTTCGCCAGGTACTCACAGAGGCTCTCCTGGTGTCAGTGGCTGCCGCCCTCATGGGCACCCTTGTTGCCTCCGCTCTGCTGGACTCGCTGAGTCGCTGGCAGCCGTTCGCGGAGTTTCCCATCCACCTGACGGTCGCCGCAGATGCCCGAGTGTATGCAATCGCTCTGCTGCTGTCGATGGTGAGCGGCCTGCTGCCGGGACTGCTGCCGGCACGACAGATCTGGCAGACAAACACCATGCAGGCAATGAAGAGCGGAGCCGCGGTCCCCAGTCTGCCCCACCGCCTCACGCTGCGCGATCTGCTGCTCTGCGTGCAGATTGCTCTCTGCGCGCTGCTGGTAACCGCCTCGCTGGTTTCGTTGCGTGGTATGCAGCGCTCGCTCCACGCGCCCGTCGGTTTTGCGCCACAAGGCGCGGTGTTGGCCTCGACCGACATGCACATGGCCGGTTACACCGATGAATCTGCCTTGCCCATGCAGCGGCGCATGATCGAGCAAGCCGGGCGCATTCCGGGAGTAAACTTTGTAGGAACTATCGACGAGCCGCCGCTAGGCTCAGGTGGCAGCTCAACACCGGTCTGGCGCGAAGGCTCAGCCGATTTGCGTCCCTCCAACAGTGCGATGGCTGCTTACTACTTTTCCATTTCTCCTGGCTATCTTCAGGCTGCCGGAACGCGGCTGCTCGCGGGCCGTGATTTCACCTGGCACGACGACCAGACCAAACCCAAAGTTGTGCTGGTAAACCAAACCTTCGCGCAAAGAATGTTCGGCAAGGTTGATGCGGTGGGCCGGCATTTCCTCGGAGCTGATAAGTCCCTCTACGAGGTGGTTGGGGTGGTCGAAGATGGCAAGTACGAATCGCTGACCGAAGCTCCCGCCGCCGCCATGTTCTATCCCGTGGCACAGATGAATGCAGGCGATACCACCTTCGTGGTCCGATCGCAGTTGACGCCGTCAGAGACCGCGGCCGCACTCAACCTGGTGCTGGCGAGCGTCGATCCCAGCCTGCCCTTCACCATCAGCAACTGGCCCCAGGCTCTCGCTTTCGTGCTGTTTCCGGCCCGTGTGGCCACCGCGGCGCTAGGCGTGATGGGCCTGCTGGCAGCCATGCTCGCCGTCACCGGCGTCTTCGGCATGGCTGCTTATTCGGTTTCGAAGCGGCTAAAGGAACTTGGCATTCGCCTGGCGCTAGGCTCACAGAGGCGGCAACTCCTGCGTGCGGCGCTGGGCCGTCCGCTGGTTCTGCTGCTCTGCGGTTCGATGCTTGGCCTGCTGTTGGGTGTTCTTGCCAGCAGCCTGCTTGCCCGCCTGGTGTATCAGGCCACTCCGCGCGATCCTCTCGTCCTGATCGGGGCGGTTGTGACCATGATGCTGGTCGGTATGATCGCCACCTGGATTCCCGCTCACCGGGCCTTGGCCGTCGACCCCGCTCAGTTGCTACGCGATGAATGATCTTTTCCTTAGCCGGCCGTCCTTGATTTGTGGATATCAGGGCCGTGTTCCATACTGAAGAAGAATGAGGAAAGCGGCGAAACCAAGCGCGCGCAAGAAACGTATTCCTGGGCAGGCCAAGGGTCGGAAGCCCCCTCCGGACACCAGGTCAGAAGCGGAGAATCGCGACGCCAAACCCGTTCGTCGCGCTGCGATCAATATCTTCATCCTGTTTCATCTGGTTGCCATCACCTGCGTGGCCCTGCCCTGGAATCTTCCCATTACCAGCAGTGTCAAAGAACTGGTTCGGCCTTACATGCGGTGGACCGGCCTGTATCAAACATGGGACATGTTTGGCCCAGATCCTGAGAGGGTCAATTCTTATGTCAAGAGTGTCATCGTCACTCGGGATCACCATATGCGAGTTTGGTCTTTTCCCAGGATGGAAGAACTCGGGCTTGGCGAGCGGTATGAAAAAGAGAGATATCGGAAGTTTTTGGAAGTCCTGCCGCAAACGCAATATGCTCTTCTGTGGCCTGATGTTGCACGGCACCTTGCGAGATCGTTGAACAATCCGTCCGATCCTCCGGACAAGATCATGCTGATTCAGTTTCAGTCCGAAATCCGTCCGGGTGTGGACGATTCGCACGAACCAACTCCCAGACCGAATGTTTTCTACGACGACTATCTTCAGCCTGGCGACCTTAAATGACGCTACGAAAGTTGCGTGAGGCCTGGGACCATTTCTTCTTCACCCCGCAATCCCCTGTTCCCATCGCTCTATTCCGAATTTTCTGGGGCATCTGTGTTTCCGCCAAGATTCTGCTGCTGCACGCCGACTGGCTGAATTGGTATGGCGTTCATGGCTGGGTTACGCTCCAGACCATGCAGGTGGTGGAACCCGGGATTCGACTCAACCTGTTTACGGTCATGCCGCAGGATGATCGCTGGATCGCAGCATTTTTCTGGGTCTTTCTCGGTTGTGCGCTGCTGCTTACAGCGGGTTTGTGGACCCGGGTAATGAGCGTTGCCGTCTTTCTCTGTCTCAATTCGATAGACCAGAGGAATCTCTTCATACTTCATGGCGGCGATACCTTCCTACGGTGCGCCGGGTTTTTCCTCATGTTTGCGCCGGCGGGAGCGGCCTTCTCATTGGACCGCCTGATTGCAATCCGCAGAGGAGCGCAAGATCCCCAACTTAAGCCGCGGGCCCCCTGGGCACAACGAATGATCCAAATCGAGCTGGCGCTTTTGTACCTGACGTCATTCTTTTGGAAACTGAAGGGGCACACATGGCTGAATGGGACCGCGCTCTATTACGTGATCCATTTGCATTCGATCGCGCGGTTCCCCCTGCCAGGGTGGATCCAATCTACCGCAATGCTGAGAGTAGGCAGTTGGTTTGCCCTTGCCCTGGAGTTTTCGCTCGGTGTGCTGATCTGGTCGCGGCGATTTCGCTATCCGCTTCTGCTGTTGGGCCTGCTGTTCCACTTGAGCATTGAATACGCGTTCAATCTCCCCATGTTCGAATGGGATATCCTCACGGCTTACATACTCTTTGTCGATCCGTTGGACCTGGACCAGTGGTGGATTGCTCTCCGTCAACACCTTGGCAAGCGCGATGTTCCGGTTTTGTCCTGACAAATCTTGACATCCCTCTACTTCTAGGCCTACCCTCTGATACATAGAGGCATAGGGGTAGACACACAGATCGAGCAATTAGCCAAAGAGATCGCGCACACTAACGTCACCTGAGGACGGGCTTCATGGCAATTCTTCGGCGCCTATCAAATCTTTTCCGCGCCCATAAACTGCAGCGGGAAATCGAAGCCGAGCTTCGTTCGCACACCGAGATGCGAATTGAAGACAACCTGGCTGCCGGCATGTCGCCCGAAGAGGCGCGAAGCGACGCGCTGCGACGATTCGGCAACCCGACTCTCTGGCGGGAGCGGATGAGCGAAATTGATCTGATGATCCTGCCTCAAACTATTCTCCAGGATCTACGGTACGGAGCCCGCATTTTGTGTCGCAATGCCGGATTCACGGCCGTCGCCGTTTTTGCGCTGGCGATAGGGATTGGCATCAACACCGCAGCCTTCACCGCATATAAGGCCTTTTTCCTGCGACCTCTCGATGGAGCCGACTCCGGCGAGATGGTTAACATCGCGCTCCATCTTCGCCCGGGCTATCTGCAGCCGCTTTTCAGCTATCCCGATTACCAGAATTATCGGGAACAATCCCATTCTCTCAGCGGCCTTATCGCAAGTAGCTTTCCCCTAAGCCTGCGACTCTCAGTTACCGGCGGGGTCGTAAGTCAGCCGGATTCCGGGCCGGGCACGCTGATGGAAAAATCCGGGATACTACCTCGTGCCATCTCGGCCGAAACGGCCTCCACACTGCTGGTTTCGGAAAATTACTTTTCCGTTCTGGGTGTCACGGCGGTACGTGGCCGCCTGTTTCAGGGAGATACTTCATCGCCCACCGTTCTGATCAGCGAAAACTATTGGCAGAAGAGATTTGCCGGCGATCCCAAAATACTGGGCAAGATCGTGCATCTGAATGGATCCGCCTTTACCGTTGCCGGGATCACACCTCACAATTTCGTGGGGACCAGCTTGATCGTACCCGATTTCTGGCTTCCGCTAAGCAGCCAGCCTTTGGTTTTCCCCGATGACAATTGGCTGCGCGACCGCGAAAACCTCAGCTTGCACATTTACGGCCGTCTGGCTCTGGGAAAGAGCATTACCGAAGCGCAGACGGAGATGACACTTCTCGCAGATCACCTTAAGGCGCTGCACGATCCGCACAGCGATCTCGGAAAAATTGCGACCGCGGTTCTGGGGCCGGGCTCTCCGTTTCCTATCCCCATCAAGCAAAACGCCGGATTAAGGTATGCGATCCTGCTGATCATGACAGCGGTTGGGATGGTGTTGGTGATCGCCTGTGCCAATGTTGCCAGCCTACAGTTGGCTCGTGCCGCATCCCGCCAGAAGGAACTAAGCATGCGGCTTTCGCTCGGCGCCACCCGGGTGCGAATTATCCGTCAGTTGCTGACCGAAAGCGCTCTGCTCGGGCTGCTCGCCGGCCTCAGCGCACTTCTTGTCAGTTGGGCCATGTTACAGGTGTTGGTCGTGGTAGCTCAGAGTGAATTGCCCGCCAGTCTCGGTACGCTCGTTTACCACGTGACTCCCGACATGGGAATTTTTGCATACGCATTTTTACTTTCGCTGGCCGCCGGCGTGTTGTTCGGACTGGCCCCGGCTCTCGAAAGCTCGGGCGCCGCTCTCTCATCCGTAGCAAGAGCCGGGGCAGGAACATCACCCATTCGTAGCCGTCGATTGCGCGACTTCCTCATGGCTTTGCAAGTGACCGTCTCGCTGGTGCTGATGATTGCCGGTGCAATGCTGGTGCGCAGTTCGATTCGGGCTCTAGAAATGAACACCGGCTACGACGGCAAACAAATCGTGAGCCTCTATCTCCAGTTCCCCGAAGGACCAAATTACAACGCGGTTGGCAAAGCTGCCCTCGTCCGGGAACTTCGTACTCGCCTCTCTACTCTGCCCGGCGCGGCGACCATCACCAGCTCCTGGGCGCCGCTCGGCAATGGCCTTCATACTGCAGCGGTCTCGCTCAATGGAGAGAAGCCTTCACCAGAAAACACAAAACTCATTCTTTACTACACTTACATTCAGGCAAACTATTTCCAGACGCTCGGCATTCCACTCCTCATCGGCCGCGGTTTTTCGCAGGGTGATCAGCCCGAGCCTGCCGTGATTCTTAGCGAGACGACCGCCCAACTTCTATGGCCGGGACAAAACCCCATCGGCTGGACTCTCAGGTTGGGTACCGACGGGCAGTTTCATGACAAAGACGAACTACTTCCCGACGGGCCGGCTTACCAGGTCATTGGCATTGCACGAGATACGCGCGGCATCTTGATGGACGGCAGCGATGCCGAGCAGGTTTATATTCCCTTACCGCAGAACCGAATCCAGGATTATCCAATCCTCATTCGAACGCATGCAGACCCCACTCAGTTTATGAACTCGATTGGATCGGTGATTTCCTCAATCGATCCGAATCTCGTTGCCACCGCATCTACGCTTGACGAATTGCTGCGCACGACACCATCCTTCGCGACCGCGAGCGTTTCAGCCGCCATCGCCACCACCGTCGGCTCGCTGGGACTTTTTCTCGCATCGATGGGCATATACGGGACCGTAAGCTACATTGTCGTGCTGCGCACGCGCGAACTGGGCATACGTATGGCTCTCGGCGCCCATAAGCGAGACATTATGAGACTCATGCTTCTTGAGGGCATGCGCCCTGTGTTCGCCGGTTTGCTGGTCGGAATGCCTCTTGCGGTGGGGGCGTCTTACCTGCTTCGCGGAGTGCTTTATGGACTCAGTGGGATCGATTGCCTTTCATTCCTGGGTGTTTCCACATTGTTTCTGGCGATCGGGCTCGTGGCCTCTTATGTACCCTCTCGACGAGCTATGCGCGTCGATCCGGTGATAGCGCTTAGATACGAATAGAACGGCTAATTCTTCTGTCCCATCAGAAACACCAGGCCATTCGCCATGCCACCGCTCCAGGTCAGGAACGAATGACCTCCGTCAAACTCGGTGTACCGCAGCCTGTAGCCCTTCGCCATTAGAGCGTCCCGCATATGCCGATTAGCGGCGACTTGCATGGAATAGCTTTCCATAAGCCCAACCTCCAGATAGAAACGGAGAGGAAGCGTAGGAGTGGACGTAACCAGCCGGGTATGCCATTCTCCTTCCTTTTCACCATCCGGCTTCCACCAGAATGATCCGGAGAGCGAAATCACATTGCCGAAAACCTCCGGGTGGCGGAGAGCGGCAAAGACAGCCGCTAGTCCTCCATAGCTCGATCCAGCAACGACCGTGCGCGCGGCTTCCTTGGTGGTGTGATATTTCTCTCGCGACCAGGGCACGAGTTCCCTGGCCAGAAAATCGGCAAACAGAGGATTGGCTGGAAGCTCGCTTCTGCGGGCGCTTGGGACGGAATCGTCGACCAGAACAGCGACCATGGGCGGGATCTGTTGTTGCCTGATCAGATTGTCGAGAATCCTCGGTACCCAGTCCACATTGCGGTCGCCGTCAAAAAGAACCAGGAGAGGATAGGGTCTCCGCCTCGCGGAGTAACCCACCGGAGTATAGACCCAGACTTTCTTCTGGTCCTTAAGGTATGCACTGGTAACGGACGCAACCACAACTTTACCCCTTGAGGCTGGGGGGCTCGGAGCATTCCAAGCCAGCGGCACAGCATTGGGTAGTTCCACATAGGAAGATTCAGCACCATAGGCGCCAAACGTTGTTGGGCAACGATGCCGGTTCAGAGGATCAACCAGTAACATAGCCAGGCGATGGCGCATAGCATCGTCGCCCTTGATCTCATCGAAAGACGTTAATGGATCGTTTGGAGAAAGGTTATAAGCGAACCGGGCGTCGTTGCGAACCTTGTAAGTTTTGAACCACACATTGGTCCGATCGAGACGTAACATCTGGTCTTTGGCATCGAATGCTGCAACGCCATCGAAGATCACGACATTTTTCGTTGCCGGGTCTCCCCGCCAGAGGAAGGTTACAAACGAAAAGTCATGGTTACCAGGGATCGGCTCGATCAGGGGCGCACTGTGCTTCATTACGGCTTTCCAGAATTCCTCGACCGCCCCGGCGTCACCCGACTCATCGGCCTTATGGAGGGCAGCGATCGATGGACTATCGTAGGTAGCGGCAGCAGAATAGGTCGGCGTCTCGGCCACAGATGGGATCACTCCGAGAAGCAAGAGCATCCCCAATCTTGAAATGATGATCTTCAAAAGATTCAGCTTGCCGGACAGCCAGCCCAGACTACACGAAAGGACTACCACGCAGGAGTCCGAAAGCGCCTACCACTTCCATTGCAATCTGCGTAGCATTTGCTTTGGAGCGAAGTATGCAACGGCTTTTTGGCGCGTTTCCGAATCGAGGGGCGGGCCTGGCACTGCTGATTCTGCGGCTTGCGGTGGCTGCTGCCCTGGTATCGGGCGCACGATTCTGTCCCGGCCCGACGTCGGAAGTATTGGTAGCGCTCTCGCGGATAGCCGCAGTTCTAATCGTTGCGGGTTGGTACACGCCCCTGGCTGCCGTGTCGGCGGTGGTGATTTCTCTGTGCACTTTATGGGTTTGCCGTGAACCTGGGATAAATGCCCTCATGATCGCTATACTGGTCGCCATCGGTCTTCTAGGGGCGGGCGCCTACTCAGTGGATGCAAGGCTATATGGAAGACGCAGGCTGGTGGTTGGGCGCCCGCAAGGTAAGTTGGTAGGGAGCAAGGCGCCATGAGCACGACACCTGTCACCGGCAATCGAATTCGGATACTGACCGTGGACGACCATCCCTTGATCCTCGAAGGGATTGCCAGCGTCCTGCAGCGACAGCCGGATATGGAATTGGTAGGTGAAGCTTCGGATGGCTACCAGGCGATCGAGGCGTTTGCGAAGTTCAGGCCGGATGTAGCCCTGATCGACCTGCAGATGCCGGGCATGAACGGGGTGGATGCCATCATCGCGATTCTTGAAAAGTGGCCGGGCGCACGCTGCGTGGTGCTTACTACCTATGCCGGAGATGTCCAGGCGACGCGCGCTCTGAAGGCCGGCGCTAAAGGTTATCTGCTGAAAAGCATGCTCCGAAAAGACCTGGTAGACACCATTCGCACTGTGCACTCCGGCAAGAGCCGCATACCGGCCGAGATCGCTACGGAACTGGCCAGTCATCTGGGCTCAGACGCCCTATCGGCTCGCGAAATTGAGGTACTGCGCATGGTCGGGGAGGGCTGCTCCAACAAAATTGTCGCCGACCATCTCAAAATTTCTGAAGATACCGTCAAGGGACACATGCGCAGCATCCTTTCAAAGCTGAACGCGAACGACCGCACTCATGCGGTGATGATCGCTGTAAAAAGAGGCTTCATCGAGGGCTGACTGGGGCTTTGCCAAGGGGTGCGTTGCGCACTAACTGTTGCACAATAACTAATGATCGGGTGCCCCATCCTTCAGTTTGGGGACAGAGAAAAGGCTCTGAAAAGTTCACCCGCGGTTCTTTGCTTCTCACAGGAAAATCTTCAAGCCATGATCGCCTGGCTTTCCATCTCCTGCGTCTTCTGTGCCGCAATATAACGATGAGCGTACGACACCACGACAGATCCTTCTCCGACAGCATTGGCGACACGCTTCACCGAACCGGCGCGCACATCCCCAACCGCGTAAATGCCGGGAAGACTGGTCTGAAAGACACAGCTGTCGCCATCGCTGGCTGAGGTGAGCACAAAACCGTTCACATCCAGTTCGAGCAGGCCGTGAAGCCATTCGGTGTTGGGAAGCGCTCCGATCATCACAAACATGTTGCCGGTTTGGCAGCTCCGCGCTTTATGTGTTTTGCGGTTGCACCAGCTTACGCAGCGCAGATGAGTGTCTCCTTCGAGCGAAACAACCTCGCTGTTGGCATGAAGCGTGATTCGATTGGAGGAGGCAATCCGTTGGATGAGGTAAGCAGACATGGTGGCCTTAAGACCCTCGCCCCGAATGAGCAGATGAACATGGCTGGCCGATAGGGCAAGATGGAGCGCAGCCTGGCCCGCGGAGTTACCGCCCCCCACCACAACAACTTCCTTGCCGACGCATCTCGCTGCTTCCATGGCGGTGGCGGCATAGTGCACGCCCTGGTATTCGAACTTCCTGTAATTGGGCACTTCCAGGCGTCTGTATCGAGCGCCGGTGGCGATAACGATCGCGCGGGCAGAGATTGCCTTTCCCCCTTCCAGCGAAAGAGAGTACCCGGTGCCGGCCGGTTGAATATCGGTAACCTCGCGTGAGATGGCGAACCGTGCGCCAAACTTCTGCGCCTGTACGGTGGCGTTTTGTGCCAACTCGTGACCCGATACACCCGTAGGAAAGCCGAGATAGTTCTCGATCTTTGAACTGGTGCCCGCCTGTCCCCCGGGAGCCGTACCCTCGATCACCAGGGTCGTCAGTCCCTCCGAAGCGCCGTATACGGCAGCGGCAAGTCCAGCGGGGCCGCCGCCCACGACTGCAAGGTCATAATCCGTATGCTCGCCCAGATCCTGATCGAACCCTAGCTTGTTGGCCAGCACTGTATTTTCAGGTTTCCTCAGGGTCGTGCCGTCAGAGAAAAATACCACCGGCAACTGGTCTGGCTCCACTTCTAAAGCCCGCAGTAAAACTTCTGCTTCGAGGTTTAAATTGGAGTCGATCAATTGGTGCGGGTGACCGTTACCAATCAAGAACCGCTCGATGCGCATGGTCTCAGCCGCATGGCTGTCTCCCACAACAATGATGCCTCCTTGCCGATGATCTACCAGGCGCGCACGGCGAATGATCCACTCGGTAAGAATTAACTCAGCAATATCCAATTCGGTACGCATCAACTTCCGGACGGACTCTCGGGAGATGCGCAGCACTCGGCTATTCTTAACCGCGCGGCAGTTGAGCAGGGTTGGCCGGTCGTTCAACAAGTCGAGTTCCCCGGTGAAGTGAAACTGGGCCAGGGTGGAGGCCACCTCACATGAGGTTCGTCCTTTTCGTTCGTAGAGTTCCAGTTCGCCCTCGATGACAACAAAAAAATCTACCAGCCTCTCTCCCTGCTGGAAGAGATGGGCTCCCGGTTCGACAGACTCAGCCGAACCATATCCTCGCAAACGCCTCAACATGGCTGGGGTCACATTTGCAGACGTGCGCGCGGACTTCAAACGCCATGCCTGGGAGTGAGTGGTTGCCATCTGAGAACCCTCCGGATGATCCGATATTGAGGCTTGACGACGAAGTTGCCTACACCATCTGGAGTCAAGTTTGGCTAGTCCTTTAGAGGGGCTAACCAGCCCGCGTGAAGAGCCGAAATTCCGACTCTTGTGAGGAGCGCAGCCGAGGGATCTGCAGTGCGCCTCGCCCAGACGCAAAAATCGCGTGAAAACAGTGGAGGGACTGGCGGTCTCATCAGGGTCCGCCGAGCGCGGCATTCCACAGACGCCGCCAGGCTGGCTCGTCCACAATTCCGCGATAGGCTTGCGAGGCCGGGACGCTCAATTCGATTTCCGTCCCCGCATCAGGTCCACTGACAATATCCAGCTGCGCGCCGATTCTCTCGGCGCGCTCGCGCATTGCGGCCAGTCCAATATGTCCTGGCCGCCCCGATTGCAGAATTTTCGGGTCGATGCCACGGCCATCATCGCGAATCCGTAGGCGCAATGCCCTGGGTCCGTAGTCGACTTCGACCTCAATACTCCGGCCCTTCGCATGGCGAAACGCGTTGATCATCGCCTCCCGCCCGATGCAGTAGATTTCGTCCAAAGCCACAGGATCAAGCTTTTGCACCCGCCCCTCCACAGTCACAGAAACGGTAATTTCACTTCCGCTGGAAATTTCATCGCCGATGCGGGCCAGGGACTGCGCCAGGTCACCGGACTTTTCAAACGATGCATGTAAGTTGACCACCCGATCCCGGCCCTCTGCCATGACCTCATCCGCGCGATCGAGGGCGGCTTCCATCCGTGGCCGCGCGGGCTCACGTTCGGGGATCATCATCATCGCGTCGTGAAACCGCAGGATAAGACCCTGGAACCCCTGCAACAGCGTGTCGTGCAAATCGCGGGCGATGCGTTCCCTTTCCGACAGCCGCTCTTCCAGCCGTGCGTTCAACCGTGCCGCAGCCTGCCGAAGCCGGAACTGGTACAAAGCAACCGCCAGCAAAACTCCCGCCGTCACGGCCGCCAGCCGAAAGGTCGTGGTTTGGTAGAAGAACGGCTTCTGAGTGACGTTGTAGACAATGCCTTCGCGGTCCCACACCCCGTCGCCATTACTCGCACGGATATGAAAGGAATGAACACCGGCAGGAATGTTGGTGTAGATTGCGGTGCGCGTCGAGTCGGCATCGAACCATGCCGCATCCACTCCGTCAAGCCGATACTGGATGCGGACGTTTTCCGGTGATGCCAGATCGACGGCGGTAAAGTGCAACTCCACGTGGTCCTTGCCCGGTTCCAGGATCAATTCGCGGCCAGGATTTCTTCTTGTTTTTCCCACCTCGATTTCATCCATAAAGATCGCCGGCTTGCGATTCTTCTTCAGCTGGCGCCGCAGGTCGAGCATCGCCAGCCCTTTCAGGGTTCCAATCCAAAGCTTATCGTCCGGGGTGATCGCGATGTTGGGCTGACCCGTGGTGCACTCCCTGGTGCTCAACCCATCGGCGGGGCCGTAGGAGGTGTAATCAACCGGTGAATCAGGATCCAGCTCGGCGCGTCTGAGGTCACCGGCGGCAACCCGATAGATGCCGTCTCTTCCGCTAAACCAAAAGTCATGATCGTGGGACTCGACCATGCCCGCCGGTTGCAGCGCGTCGTTGACGCTAACAAGCCGATTGTCTTCGATGCGGCTGATGCCGTTCACCAACGAAAACGCGTAGAGGTTACCGAAGGAGTCTTCTTTGAGTGGACCGTAGGGAACCTCTCCCTCCTCCGGAGTCCCCCGAACCGGCACAAAGTGGTCACCCGCGAGGTGATTGACACCTGCATCCGTCGCTGCCCAGATGCCTCCACCGCGATCCTGGACCACGGTAATGATGCGGTCACTGGAAAGCCCGTCAGCCCTGCCGTAATTGTGCAAATGCTCATTCTGCATGTGGCTTAAGCCGTTGGTCGTCGCAATCCAGAGCGATCCGTCCTGCGCCGCCGCCAGGCTCAGCACCACAACACTGGGCACCCCTTGTGGAGTCGAATACTGGGTAAAGCGGCCGTTGCGAAAACGGAAGAGCCCGCCACCCCAGGTGCCAATCCAAAGATCGTGGTTCGCGTCTTCCGCCAGGCTCCATACACAGGAATTCAGCAACCCATCCTTCTCGCTATAGGTCTTGAAGCGTTTGCCGTCAAAACGCGAAAGGCCCCCGCAATTGCTGCCCACCCAAAGCGTTCCGTCGTGCGCCGCCAGGACGGCCATAGGGATATTGGAGGAGGGCAGTCCATCGGCCACGGTGTACATCTTGAAGGTGCGGTCTGTGAAACGAATAAGTCCCTCGCTGTTGGTCGCCACCCATAGATTGCCATCCGTATCCGAGTACATGTACCTCGGGTGCACACCCAACGCCAGACCGTTCACGCCCTTGTCGCCAACTCGAAAGAGTCCTGACTCTTTGTTGGCCCACAAATTCCCTTGCGGGTCCTCGTAAATCCGAAAGGCCCCCCATCCTCCGGCATGGCCATACGGTGCGAGCTTCTGGAACGAACCGTTCACCAAGCGTGCAACACCCGAGCTGGTGCAGAACCACCGAACCCGGTTGCGATCTTCGTGCACTTGAAAGATTCCATCGCTAGTCACATCAAGCTGCCGGGGAAGTTCGGGATACCGTAGGATGCGC
>Ga0210391_10002881_pt1 | contig 14754 bp, 9 predicted proteins | sample IncBWC12OmetaG_FD_160573 | JGI IMG/M metagenome (GOLD analysis project Ga0210391, IMG submission 160573) | Forest soil microbial communities from Barre Woods Harvard Forest LTER site, Petersham, Massachusetts, United States - Inc-BW-C-12-O ... | reverse complement strand
GCATACGCCTGTCGTGCTCCGGAACCTTGACACGGGCGTCGAGGAAACGGCTGCATCCGGCCGGTCCGGGCTCTATCAGTTTGTCGCCCTGATGCCGGGAACATATTCCATCTCCGCGAGTGTGCCAGGATTTCGCGAGACCACGGCGCTGGTGCGTGTTCTGGTGGGCAATGCCACGCAGCAGGATCTGCGCCTCCAGCCGGGATCGCGGCCGGAGACAATTGAGGTAAAGACGCCGCAGCTGCGTCCCGCCGAATCGTCGCAGAACACCGTGCTCCAGCGCTCCCTGATCGACGAACTGCCGCTCAACGGGCGCCGCTATACGGACTTCATGACGCTGTCTCCGAACACCAGCTACGACGGAGACACGGGGCTGGTGAGCGTGGCCGGACAGCAGGGCGGCGAGGATTCAGGCTACGCAAACGGCAATGGCTCCAACGCTTTCACAGTCGATGGCAGCAACGCGGCCAACAATTATTTTGCTGACATCATGGGCCGCTACCGAATTCCCTATCTCTACGGCGAAGAGGCCATCCAGGAATTCCAAATTTCCGTTAGCCCCTATTCGGCGGTATACGGCGGCGGTGCAGGATTTGTGAATGCGGTGACGCGCTCGGGAAGCAACGTGTTTCACGGAAGCGCGTTTTATTACAACCGCAACTCCGCGACAGGTGCCAACGACGCCCTGGACAAGGCGATCGGGAATCCCAAGCCGCAGGATGTGCTGCAGCAATTCGGCGCCGGGGTCGGTGGGCCGATCCGGCGCAATCGACTTTGGTTCTTTGTGGATTATGAGCAGCAGCTGCGCAACGATCCCATCCCGGTGATCAATCCGACCCTCACCTCGAACGCCGCGAACCTGGCTGCCTTTCTCGAACAGAACTTCGGGCTTCCGGGCAGCACTACCCTGCCCGCGCCGAATGGGCCGCTACCGATTCCCGGAAGCGACACCGCGCCGAACCCGGCGAACCCTGTGTATTTGCAGCAGGTGGCCAATGCGATCGGGGCGCTCAACGCAAACCTGGGCGTCGGGCCCAGGAAGCGCAATGACATCGTCGTGACGCCGCGCATCGATTGGCAGGCCGGCACGCGTGACAGCATTTTCCTGAGCATGAATCTGAACCGGTTTAACTCGCCGGGCGGCGTCATCACGGACCCGACCGTGGGCAACTACGGGCTGCAGTCCCTCGCCAACGCATACGTGCGCACTGAGGAGTTGACCGCGGGGTGGACGCACACCTTCTCACCGCGACTGCTGAACGAGTTTCATACCGGGACCTCCCAGGACAATGAGATTGCGACGCCGACCGGGCAGGCGCCAAATACTCCGACCATCGTGCTCGACAGTCCCGCCGCGTTCGTCCTGGGGAACAATGCGTTTTCGATTGGCAGAGTCTTCGAGCGCCAGGATTCGGTGGCGGACCGCATCGATCTCGCCGTCGGACGCCACATGCTGCAGCTGGGCTTTGACTGGAACCGGTCGTGGGACGCGGACACCGACGACGGCGGTGCGGATCCGAACGAGGCTGTAGATTTCGGCTCGCCTCTCGGGTTATATGAATTTCCCAACCTGGAAGCCTTTGCGCTGGGAGAATACATCAATTTCAGCCAGGCATCGGGCGAGCCGCGGTTCGCCTTCGGAATGCCGTACTACGGGTTTTACGTGCAGGATACATTTCACGCGCTGCCGCAACTGACCATCGAGGCCGGCGTGCGCGAGGATTTCCAGGTCTATCCGCGACCGATGGAGAACCCGGCGTTTCCGCTCACCGGCCAATATCCGAATCAGTATCTGCGTCTGGCTCCGCGGCTGGGGTTCGCATGGCAGCCGATGGCGAAGACCGTCGTTCGCGGGGGATTCGGCGATTTCTATACGAATATGAACGGGCTGAACTACCGCAACGCCGTGATCTCGAACGGGCTGGCTTCGCAGGAGTCGTCGGTGAGCGCGAGCTACACAAGCGGCGCGCCCAACCAGCAGGCGCCCATCTTCCCACAGATTTTGCCGTCGAATTCGCCGCTGTTTGGAGCGTCTCCGGACATTTCTCTGATTGCTCCGCAATTTCGCGCGCCTTATATCCTGCAGGCGAGCCTGCAGATCGAACGCGAGATTGCCGCGAATACCACGGTGGCCATAGGAACAATGTGGAATCACGGCGTGCACATCCTCTCCGGCAGCGCCTATGACCTGAACCTGATGCCGCCGTCGGGGACGACGACGTACATCGTGTGTCCGCCGGGCACGCAGAGCGCGCCGTGCAGCGGGCCGTCGATTTCGCTGCCCACCATGGACAGCGGGCTGCTGGCAGAAGGCCGCATCGATCCGAATTTAGGACAGATCAACGAGCTGATTAGCCCCGCGCAGAATTACTACAATTCGCTTTTCTTTCAGGCGGAGCGCCGCGTGGCGGAAAACGTTTCGCTCGAGGCGTCGTACACGTTCGCGAAGAGCATCATGCTCGGCGGCATGGATTTCAACAACCAGTTCAGCTTTAAAAACACGCATGCGCCGTCGCTTCTGGACCAGCGGCATCGGCTGACGCTGGCAGGCTTCTACCGGCCGCACCTGGAGCGCCTGGCCCAGTCGAACGGCGCCCGCGCCGCGCTGAAACTGTGGACGATCAGTACCGTGATGGATTTTTCCTCGGGCCGGCCTTTCGCGGGACTGCTTAGCCCCGCGTGCACCAGTTCAACGATGTCCTTCAGCAATTGCGACGGCGCGGATGACAATCTGAACGACACGGCCTTTAACGAGGACACTGCGAACACCGCCGGAGGTATCAACGGCGCGGGTCCGACCCCGGGGATTGGGCTGAATTCCTTTCGCGGGCCGTGGCTGGAGCGAGTGGATGCCGGGCTGACGCGGCGGATCGAAGTAAAAGATAACCGGGAGGTCCAGCTTCAGGCGCAGGCCTTCAACCTCTTCAATCACGCTAATTACTACGTGCAAAATGGCGACGGCATCAACCAGTTGCAATACAACCCAATCGGCGCCACCTGCGGCGACGGCGCAACGCTGCAGCAAACCTGCTTTCTTGTGCCGAACTCGGGCCCCAGCAATTTTGGAGCTCTCGAGGAAATCAGCCCGGACGGCCTGCCGAGGGTCCTGCAGTTTTCCGCACGATTGAGTTTCTGAATGCCGCCGGCATTACGAAGTCGGCGAACACTCCAACCCAGGTCAGTGAACTGCAGCTCGCGCTGCGATTCGCTTCCTGAATTCAGAGCAGTAAACCGAGGTGAGCGATGAGGATCCTGGTAATCGAAGATGAAGTCAAGACATCCAGATTCCTGCGGAAGGGGCTCAGCGAAGCCGGTTACGTCGTCGACGAGGCTGCCGATGGACTGGAGGGCCTGCATCTGGCTCTCGAAGTGAGTTTTGACCTGATCATTCTCGACGTCATGCTCCCTGCGGCGGACGGATGGCGCGTGTTGGCGGGACTGCGCGGAGCAGGCAGCAGGGCGCTGGTACTGATGCTCACGGCGCGGGATGCCGTACACGAACGAGTGCGGGGGTTCGAACTCGGAGCCGACGATTATCTGGTGAAACCGTTCGCATTCTCCGAACTTCTCGCGCGGGTGCGTTCCTTACTGCGCCGCTCGACTCCGCGTGTGCAGGAGACCATTTGTACGGCCGACCTGGAGATTGATCTGCTGCGCCACCGCGCTACTCGCGCCGGCCAGAAGATCGATCTCACGGCAAAAGAATTCCTCCTCCTCACCCTGCTGGCTCGCCGCGCCGGCGAAGTCCTCTCCCGCACGCTCATCGCCGAGATGGTCTGGGATATGAACTTCGACAGCGACACCAACGTCGTTGACGTGAACGTGCGAAGGCTGAGGAGCAAAGTGGACGACCCTTTTACCCTCAAACTCATCCACACCGTCCGCGGAGCCGGCTATGTCCTTGAAGCCGAGCCATAATGCGCTGGCGGCGGCGCGCCTCAGCAGGACGCTGGCGTTTCGACTTACGGCCGCCTACTCTCTGGTCGGGCTGTTACTGGTGCTCCTCGCCACGGCCAGCCTCTACATCGTGCTGCGCCAGGAGCTGAACAAAAGCAACGAACAATTTCTTGCCGACAAACTGCACGTGCTTCGCACCATGCTGCGGGAGCGTCCTGATGACATGGATGGGTTGCGCGAGGAGATTGAACTGGAATCCGCAGCCCGCCGGTACCAGCAGTTTTACATTCGCCTTCTCGATGACCACGGGGTCCCGATTCTAACGACACCCGGGATGGCCGAACAGCTGGACGTCGCCGAACTCATTCGTCGCACGCGCAACCGTCCTGAACATTCCGTTCCCATGATGGGGTTCCATGGACGCCCGTTCCAGGTCGCCAGCGCTACTGCCTGGGCAACCAACTCCCCCGCACGCGGCGATACGATTCAGATCGCGATTGATATTTCTCAGGAAGAAGGGTTACTGCGGCGCTATCGGTCGTGGTTTTGGGCCATCCTGCTGGCCAGCTCGATTCTCTTTTCCTTGCTTGGTTACTCGATTGCGCGACGTGGCATTCGTCCCGTAGAAGAGATCGCCGCAACGGCGCGGAACATTACGTCGACGAATCTGCGCGAACGTATCCCGGCGGAAGGCTATTCGTCAGAGTTGGCAGCGCTGGCGGGGACCTTCAATGAGATGCTGGACCGTCTTGAAGAATCCTTCGAGCGGATTTCCAGATTCTCAACCGACATCGCGCATGACTTGCGCACGCCGGTTCATAACATCCGCGGTGAAGCCGAGGTGGCTCTTGCACGCGCACGAACGGTGGACGAGTATCGGGAAGTAATTGAGTCGACGCTGGAAGAATCGGTTCGGCTTTCTGACCTGATCGGCGATCTCCTGTTTCTTGCGCGCGCGGAGAGTCCTTTGACGGTGCTGCGCCGCGAGCGAGTCAACGTCGGCAAGTTGCTGAGCGCGGTTCGCGATTACTACGAAGCTTCCGCTTCCGACGGAGGGATATCGGTGGTTGCAGACGACGGCCTGGAGCCCGTGACTGCGGAACTGGATCGAGCGCTCATGTTGCGGGCGGTCAGCAACCTCGTATCAAACGCCATTGCGCACACCCCGACGGGAGGGAAGGTGACTCTGGCTGCCAGGGTCGAAGGCGCAGCCATTCGCATTGAGGTCTCCGACACAGGCGTCGGCATCCCAGCCGAAGCGCTGCCCCGGGTGTTCGATCGCTTCTTCCGCGTCGATCCCGCTCGCTCCAGGACTTCAGGGGGCACCGGCCTGGGCCTGGCAATCGTGCAGAGCATCATGATTCTTCATGGCGGCCGTGCAGAGATCACCAGTCGATTCGGCGATGGAACCTGTGTCAGTTTGCGCGTCCCGGCCCTCGCGGCAAGCGGACAATACTGAAGGTTGTGTCAAATCTGGGCAGCAGGCTTCAGGCGGTTGCCTTCTGATGCGGAGGCGAGTCTCCCACCTCTCCGACGGTCGAGATCGACGTCGGTGGTCTCGATTGTGCACACGGAGAAATTCTCCCCCAACTCCTGCCAACTTCATAAGAAGCCTTTTCCACATGCCCCTACAAAATCGATTGCAAATCAAGAGAGAATCTGAGGAATGCCCATGCCCAACCCCGCCGCCCACCGCATCGTCGGCCTTTACGAAGAAAACGCCGCCGAATGGGATCGTCTTCGCAATCCCGGCTGCCTCTTCGAGAAACCATGGCTCGACCGCTTCCTCGCCCTCCTGCCCCCCGGCGGCTCCATCCTTGACCTCGGCTGCGGATCCGGCATGCCCATCGCCAATTACCTCATCCGGAGCGGCTACGTCCTCACCGGCGTCGATTCCTCCCCGTCCATGATCGCGATGTGCCAATCCCGCTTTCCTCAAAGCCAGTGGCGGAATGCCGACATGCGCACCCTCGCCCTCAAGCAGCGCTACGACGGCATCCTCGCGTGGGACAGCTTCTTCCACCTCAGCCCCGACGATCAGACCATCATGTTTCCCATCTTCGCTCGCCACGCCGCGCCCGGCGGAGCGTTGATGTTCACCTGCGGCCCTGAACACGGCGAAGTCTGCAGCGAGTTTGCCGGCGAGCCTCTCTACCACGCGAGCCTCGACCCCGGCGAATACCAGGATCTGCTTGACCGCAACGGCTTCCGCACCGTCGCCAACATCTTCGGCGACCCCACCTGCGGCGACCACGCCGTGTGGCTCTCCCAGGCCCGCGTTGAAAGCGATTAGGCTTCGACGGGACGAAAAACCCCGTCCGCCAGCGAGACTCCCAGCCCCGTCTCCCGTCTAAGAGTCAGTCTCGGAGGCCATCCCCTGAGGCACTCTCGATTCGTTACGGCAGCGTTCCTCATGCCGCTCTCCGGACTCCTTCTTTCTTCCTGCGGCTCTCCCATGGCTCCCAGCGTCTCCGGCATTTGCAATGCGCCGGCCAAGTTCACCGTCCAGGGCTGCACCGGGCGATGTCTGGCCTCCGTAACCGTCTGCCCCGCAACCGCCGATGCTGCTGCCAGTTCGGAAGTGCAGTTCACCGCGACCGCCGATTACACGGCACCGCCCTATATCGTTCCGCTCCAGACGGCGGACTGGGGAGCGTGCTTGAATAACGCCCCAACCAACAACATAAGCATCACATCGAACGGAATGGGGAAGTGCCAGAGCGGAGCCACCGGCAACTTCACCGTTTATGCCTTCGTACCGACCAATTGCAACGTGATCGGACCATGCGGCACCGGATGCACCGTCCGAGGCACCGCCATGCTCGCCTGCTCGGAGCCGGTAGCGGCACTCTCCCAGGCAATACCCTCCGCCCCGGCATCCCAATAGTCATCTTTCCCCTTGCGCCCCGCCGATATATCATGGGGAATCGGATGGACTGATTACCGCATCCGGCCCACCCACGGTTTCTCACCTTCATTATCAGCAGTCTCTGCAGGGGATGAGCGAACGTGTGTGCTGTGCCCTCCGGCCATCAGAACCCGAGTAAAGGCAGGCATTTCCGGTGACCCAGGCAAAATCCGCAGTCGTGGTTGGCGCCCAGTGGGGCGATGAAGGCAAAGGCAAGATCGTTGACGTTCTCTCCGAGCGCTTCTCCGTCGTCGCTCGCTACGCCGGAGGCCACAACGCCGGTCATACCGTCATCATCAACGGGCAGAAGTTCATCCTCCAGCTCGTCCCCTGCGGCGTCCTGCGCCCCGGCTGCCGCGGCGTCATCGGCAACGGCGTCGTGCTCGACCCCATGGCCTTCCTCAAGGAGACCGGGCGCCTCCGCGAACTCGGCATCGATGTCGACAGCCGCCTCTACGTCTCCAATCGCGCCCAGGTCATCCTGCCCTACCACCGCATGATCGAGCTGGCCGCCGAGTCCGCACCCGGCCGCAAGAAAATCGGCACCACCAGCCGCGGCATCGGACCCGCCTACGAAGACAAAATGGCCCGCAACGGCCTCCGCGTCGTCGATCTCCTCAACGCCGACCTCCTGCGCACCCACATTGAAGCCGCCTGCGCCGAAAAGAATCAGATCGTCCACGCGCTCTTCGGCCAGCAGACGGGTCCGGGCCCCCTCGATCCCGCCCAGATGTACGACGAATACGCTGCGGCCGCCGAGCGCATCCGCCCCTTCGTCACCGATACCGCCCTCCTGCTGAACCAGGCCCTCGAGGAAGGCCACAGCGTCATGTTTGAAGGCGCTCAGGGCACTCTGCTCGACATCGACCACGGCACCTATCCCTACGTCACGTCCTCATCGGCCGCAGCCGGAGGAGCCTGCACCGGAACCGGCGTCGGGCCCACGCGCATCGGCACCGTTATCGGCGTCACCAAGGCCTATATCACTCGCGTCGGCGAAGGCCCGTTCCCCACAGAAATTTTCGATGCCTCTGGCGAGGCTCTCCGCGCCCGCGGCCAGGAATACGGCGCCGTCACTGGCCGCCCCCGCCGCTGCGGCTGGCTCGACCTGCCCCTGCTCCGTTATTCCAATCACATCAACGGCACCGACTGGCTCGTCGTCACCAAGCTCGACGTCCTCGACGACCTCGACGAAATTCCCGTCTGCACGGCATGGGAAATCGATGGCAAACCCTGCGATTCTCTCCCTGCCGATATCCGCGGCATTGAGTCCATTCGCCCCGTGTACACTCGCCTCAAGGGATGGAAGCAATCCACTGAGGGCGTCCGCACCTTCGACGACCTCCCGAAGCCGGCCCAGGATTACCTCCGCTTTATGGAACGGGAATCGGGCGCCAGCATCGGCATCGTCTCCACGGGCCCCGACCGCGATCAGACCTTCGAGCTGCCCGGTTTTCAACAAGCCATGCAGCAGATCGCCGGCGGTTAAGCATCAACTCTCAACATCCACCACTATTCGTCACCAGTCACGATCCGCTACCAGCTTCTGGCTCCAGGCTTACTTTATGATCAGCTTTACCGTTCGCATGAAGTTCCGCACCGACGACCGCCAGCGCGTGGCCGAACTCCTCACCGCCCTGGCCCTAGCGTCCCGCCAGGAGCCCGGCTGTGTCGCCTACATTCCGAACACCGTCGAAGGCGAAGCTGACACCGTCGTCATCTATGAGCAATACGCCGATCAGGCGGCGCTCGACGCCCACCGCGCCTCCCCGCACTTCAAAGATTCCGCCGTTGGCGGACTCTATCAGCTCATGCTCGAGCGCCACGTCGAAAACCTCACCCCCCTGGCCTAGCCGCCCTCTCGTCAAGAGGCTGTGAATACGCACACCTTCACAGACGGCGGCAGAATACTTTTTCGTGGAAAGGGCCCGACCTCATAGCTTACGGAAGAAAACCAGGTAGGCGCGGGATTCATCCCGCGCACCCCGCGAATGAGGAAAGACGCGGGCCCCAGCCCCCGAGAGGCGAGATTTCCGACCGAATTCTGCCCTCTCCGCAAGCCGTTCAGTCGTGCCGTTAGGGCGGCAAATCTTACCCGCAAGGTTGATGAGATGCCTTTCAGGCAGTCCTCAGCCCGTTTGCTGCGTCTGACACTGTAAGGGTCCCATCAACTTTGCGCTTTCGTCGCCGTTCCACCGCAGAAATGATGTTCCCGCTGCCCATGCCTGCACTCCACTCATTTCCTTTTGACGCGCCGCGCCATCACGGGCTAACATCCGGTACGAATATGCGCCGACGCTCTGCCTCAGCTCTGCACACGGTATCCCCCGCGCTCGCCGTGTTTTTGCTGCTGGCGCTCTGCCACGTCGCCTGGGCACTCCCCCGCCACGAAAATCACGAAATTCATAAAGAAATCGAAGCCCTCGAGCAGCAGTGGCGCCAGGCCATCATCAACAACAACGTTAGCCAGATGGATCACCTGCTCGCCGACGACTACGTCGGCATCACCTCAAATGGCACCGTCGAAACCAAAACTCAGGCTCTCGACCAGCGCCGCGCCGGCACCATCCGCATCACCAAACTCGACATCACGGATACCCACGTCCGCGTCTATGGCGACACCGCCGTCGTCACTTCCCTCGCCGAACTCGAAGGCTCCAACGGCACCAGCGACATCGGTGGCCAATATCGCTACACCCGCGTCTACAACCGCCGCCTCGGCCAGTGGAAGATCGTCAGCTTCGAGGCCAGCCGCATGCACGACATCGACGCCCGCGCCGGTAAAAAAAACAACTGATCTTCCGACCCGGTTCCGTCCCTTCTGCACCCTGTCTCACTCCGCCCTCAGCGCTCGCATCGGATCCACCGACGCTGCTCGCCGCGCCGGCAGCCACGCCGCAACCAAACCGGCCAGCGCCACCACGCCGCATACCCCCGTCAGCACTACAGGATTCCGCGACTCAGTCCCGTACAGCATCGTCCGCAGCACCGACGCCGAAGCCACCGTTGCCGTAACCCCAATCGCCATCCCCGCCAGCACGAGCACTCCCGCCTGTCGCAGGACCATCTGCAGCACTGCTCCACGCTCCGCTCCCAGCGCCAGCCGCACGCCAATCTCCCGCGTTCGCCGCGCAACGGAATACGCCAGCACCCCATACAGCCCCACCACCGTCAGCACCAGAGCCAATCCCGCAAACGCGCCGAGCAGCACCATCGCGAAGCGCGGCTGCGCCAACTGCATCCCGATCAGATCCGTCATCGTGTGCACGTCCGTCACCGGGATATCCCGGTCTATCGAAGTCACCAGGCTGCGCACTTGCGGCTCCAGCGCCATCGGGGCCATCCCCGTCCTCACCACCGAATACAAACAGCACCACGTCGGCAGTTGGCTCGCCGGCAAATATTGCATCGGGTCCATCTCTCGCTCCGTCGCCCCGTGCCGGATATCTCCCACCACGCCCACAATCTCCCGCCACTTCGGAGGCCCACCGCTCCCCGCCCCCGGCTTCAGCTTCTTCCCCAGCGGGTTCTCGCCGTGAAAATACTTTTCCGCGAACGCCCGGCTCACCATCATCACCTGCGGCGAATCAACCGTGTCCCCATCGCTGAAATCCCGCCCCGCCAAAAGCGGAATTCCCATTGTCCGGAAAAATTCCGTCGACACCACATCTAAACTCGCGCTCGGCTGTTGCCCCTTCGCTACCGGATGCTCCGGATCTTCAAAGCTCAGGTGCGCGCTGTTGTCCGTCATCGGCGGCAACATGGTCCCCGCCGCTGCCTCGACGCCCGGCAGCGCCCGCAGTTTCTCGAAATATTGCCGGTAAAATTCCGGCCGCGTATTTTTGTACCGCGAATCCGGCGTCTCGAAGTTCAACGTCAGCACGTGATCCGGATTGAACCCCTCATCGCTGTGCGCCAGCTTCTCAAAGCTCGTCATCAGCAGCCCCGCGCCCGCCGTCAGCACAATCCCCAGCGCCACCTGCACCACAATCACCGCCGACCCCAGCCGATGCTGCCCGCCAATATCGCCGCGCCCTCCCGACTGCAGTGGCGACAACAAATCCCGCCGCACCGCCATCACCGCCGGCACCATCCCGAACACCACGCCTGACGCCAGCGACACCAGCAACGCAAATCCAAGCACCGGCAGATTCACGCCCGCGCCCGCTGCCCGCGGCACGCTCGTTCCAATCAATCGCAGCACCGCCGGCGTCGCCAAAAATGCCAGCACGCATCCCGCAATACCGCCCGCCACGCCCAGCGCCACGCTCTCCACCAGCATCTGCCGCACGATGCGGCTTCGGCTCGCGCCCAGCGCCGACCGCATTGCGAGCTCCCGCTCCCGCTCACGTGCCCGCGCCAGCAGCAGATTCGCCACGTTTCCGCAGGCAATCGCCAGCACCAGCCCCACCGCGCCCAATATCACCAGCAGCAGCGTCCGCGTGTCGCCCAACAGCCACGTCAATTCACTCTCTACCTCGGCCGAACCCTCGTTCGTATTCGTGTCCGGATACTGCTTCGACAGCCGCGCCGCAATCCCTTTCATCTCCGCATCCGCCTGCGCTACCGTCACGCCCGGCTTCAGCAATCCCATCACGCCCATCATGTGATCGCTGCGATTCGCTGTCGTCGCCCGCGGCGTGCCATCGTCGTCGTACGCCAGCGTCGTCCAGAAATCGTTCTTCCGTACGTCCACCGGAAACCGGAACCCCGCCGGCATCACTCCTGCAATCGTGTACGCGTCGCCGCTCAGGTGCACCGTTCGCCCCACCACTCCCCGGTCCGATCCAAACTGTCCCACCCACAGCGCGTGACTGATCAGCACCACCCGCGCACCCGGCTTCTCGTCCTCCTGCCGGAAGCCGTGCCCGAGCTCCGGCGCCACACCCAGCATGGGCAAAAGTTCCCAACTCACTACCTCTCCGTCAAGGTGCCTGGCCCTCTCCATGCCCGTCAGCGTCAGCGACTCGTCGTGATACGACACCAGGTGCGCGAAGCTGTGATTCTGCGCGCGCCAGTCAAAAAAGTCCGGATAAGAAACCGCGCCGCTTCCAGCTACCTTCGCCGAGTCGTGCGACCGCACCTCCACCAGCCGCTGCGGGGCCGCATACGGCAGCGGCCGCAGCATCACCGCGTCCACAATGCTGAACACCGCGGTGTTCGCCCCAATCCCCAGCGCCAGCGTAAGAATCACCACCGCTGCAAATCCCGGCGCTCGCTGAATCTGACGCAGCGCATACAAAACATCCCGCCGCAAATTTTCAACCCACAACACGCCCTCGCGAACCCGCACCGTCTCCCGCACCTGCGTCACTCCACCAAAATCTCTCAATGCCTTCCTCCTCGCGTCCTCATCACTCATCCCCCGCAGTCGATACTCCTCCGCTGCCATATCCAGATGCACCCGCAACTCCTCATCGGTCTCCGCATCCAGCGTCCGCCTGCGAAACATCGCAACCAATCGACTAAGAATCAAGCGCACCCCCTGCACCCATTACCCTGCCCTACTCCGCCCTCAACGCCTCCACCGGATTCACCGTAGCCGCCACCAGCGCCGGACGCAGCGTTGCCATCACCACGGGAATCAGCAGCGCCGCAATCGACACCGCGTACACCAGCGGATCGTTCGGCCTCACCCCATACAGCTGGCTCCTCAACAACTGCGCCAGCCCCAGCGACACACCCGCGCCCACCGCCAGTCCCACCGCCGCCGGAACCAGCGCCCGTCTCACAAACAGCAGCGCAATCTGTCCACGCGTCGACCCCAGCGCCATCCGCACGCCAATCTCCTGCGTCCGCTGCGCCACAAAGAACGCCACCACGCCATATATTCCGGCGCACGCCAGCAGCAGCGCAATCCCTGCAAACGACGCCACCACCGCCATATTCAGCCGCGGCTGCGCCACTGCCTTGTCCAGCACCTCATCCATCGTTTCTACATTCGTAATCGCCAGTTGCGGATTCACTGCACGCACCTGCTCCCGCGCCGCCCGAACCAGTTGCTGCGGATCCACCTGCGCCCGCACCAGAAAGAATCGCTGCGTCACCCCGCCCGTTCCATCCGCGGGCCAGTAAACCTCCGGCCCCGGCGGACTCGCAACCGATCCCGCCGTCCCTCGCAAATTCGCAATCACTCCAACGATCTCGTGCGGCGTTCCCTCCACCAGCAAATGCCGCCCCAGCGGGTTCCCGCCCGGCAAATACTCACGCACCAGCTCCTGATTCACCAGCACCGGAATGTTCTTCACCACCGAATCCAGCGCCGTGAACGGACGTCCCGCCAGCAGCGGCGTTCCCATCGCCGCCAAAAAATTCCCGCCAATGCTGCGATCCTCCGCATTGATCGCCGGCCGGCTCGCGATCCGCGGCAGCCAGTCCGTATCGAAATTGCTGCGCAGATGAAAATCCATCGCCGGCGGCGAATCCATTTGTCCCACCGCCGTCACCCCGGGCAGGGCTTCCATCCGCTCCTGCACATCCGCATAGAAATTCCTGATCTCCGTGTCCTTCGTGCCCCACGGCAGCTTCACGGAAAACGTCAGCAAATGCTCCGGCTCAAATCCCAGCGGGTTCTTTACCAGATGCCACAACGACTCCGCCATCAGCGTCGCGCCCACCAGCAGAACCAGCGACAATCCCACCTGCGCCGACACCAGCGCGCTGCGCAACCCATGTCCGCCGCCGCCCAGCCGCGCCTCGCCCCGCTTCATCGCGGTGTTCAACTCCATCCGCCGATTCTCCAGCGCCGGCGCAATCCCAAACGCGATTCCCGTTCCCACCGCAACCAGCAGCGCCAATCCCACCACCGGCCACCTCATCGCAACCGTCCCCGCCGCGCCCAGTCGCCCCGGCAGCTTTGCGGATACCCCATGCACCAGCGCAAACGCGCCCGCCACGCCCACGCCGCCGCCCGCCAGGCCCAGCACCAGGCTCTCCGTCAAAAACTGCATCGTCATCCGTCCCGCCGACGCGCCCAGCGCCCGGCGCAGCGCTACTTCCCGCTGCCGCGCCGTCGCTCGCGACAACAAAAGATTCGCCACGTTAATGCACGCAATCGCCAGCAGCAGCGCCGACGCAATCATCAGCGCCAGCAGCGCCGGACGCAGCGCGCCGTAGCGATTCTCCCGCAGCGTCTCGCTCCTGAACTGCCATACCCCGTCCGTGTCCGGATGCTCCCGCCGCAGTTGTTCTCCAATGCGATCCAAATCCCCCTGCGCCATCGCAAGCGTCACCCCCGGCTTCAGCCGCCCCATCACGTTGATGAACCGCGAACCCTCGGCGCGATAATCCTGCGGGTCCGGCTCGAATTCCGCCGAATGCCAAAGCTCCACCCCGCTCGGCGCGTCGAAACCGCGCGGCATCACCCCAACAATCGTTACTGCATTTTGATCCAGCGAGATTTGCTGGTTGATCACGCCTGGATCGCCGCCAAACAGCTTCTGCCAAGCCGCCTAACTCAGCACCACCGTCTCCGGCATATGCGGCTGATCATCGTGCGCATCGTAAGTCCGCCCCAACAGCGGCCGCACCCCAAGCACATCCCAAAAGCCCGCATTCGTCCGCGCCTTGCGCACCGACACCGGCGGCTTCGTCCCCGCAATCACCGTCCCCTCATCGAAATAGAAAAACGCCATGCTTGAGAACGACCGGTTCCGCGCCTGCAAATCCCAGAACCGCGGAATGCTCACCAGCCCGCCCGTCGACTGTCCATGCACACGCGTGTCGTGGATCGCCACAATCTTCTCGGCGTCCGGATAAGGCAGCGCCCGCACCAGCGTCGAATACACCAGGGTGAAGATCGCCGTCGCCGCTCCAATCCCCAACGCCAGCGTTATGATCACCACCGCCGAAAATCCAGGCGACCGCCGCATCTGCCGCAGCGCATATCCCACATCCCGCCGCAAATTCTCCACGAAGGGCAGTCCCTCCCGTAGCCGCACCGCCTCCCG